>Ga0209768_10000451_pt1 | contig 28173 bp, 24 predicted proteins | sample LauGreSBDMM110SD_3_FD_187564 | JGI IMG/M metagenome (GOLD analysis project Ga0209768, IMG submission 187564) | Freshwater lake microbial communities from Lake Michigan, USA - Sp13.BD.MM110.SD (SPAdes) (version 2) | ecosystem: Environmental > Aquatic > Freshwater > Lake | place: Lake Michigan... | reverse complement strand
AATCGCCACGCATAGGAAATGGCGTCTCCGTCATATTCACGGGATATTTATTATCTGCTTGTTTGGCTGCTTTTTTATCTGACATGAGCTTGAAAATAGAAGGCTGTCGGTGAAAATAAAATCTTAACGTTGAAATTAATTAAGACGAAAGAGATAAGGAGTGATTTGTTTCATTACGGTGCTGAAAAAAATCACGTGCTGCTTTAGCATCTGCTGCGATAGCATCGGTTAATTTTGTTAAGTCATCATATTTTTCTTCGTCACGCAGTTTATGTAAAAACTCTACATGTATGAGTTTTCCATAACATTGTGCGTTGTAATCAAATAGATGTACTTCAAGTAGCACGCGTCCATTATCTTCTACCGTAGGTCGTACACCCAAACTTGCTACAGCGGGTAAAGGCGATGGACTTAGTCCATGAACTTGTACGACAAAAATACCAGATAGTGCTGGACGCTTATGCGCAATACGTAGGTTCAGTGTTGGAAAGCCTAGAGTGCGACCGAGTTTTTGGCCATGTAAGACACGACCAGAAATAGAATAAGGATGTCCTAGTAAATCGCGCGCTTGTTCGAAATCACTACTCTGTAGCGCAGTACGTATGGCAGAGGAAGAGATACGTTGATTTTCATGTTGCACGCTATCTAGCGAACTCACTTCAAAGCCAAAACGCTTACCCGCTTCAACTAAGAGAGCAAAATCTCCTGCGCGTTTTGCGCCAAAACGAAAGTCATCGCCAACGATCAGCCATTTAACCTGTAATCCTTCAACCAAAATATCTTGAATAAAGGATGCTGGAGAGAGTGCTGCAAAGCGCGCATTGAAATGTTCAACAATCACTCTATCGATGCCGGCTTCAGCGAGTGATTGCAATTTATCTCGTAAGTTGGCGATACGCGTAGGTGCACGGCTTTCGTCACCACTAAGCTTGGCAAAAAATTCACGCGGATGCGGCTCAAACGTCATCACAGCTGCCTCCAGATGTAAACGTTTCGCAGCCTGTGTCAGATGGGCCAGCAAGGTTCTGTGTCCTTGATGCACACCATCAAAATTGCCTATCGTTAGCGCACATGGGCGACGTGCTTCGGCGTGGGGAAGACTGCGAAATACCTGCATGGAGTGGTGAGTTGTGAGCACTATTGGAAAGCCCTCGATTATAGAGGTTTTCGCTCGGGTTTCCTCTGCAAAAAGGGGCGAGCTGAGTCTTACATCTCACCCCATAGTGACTGAATTGCAGCGAGTGCAGCCAAGCCAGCTGTTTCGGTACGCAATACTCGTGGACCCATAGAGACACAGATGGCACCACGCTGTAGTGCGAGCTCTTCTTCGGTTTCACTAAAGCCACCTTCAGGACCCACCATAATCGTGAGTGCTTGGGCGGGCTGATGCCTGACCCAATCCGATAAAGAAACCGTAGCACGTGGAGAGAGCAGTAAGCGTTTATGCAGGTCAGTCTGCGCTACCCATTGCGTAAAATTCACAGGCTCTGACAGATGTGGCAATCGGTTGCGACCGCATTGTTCTGCGGCGGCAGCCATAATGCCTTGCCAATGTCGCATCTTTTTTTCGGCTCGGTCTGTACTCAACTTAACGACAGAGCGGCTAGCCGCCAGAGGAATGAAAGCAGTTGCACCTAATTCCACCGCTTTTTCTATGATCCAGTCCATCTTATTTGCCTCAGGTAGCCCCTGCGCCAAAGTCAGACTATGGTTGAGCTCAGATTCACGAGCAAAGAAGGCTTTGATTTCCACTACCGCCAGATTCTTCGTTATCTCAATTAAGGAAGCGCTGAATTCTCCACCTTGACCATTGAAGAGGGTAATACTGTCGGGCACAGTCAGTCTAAGCACCTGAATATGTCTGGTAACGGACTCAGGTAGCTTGAGTTGCAAGCCAATTTCTAGCGGCTCTGGACAATAAAAACGCGGCATGAAGGGCTTTTAAAATGGTCGAAAGATGAAAATGAATCGATGGATTAGTGTGGTGGTCGAGATCTAACACCATAATCAAGCTCATAAGAGTAACCATAACTGAGCGCCTGCAGATGCGCCATTAAAATTTAAGTCTTTGTTTTAAAATTAACCATAAAATAAAAGATAACAGTAGCGCATCGATCGTAAATAGCGCCTTCCTATCTGGTAAAATTCCGCCCTTCTTACAGCTCATAAAGACTCATTCTTAATTGCATGAGCAAGCTGAAATCCTTTCTTTTATTTTCTATCTTGCTAACATGATCGCTACTTCACCTAACACCTCCCACATGGCTAACGCGATTCGGGCACTTGCCATGGATGCAGTGCAAAAGGCTAATTCCGGTCATCCTGGCATGCCTATGGGCATGGCTGAAATCGCGGTCGCTTTATGGGGTAGACATTTACGTCATAACCCCACCGATCCTAAATGGATAGATAGAGATAGATTTGTACTCTCTAACGGTCATGGCTCTATGCTGCTGTATGCGCTATTGCATTTGACTGGGTATGCATTATCGATGGATGACATTAAGAATTTTCGTCAACTGCATTCCAAGACACCGGGTCATCCAGAAGTGGATATCACACCGGGTGTAGAAACCACCACAGGTCCTCTCGGTCAAGGTATCACCAATGCAGTAGGCATGGCATTGGCTGAGTCATTGTTAGCAGCCCATTTCAATAAACCTAGTTTTGACATCATTAATCATCACACCTATGTATTCCTTGGTGATGGTTGTTTGATGGAAGGTATTAGTCATGAAGCTTGTTCATTAGCAGGTACTTTGCGTTTATCTAAATTGATTGCGCTGTACGATGACAACGGTATTTCCATTGATGGCAACGTAGAGGGATGGTTCCAAGACGACACGCCTAAGCGTTTTGCTGCCTACGGATGGAATGTGATTCCGAATGTGGATGGTCATGATGTAGCAGCACTTGATGCAGCTATTACTGCCGCCAAAAAAGCAGATAGGCCGACTTTGATTTGCTGTAAGACAGTGATTGGTAAAGGCTCACCTAACATGCAGGGTAGCGACAAAGTACATGGCGCTGCTTTGGGTGAGACTGAAATTACAGCAACACGTGCTGCACTCAACTGGCCTTATGCACCATTTGAAATTCCAGCTGACGTGTATAAAGATTGGGATGCTCGCGAACATGGTGCACAAATACAGTCTGCATGGAATACGATGTTTCAAAATTATCAAAGCAAATATCCTTCTGAAGCGGCAGAGTTAGTGCGTCGTATGAAAGGTGAATTACCGGCTCAGTTTGATAAAACTATCGCAGCTTATATAGCGCAATGTATAGAAAAGAAAGAAACCATAGCAACGCGTAAGGCAAGTCAAAATGCCATACAAGCGATTGCACCGGTGTTGCCAGAATTTTTGGGCGGTTCAGCTGATTTAACAGGTTCGAATCTCACGAATTGGAAAGAATGTGTAGCAGTACGTGCTGACCATGCGGGTAACCATATCAATTATGGTGTGCGTGAATTTGGCATGAGTGCCATCATGAATGGCATTGCATTGCACGGAGGTTTTATTCCTTTCGGTGCAACCTTTCTTACTTTCTCAGATTACAGCCGTAATGCATTGCGCATGGCAGCGTTGATGAAGATACGTGCTCTCTTTGTATTCACACATGACTCTATCGGTTTAGGTGAAGATGGTCCTACGCATCAATCGGTTGAACATATTTCTAGTATGCGTTTGATACCTCACTTAGACAACTGGCGCCCTTGCGATACTGTGGAATCAGCGATTGCATGGGAACAGGCAGTGCGTAGACATGATGGTCCATCTACATTGATATTCTCGCGTCAAAATTTACCGTATATGGAACGTTCAACTTCACAGGTAGATAATATTCGTCGTGGTGCTTATGTATTGAAAGACGTTGAGAAACCACGCGTCATTCTGATTGCGACTGGATCTGAAATTGAATTGGCAATGAAATCAGCTCAACAGCTTGCCGATGAAGGTATCGCAGCACGCGTGGTCTCTATGCCTTGTGCCGATGTGTTTAATCGTCAGGATCAAGCGTATAAAGATAGCGTGTTACTGAAAAATATACCTCGTGTAGCGATTGAGGCAGGCGTATCAGATTTTTGGTTTAAGTATGTCGGTTTAGATGGTGCAGTTATAGGTATCGACACATTCGGAGAATCAGCACCGGCTGGCGCCTTGTTCAAACATTTTGGATTTACAACCGAGAAGGTTGTAGCTGCCGCTAAATCAGTTATCCACTGATAAGCCCAACACGTACACATAAAAATTATTTATCATTATATTTAGAGTTAGGAGACACATATGACCATCAAAGTTGCAATTAATGGCTATGGCCGCATAGGTCGCAACATACTACGTGCGCATTATGAAAGTGGTAAAAAGAATGATATCCAAATCGTTGCCATCAATGATTTAGGTAATGCAGAATCGAATGCGCATTTAACGCGCTATGACACAGCGCATGGAAAATTCCCTGGTACAGTCGTGGTCGAAGGCGACAACATGATTGTCAACGGAGACAAAATTCGTGTTTTTGCACAGCGTAATCCGGCTGACATACCTTGGGGTGAGTTAGGTGTAGACGTTGTATTGGAATGTACAGGATTTTTCACTTCCAAAGAAAAAGCTTCTGCACATATCAAGAGTGGCGCAAAGAAGGTCATCATTTCTGCTCCTGGTGGTAAGGATGTGGATGCAACCGTTGTATTTGGTGTCAACCAAAGTATCTTGAAATCCTCTGATACAGTCATCTCAAATGCTTCTTGTACCACTAACTGTTTGGCACCTTTAGTTAAACCATTGAACGATAAAATTGGTTTGGTCAATGGATTGATGACGACAGTGCATGCTTATACGAATGATCAAGTATTAACTGATGTAATACATGAAGATTTACGTCGTGCACGTTCTGCTACACAATCTATGATTCCTACAAAAACTGGTGCAGCTCTTGCAGTGGGTTTAGTGCTGCCAGAATTGGATGGTAAATTAGATGGTTATGCGATTCGTGTGCCAACCATAAATGTCTCTATTGTGGATCTTTCTTTTATCGCTGCACGTGATACCACTGTGGACGAAATCAATGCCCTCATGAAGGCTGCAGCTGATGCAGGTCCATTGAAAGGTATTTTGACTTACAACACTGAACCTTTAGTATCAGTGGATTTTAATCACAATCCAGCTTCAAGCAATTTCGATGCGACCTTAACTAAAGTATCAGGACGTTTAGTTAAAGTTTCATCTTGGTATGACAATGAGTGGGGTTTCTCAAACCGCATGCTCGACACCACGATGGCACTGATGGCTGCAAAATAAATCATCATGAGCTTATAAAAAAACCCTGCAAATTTTGCAGGGTTTTTTATTTCATCCTTAGTTTTTATCCTACAGGATTAATCTGTTCCAAATAAGGGTGATCGCGGTCCATACAATAGACCTCCTGGTTTTAATGTCAGTAATCTCGCACTAGTCATACGAGCGACTGCATGTCCTTGATTGCCAGCACTGTTAATCACCTGTTGAATCAAGCTGACAATAAGCATGTCTAACAGGCTGCCAGAATTACCACTATTCGATTCGGAGCTAGAGGCACTAGCTTCTCCTTCCCACAGTAAGTCGCCGCTGCGTGTATCGATTAGTTTGGCTCTCGCTGCGACAATAATAGAGCTATTTAAGATCTGATATTCAGCGCCGTATCTATCCACAGTGATATACAGAGCTGCATCAGCACCAAAAATTTCAGCTAGTTTTTTCAGTGGGACTTGGTGCATCTCTCCCGGATCAGGTAAGCCATTTTCTTTAAAGGTTTGATCCACTAAAGCCACTGGAAAAACATAGTAGCCTAACTCAGATAGAGGAAAAGTCACGGTAGACATAAAGCTATAACTCGCTCTGACATCAGGTGAGTTATTTAGTGGAGGTAGTACAACAATAGATCGAGGTTTGCTTTGTCTTAAGGCTGTTTTATCAGGTCCCTTACTGGCTGCACAACCAACTAGTAGCGTAATAAGAAATAAGAGCGCACATCTTGTGATAGTTGAAGTCATATTTAAGCTCATTTATTTTTTGATTTGTGCAATCAGCCTATCCATATAGATAGTTGATTCTGGAAAGATAGTTTTTTCATTTTGAAAAGCAGCTAGAGCTTTATCTAATTGACCAGTTTGAAAATATAAATAACCAAGATGAGCATAATTACCAGGAGGTAGCGTTTTATTTGCTGCACGCGCTTTTTCTAGGTCTTTTTCCATTTCAATAATATGACTTTCGCTGGAATGCTTGCCGGGTTCGTAATAGCTTAGATAGACCATATTCTCGTAACCACCCCAGTGATACAGTTGTCTGTTTTGATTAGCGCAGGCTGTCAGGAATAAACTGAGTACGATGAAGACTAAGTAAAATCGGGATCGCGAAGAATTTGAGTTATTCATTGCTTGCTTTCACAGGTTTCCAAGCACCTTGTTCTAATCCATCCACCAAACGATTAACTGCTTCACGAATTGCGAGATCGAGTACTTTGCCGTTCAAGGTAGAGTCATAACCTGAAGTACCACCGAAACCTATAATTTCACGATTCGATAAAGCATATTCGCCAGCGCCTTGCACGGAAAAAATCACTTCCGAAGTAACAGTATCAACCACATTCAAACTCACTTTGGAATAAGCGACTTGTATTTTTCCTCGGCCGAGTATGCCAAATAATTGTTGATCACCTGTTTCTTTACGGCCGAATTCAGTGACATCACCAGTGATCACATAAGCAGCACCTTTGAGTTGCTGAGTGCGACCACTGAGTTTTGCTTCTTCTTTGATTTCGGTGAGATTTTCACGATCTAAAACAATAAAGCGATTTGATTGCTGTAGATGTGAGATGAGTATGGTTTTTGATTGAGAGCCTAGTCTGTCTATACCATCTGAAAAAATGCCACGTAAAAAACCAGATCGGTTATCAAATTTACCAACTGCAAGCTGATGTTTTTTACCGCTATAACTTGTACCAGCAGATTCCACTTTAGCGGGAGTTAAGGTGACTGATTTTTCAGTTGCACAGCCTACTAGTCCTAGCATCAGGCCAGTAAGAATAAGAGGAGATAAAAGTTTAATCATATTATGTACCTAGAGGAAAATATTGAGGGGTGCTAATGCGTATGTAATACAAGATAATTTCATCAATAAAATTAAATGCCATCAACTTTATTATTAAAATAGAATAAATCTAAAATAAAAATGAAGAAAAAGATTATGTTGTTGTTGGAAAAACACATTTCCATAGTTGAATGACGGCTTCAGATTGCGCTAGAGAAATTTCTGGATTGGACCGTGCTTTATCTTCACCGCGCAGTCGTATCTGATGCTGCTTTTTTCTAAATAAACGATAAGCATCGGCAACCGCATGCGCTTGATTTGACGAGATTAAATTATGATCAGCTGCCATTAATAATAAAGCGATATTACCCACATTATTAGTCAAGGCTGGCGTAGTAGATGCATATTGCAGCACCAGATATTGGACAATAAACTCAATATCTATCATGCCGCCAGCATCATGCTTAAGATCAAATAATGCAGAACGATTTGGATGTGCGTCATGTATTTTATGTCGCATAGATACGATTTCTTTTTTTACTGTTATTGCATCCCGATCTAGACGTAAAACCTTTTCGCGCAGCGCATTGAATCGGTCTGCTAACGAAGGATCACCTGCGCAAAAACGCGCACGTGTTAGTGCTTGGTGTTCCCATAGCCATGCGGATTGTTGTTGATATTTCTCGAACGCGGCAATCGAGGAAACCAATAAGCCACTAGCGCCATCAGGTCGTAAGGCAATATCAATATCAAATAAAATCCCAGCGGGTGTGTGACTAGTCATCCAAGTGATAAAGCGTTGTGCTAACTTGGCATATTGTGTTGGAGCGTCAGGATCATCGTCATCATATAAAAAAATGATGTCGAGATCTGAGGCATAGCCCAATTCTTTGCCGCCTAATTTTCCGTAAGCGATAACAGCAAATTTTGGATCATCTCTGTGACGTGTTGTAATCGTTTTCCAAACAGCAGAGATTGTGACCTCGATTAATGTATCAGCTAATGCAGAGAGATGATCAGCTAAATGTTCAACACTTAAGATGTCATCTAAGTCTTGTGCGAGCAAGCGGAATAATTGCGCATGATGTAATTCACGCAACACATCCATTTGTCTTTCTGTGTCACCTGTAAAGGCGTTTAACTGACGCTGACACTCAAGTGCGAATTGAGTCCAGTCAGGTGTTGTATATAAAGTTTGGTCATCTAATAGCTCATCCAACAAAACAGGATGGCGCATTAAATACTGCGCTGCCCATTCACTAGCTGCCATCATACGAATAACGCGTGCCAATGTATGTGGATATTCAGTTAAGAGAGAGAGATAGACTGAGCGTCTTAAGATAGCTTCAAAAAAATCTAATAATCTATTTAAAGTCTGTAAAGAAGAATCGCCACTCATTTCTGCTACTAAAGGCAGTGCTGCTTGCAATAGAATTTGTAATTGATTTTTCGTTTGATCTGAGAGTGCCTGACACTTGGGTGCATGCCAAAGTGCGATCAGACGCTGGGTGGCAGAGGAAGCATCTTGAAAGTGAATTGAGGTTAAATATTCATTCAAGCTCTCTTCATTGATGCTCGGCGCATTAAAAATATTAATCAGGCTGCTTGTAGAATTTTTAGTACTCGCATTTTTATCAATAAAGATCGCATCGAACTGCTGTGCTACCCAATCACGAATTCCTGTTAACTCAGTATGTAAGCTGTTTGTATCTGTATAGCCCATCATCTGTGCAATCAATAATTGATCTTGCTCTGAATTAGGTAAGACATGGGTTTGTGCATCATCCAGATATTGCAGTCTATGTTCTAGATTACGCAGAAAAATGTAAGAATGAAGAAGTTGTTCAACCACTTCAGTTGATAAGAGATTGCGTTGTGCTAAAACTTGTAGCGTAGTTCTTGTAGAGCGATCTCTTAATTCAGGCTCTCGACCTCCACGTATGAGTTGAAAGACTTGGGTAAGAAATTCAATCTCACGTATTCCACCACGACCAAGTTTGATATTTATGTGGCGCTCAGGATGACGTGTTTCTTGTCGTATGACTTCGGCGCGTATTTGTGCATGCATATTTCTTAGTGAATCGATGGCACTAAAATCTAAATAGCGTCTATACACAAAGGGCTGCACCATTGCTTCTAATGTTTTTATATCTTCAGGCAATCCTGTTAACGCACGTGCCTTAACCCATGCATAGCGTTCCCATTCTCTACCTTGAAGCATGAGATAGGTTTCCAACATAGAAAAACTTATGGCTAATGGACCTGAATTTCCATTGGGACGTAACGCCATATCGACTCTAAAGGTATAACCATCGCTAGTAATTTCTGCGATATCTGCGATAAGTTTTTTACCTAGCTTGATAAAAAATTCATGATTCGATAACGATCTTTGTTCTGCTGACAAGGCAAGCGTTTCGCCTTCTTCGGGATAGATAAAAATCAAATCAATATCTGATGAGACATTCAATTCTCTACCACCTAATTTACCCATACCGAGGACGAGCATTTGTTGCGCAAGACCTGATTCGCTTCCTATAGGTTGACCGTGTTGTGCTACACACTCAGCATGTCTGGCAGCGAGATGAGTTTGTACTGCAAAGTCTGCAAAGGCGGATATGCTGTATAACACTTGATTGAGGTCAGTCGTGCCTGATAAATCTCGAACTGCTAAAGTAGAAAAAAGTAAATTGCGACAGCGTCGCATGGCAGCAGGTAGCGTTATTCCTAAATCCAGTTGTACTTGAAGCAGGGACTCAAACGACACTTCAGCTAAGGGAACTGTGCACAGCTTCTCTAATTCATGCGCATGTTCTGGCTTTGCAGCTAACCAGCGTTGAACAAATCGCGATCCACGATCAGGAATGCTGAGATGAGGCTTCATAGAGTTGAATTCGGCGCTGAAATGGGTTGATAGGTTTGCTAAGACTAAGATTTATAATACGGTAATATAAATATGATAACGTAAGGCTTTATGAGTCTTGCAGCGTGTGTACTTAAGATTTGGCACAATGCTTATACTCTCAGAGCTTCATTTCTCTTAAGACTACTGTATTTGTAGATTAAGGGTGGCAGATCCTTAATGGCCGCCAGATTTGCACAATAAATTTCTATTTTGATGCCTCGTTTTTTAATCCTACTAAATCGTATCAAAGAGTCCCTGCAGTCAGGCTGGACTAGCTTTTTTACGGCATATCAAGCGTTTAATTACAGATCACATCGCCTATTGCGCTGGAGCGTAGCTGCAGTATTGATCGCTTATTTTCTATTTTGCGGTGTTTTTTTAACGCTGCGTTATCTAATTTTGCCGAATGTAGGTTTATATAAATCAGAGATTGAGCAGGTAGCGAGTCAATTTGTTGGTAAGCAAATAGGTGTTGATGAAATTAATGCGAGCTGGAGTGGATTGCATCCACGATTGCAATTAAAAGGTGTGGTGATTCATGGGGATAGTGATCAAGCAGTGCTTACTTTGCCAGAAGTGGACGCCACACTATCTTGGATAACCTTAGTTGCAGGGCAGTTGCGTTTAGAAGAACTTGAAATTTTGCAGCCAGATTTAGAAATTATGCGTGATGAAAAAGGAAAAATTTTCATTGCCGGCATAGCCTTGAATATGGATAAATCTGGAGATACAAAAGGTTTAGATTGGTTGCTGTCACAAAAACAGATTTCTATTATTAACGGATCCCTGCGTTGGCAAGATAAATTGCGTGGAGCACCAGAGTTAGAACTAAAAGATTTAACTTTTATTTTACGTAATCAGTGGTTTGGTCATCATTTTTCTATCAAAGCGACTCCACCAGCTGAATTAGCCGCTCCTATCGATGTAAGAGCGCACTTCACTCATCCACCTTTTAGTACATCAATTTCAGATTATCAAAAATGGAAAGGAGAAATTTATCTTGATTGGCGTAATACACGCTTAGATGATTGGAAAAAATACATAGACTATCCCTTTCAAGTAGAAGGTGGGCAGGGTTCAGTCAGAGCATGGTTAAATTTTGATCATGCAGTGGTCTCAAATTTCACTGCAGATGTAGCGCTTAAAGATTTAACACTACAACTAGAGAAAAATTTAGCTCCGCTAAAATTAGTTGAAGTGAGTGGACAAATTTTTGCAGGTGAAGCAGCAGTGGGACTAAAAGAAAGGATTTTTTCTTTTGGTCGGCATGGACATGCTGTGAAGTTAACTAATTTTTCATTGCAAACAGATCAAGGCGCCGTCTTACCCGCTACAACAGTCAATAGTATTTTTATAGCAGGCAGCGCATCTAAACTAGAAAAACATGAAATTAGTGTGGTGACTTTAGATCTTGATACTCTAGCGCAGTTAGCGAGACATTTACCCTTAGGTGAAACAGAAAAAAAATTACTGGAAGAATTTAGACCGCATGGCAATTTACAAGATTTTCTGATTCGTTGGGAAGGTGAGCAATTAGGTGTAGCGAATTATGAAATCAAAGGAAAATTTTCTGGGCTTGCACTCAAGGGACAAAAGAAATCTGTAACGAATAGATTAAAAGATGAGATTGCTTTTATTCCTGAATTTGAAGGCTTGTCAGGCGAAGTGATCGCAAATCAATCCGGTGGCACACTAAATCTGCAAGGTGATCATGCAAAAATTAGTTTGCAAGGTTTATTTGCACAGTCTGATTTTAATTTTGAACAACTCGATTTGCGATCTGGCTGGTCTTTCAAAAAACGTGATCATGTCAGTATCAATATTGGCAGCTTAGAATTTTTGCAGGACGGTATACAAGCTAGCGTTTCTGGGCAATATAGTTTGCCCCTCAAGACAGATAATCCATCATCTGGAATTTTGGATATAAAAGTACATATACCTGAAATTGCTTTGAAAAAGATTTATAAATATTTGCCACTGACTATCCCGCGTGATACGCGTGACTGGATGGCAGGTGCACTGTTAGATGGAAACGCAGAAAATATTGATCTAATTGTGCAAGGTGATCTTGATCAGTTTCCCTTCGAGGTAAAACAATCGGATAGCAAGCCCTCAGGTGTATTCAAAATCACTGGCAACATCACAGGTGGAAAACTAGATCCAGGTTTCGGATTACAGCGTGCAGGACAATCAGCTGCATGGCCTAAGTTAGAAGAGATACGTGGTCAAATCGTATTGGATAAAACAAATTTAAAAATACACACCGATACAGCACGTACAGCAGAGCTTAATTTATCGGATGTGAATGTGGAGGTGCCTAACTACTGGGTCATTAACAGTATGTTAGAAGTGAATGGACTTGTCGCGGGCTCACTGCAATCTATGGTGAGTTATGCAAATGCTTCACCAGTATCAGATTTTATCTATCAGGTTACGGATGAGATGCGCGGTACTGGCAACGCTAAAGTCAATCTACGTATGAGTCTTCCCTTAGGCTTGATTGGTACTGAGACCATACAAGGTAAATTACTATTATCAGGCAATGATATACAGCTGTTTCGGGGTACACCTTCATTGCAGCAGATGCGTGGAGAGATAGGTTTTACTGAAAAAGGATTTTTCCTAGCTGGAGTACAAGGTAGTTATTTAGGCGGACAAGTTAATTTTAATGGCGGTATACAGCGCGATGGTAGTTCGCAGGTGAATATAGATGGCGCAATAACGGCAGAGGGATTGAGTAAAGCCTTTCTAAGCACATCAATGCGTAAGCTGAGCAAAAGATTTACTGGTAGCACACGTTATAACGCTACTTTGCGTTTAAAAAATCAACATGCTGAATTTAGCTTTGATTCAAATCTTATTGGATTGAGTATCGATTTACCTGCGCCATTAGGTAAATCAGCGCCAGAGGCACTGCCACTAAAATTTTCTTTAATACCCATATCATCTGATAATTTGAACCAGACTCAAGAAGCACGATTAAATTTAGGCCGCGCATTATCAGCGCGCTATGTTTTACAAAAACCGAATACGAAAACTGCAACTTGGAAAATGGTACGAGGCGGTATAGGAGTTAACTCTACGATTCCGCAATCTGAACAAGGCTTAGCATTGAATGCAAGCTTACCCAGTGTGAATACGGATAGTTGGAATAAGGTCATCTCAGCGATAGCGCCTGATCCTGCCATCGCGCGTATTGCTACTGATGCAGGCTTAGATTTTTCTCCCTATGTCACGCCAGACTCAGTCAGTTTACAAACGTCTGAGTTGATTGTCTCAGGTAAGCCATTGACTAGCGTTGCTTTGTCTGCCACGCATGCACGAGATGGATGGAATGTTAACTTGCGCTCAGATCAAGCTGTCGGTCAGTTGTTATGGAGTGATCCTAGTTCAGAGCGTGGCGCAGGAAAAATTACCGCACGTTTGGTTGCTCTTGTTATTCCAAAATCAAACACAACAGAAGTTACAGAAATTTTAAGTGGTAAAGCATCTGGTATGCAGTTACCAGGCATAGATTTGGTAGCGGATAACCTAGAACTCATGGGTATTAAACTTGGTCGACTTGAACTATCTGCTACTAACTCTGGCCCTATCATGGCAAGAGAATGGCGAATAAATAAATTGATTGTGACAAATCCAGATGCCATCTTAAAAGCAAGTGGTAAATGGACTAGTGCCACGGGAGATGGTCAATCAGCAATGACAGTAGATTTAGAGATTATTGACGCTGGTCGTTTACTTGATAGATTTGGTTTTGAAAAAATGCTCAAAGCAGGTAAAGGAAATATAGATGGTGAGCTTTTTTGGAAAGGTGCGCCATATTCATTCGATCCGCCTACCCTATCAGGTAATTTGAGTATGAAATTAGCGAATGGTCAGTTTTTGAAAGTTGAACCTGGTGTTGCAAAATTATTAGGTGTGATGAGTTTGCAGGCTTTACCTAGAAGATTGACTTTAGATTTTCGTGACGTCTTTTCTGAAGGATTTGCATTTGATGGAATTGCTTCAACTGCGAATATTTCGCGCGGTGTGATTAAAACTGATACCTTTAAAATGCGTGGAACGAGTAGTGTGATCTTGATGGATGGCACGGTGGATTTGAAAGATGAAACACAGAACCTGAATGTGGTGGTGATACCTGAAATGAATGCAGGAGCAGCATCGGTGGCATATGGTCTCGCTGTTAATCCCATCATTGGTCTAGGAAGCTTTTTAGCGCAGTTTTTATTAAAAAATCCTCTCTCACAAGCCTTCACGCAGGAATATCAAATTACCGGTCCATGGAAAGATCCTGCCATTAAAAAAATAGCGACTAAACGTAAAACTACGAATGATCCAGCTGATGCGGTTCGTTAAAACGTATAAAGTAGTTTTACTTAGTTGATGACGATAGCATTTTGTAGAATTTTTTTGAATTAAAGGTTTTCCTTCTTTTATGCATACGCCTTTAAAAATCGCAGCAATACAAATGATCTCTTCTATTTCACCTGAGATCAATATGCAACATGCTCGTAAGTGGGTTAGCGCAGCTGCTGAAGAAGGTGCAAAAATAATTTTATTACCTGAGTATTGGTCGATTTTAGGGCGGCACGATACGGATAAATTAGCGTATGCAGAAGAAGCCGGTATTGGACCTTTACAAGATTTCATGTCCAATCTTGCGCGTGAATATGGCGTATGGTTAATAGGCGGGACTATTCCACTAAAGTCGCCAGAACCAAATAAAGTACTCAATACCTTAATAGCCTACGATACCGAAGGTCATCAAGCAGCACGTTACGACAAAATGCACTTGTTTGGTTTTACGCGTGGTGATGAATCTTATGATGAATCACGTACCATCACAGCTGGTGAAGATGTGGTGGTGTTAGAAACACCGCATGGACGTATAGGTTTAGCCATTTGTTATGACTTACGTTTTCCTGAATTATTCCGCGCTATGCAGGTATGTGATCTTATCGTTATGCCCGCCGCATTTACTTACACCACGGGTCGCGCACATTGGGAAATTTTATTACGTGCTCGCGCGATAGAGAATCAATGTTATGTACTAGCTGCAGCGCAGGGTGGTGAACATGAAAATGGTCGTCGTACTTGGGGGCATAGTATGTTGGTCGATCCTTGGGGCGAAGTACAAACTGAGCTAGCTGAAGGTGAAGGTTTCGTTATTGGCGATCTTGATCCGACTAAGCTCAAGGAAGTGCGCAACAGCTTGCCCGCCTTGGAGCATAGAAAGTCCCTATTTTCTTTATGAGTCCGTGCTTCAGCGCGAGAAGCCGCAATCCAGTATGATTTCTATGTTTTGTATAGCAATTTAAGCATCATCTTGCATGCCCCCCGTTTTTTGAATCCCTGTTGACTACGATAAATCCCATGAAGCTCACTGAACCTAATTTACATACCCAACGCATAGCGCGCGATATTTTGCTTACACCTTACGGCTTAGATGAGGGACATTTACTCAAGAGTTTGGGTGCCATCTTTACCCATCGTGTGGATTATGCAGATTTATATTTTCAATTTACGCGTAGTGAAAGTTGGAGTTTAGAAGAAGGCATAGTCAAGACAGGTAGCTTCTCAATTGATCAAGGTGTAGGTGTGCGTGCAGTTTCAGGTGATAAAACTGCATTCTCCTATTCTGATGAAATTTCTGAGCATGCCTTGCTACAAGCAGCTGCAGCGACACGCACCATCGCACGTCAAGGTGCAGGCCGTATCAAAGTCGCTTCCACCATACAACCAGGTTCAGCGCGTGCTTTGTATAGCGAGCATGATCCCTTAGCTTCACTCGATGCCACTGCAAAAGTAAAGTTGGTTGAAAAAATAGAACGCATTGCACGTGCTAAAGATCCACGCGTCTCGCAAGTCATGGCAGGTTTGTCGGGTGAATATGATGTGGTGTTAGTGGTGCGCAGTGATGGTGTGATTGCTGCTGATATACGACCTTTAGTCAGGCTGTCACTGACAGTGATTGCTGAACAAAATGGTCGGCGTGAAGTGGGCAGTGCCGGTGGTGGTGGTCGTTATGACTACAGCTATTTCACGGATGAACTGTTAGAGAAATATGCCAGTGAAGCGGTCGCTTCTGCCTTAGTGAATTTAGAAGCACGTCCCGCACCTGCTGGCCCTATGACCGTCGTGTTAGGACCAGGTTGGCCGGGTGTGTTGTTACATGAAGCAATCGGTCATGGTTTAGAGGGTGACTTTAATCGTAAAGGCTCGAGTGCATTCTCAGGACGCATAGGTGAACGTGTTGCAGCCAAAGGTGTAACAGTGGTGGATGATGGAACCATAGCTGATCGTCGTGGTTCATTGAATATTGATGACGAAGGCAATCCTACGCAATGCACAACTTTGATTGAAGACGGCATACTCAAAGGTTACATTCAAGACACCATGAATGCACGCTTAATGAATATGCCTGTTACTGGCAATGCGCGTCGTGAATCCTTTGCACATCTGCCTATGCCACGTATGACTAACACTTATATGTTGGCGGGTGATCGTGATCCGGCAGAGATACTCGCTTCAGTTAAAAATGGACTATATGCCAGCAATTTTGGTGGCGGACAGGTAGATATCACGAATGGCAAATTTGTTTTCTCAGCCAGCGAAGCGTGGATGATTGAGGATGGTAAGTTGTCTTATCCGGTGAAGGGCGCAACCTTAATTGGTAATGGTCCTGAGGTATTAAATCGAGTGACCATGATTGGCCATGACATGAAGCTAGATTCAGGCGTGGGCGTATGCGGTAAAGAAGGTCAAAGCGTGCCTGTAGGAGTTGGTCAGCCGACGTTGAAGATAGAAGGCATGACAGTAGGCGGAACAGCTTAAATTGTTGGTCTGAGTGAGTCATGAGTTTATTTGTGACTCACTTTATTAATTACTAATTTACTAACTCAGCTTGCCAAATTGTCTGATTTGTAGCACTATCTCACCCTGTAAAAAATTTCGCTGTTAAGTAAATCCTATGTCGCGTTTGGACTTTTATTTTTATCTGCACTTTAGCTATTCCAGCCAACCGGCGGTGGAGCAGCGGTAAGTTCACGTAAACATAAATTTACAAACAAACCGACATTCCTTAAAACCGCCAACTGGCGGTTTTTGCTTTTTGAGATAACTGTATTTGGAGAAGCCATGCCCCGCACCGATGATCTGAGGATACGTGAATTGAAAGAGTTAACTCCACCCTCACATTTCATACGTGAGTATCCCTGTACCGAGCACATCGCTAGTGTCACTGCTGATGCACGTAATGCTTTGCATAATATTTTGCATGGTGAAGATGATAGGTTGATGGTGGTCATAGGACCTTGCTCTATCCATGACACTAAAGCAGCGATGGAATATGCACAGCGTTTAGTAAAAGAGCGTGTACGTTTCAAAGGTGAGTTAGAAATCATCATGCGTGTGTATTTTGAAAAACCGCGCACTACAGTGGGCTGGAAAGGATTGATTAATGATCCGTATTTGGATAACAGTTTCCGTATTAATGATGGTTTGCGTATTGCGCGTGAACTGCTGATGAATATTAATGAACTAGGTTTACCAGCAGGTACCGAGTTTTTAGATGTGATCAGTCCGCAATATGTTGCTGATCTAATTAGCTGGGGCGCTATCGGAGCACGTACTACAGAATCACAAGTACATAGAGAATTAGCTTCAGGTTTATCATGTCCAGTCGGTTTTAAAAATGGCACCGACGGCAATATTAAAATTGCTGTGGATGCTATCAAAGCAGCATCGCAACCCCATCACTTTCTTTCAGTAACTAAGGGTGGTCATTCCGCTATTGTTTCTACTAATGGCAATGAAGATTGCCATGTGATTCTGCGCGGTGGTAAAGCACCTAACTATGATGCAGCAAGCGTGGATGCAGCATCTAAAGATCTGACTGCATCAGGCTTAGCAGCACTTTTAATGATTGATGCATCGCATGCGAACAGCTCGAAAAAACCTGAGAATCAAGTGCCTGTGTGCGCTGACATTGCGACGCAAATCGCAGCCGGTGATGATCGTATCGTGGGTGTGATGGTGGAATCGCATTTAGTGGCAGGTCGTCAAGATCTGGTTGCTGGCAAATCGTTGACCTATGGTCAATCCATCACAGATGGTTGCATAGATTGGTATAGTAGTTTGCAAGTCTTAGAAGGACTAGCAGCAGCAGTTAAAACACGACGTGCAAAGAAAAGTACTTAAATTCTGCAGTTAAATTCTGCAGTTGAATATGCAATGGCCCCGGTAGGTAAAAAAATCGGGGCCATTTTTTTGAATCAAATTTACAGAGATCGTTAATCTCTAAAATTATTAAACTCTAAGGGCAAGTCAGTCACTTCTTTTTTGAGTAAAGCGATGGTACCTTGTAAGTCATCGCGTTTAGCACCAGTGACACGTAATGCATCACCTTGTATGCTAGCTTGTACTTTAATCTTACTGTCTTTTATGATGCGCTGAATTTTTTTCGCTGCATCACTTTCTATACCGTTTTTAATTTTAATGACTTGCTTAACTTTGTCGCCACCCATTTTTTCAACTTTGCCAATATCTAAAAAACGCACATCGACATTTCGCTTAGTCATTTTCGTTGTGAGTACATCGCGTACTTGTCCTAACTGAAATTCACTATCAGCATAAGCGGTGAGCTCTTTTTCTTTTTGCTCGACGCGGGCATCACTACCTTTAAAGTCAAAACGCGTCGTAATTTCCTTATTCGCCTGATCGACAGCGTTTTTAATTTCGACCTGATTGGCTTCGGATACAACATCAAATGATGGCATGGTTTTACTCCTTGCAAGACAACATAAGCCCGCATTCTAGCGGAAAAAAGGCAACTGACCGATGGCTGGGTATAATTCCAGCGCTATGAACCTTCCCGCTAAAACCACATTGTCTGTGCAGAATGATGTTTCACTCAAGGCCTTAACGACCTTTGGTGTGGAAGCGGTTGCTTCCCACTATCTGCAAATTCAGCACTCTGACCAATTAAAAGCAATACGGCAGGATACCGTCCTAGCAGCACTACCGCGTTTGATTTTAGGCGGTGGCAGTAATCTCTTACTTACTCGTGATCTAGATGTGTTGGTGCTGCATATGATGAATCGTGGCATCAGCCTGTTGGGTGAAGAAGATGGCCTAAGACTTGTGCAGGCGCAGGCAGGCGAGAACTGGCATAGCTTGGTGCAATGGACATTAGAGCAAGGTTGGGGTGGATTAGAAAATTTATCGCTCATACCCGGGACAGTAGGTGCTGCACCGATACAAAATATAGGCGCTTATGGCAGTGAGTTATCGCAGCATTTTCATTCGCTACATTATTTTGATTTTGAAGATGGCGAAGTACATGCACTCTCACGTGAGGAATGTGAATTTGGTTATCGCGATAGCATATTCAAACATCGCTTACGTGGACGCGCAGTGATTTTGGATGTGACCTTCGCCTTACCAATGAAATGGCAACCTCAGTTAGGTTACGCTGAACTTGCAAAAGAGTTGAGTGACATTCCCCATCCCACTGCTATTGAGATAAGTGCTGCAGTCGTAGCGATACGAACACGCAAGCTACCGGATCCTTCCGTGATAGGAAATGCGGGTAGTTTTTTCAAGAACCCAGTTGTGACTGCGTCGGTAAACATAGATTTACATCAACGTTATCCAGAACTGGTGAGTTATGCACAAGCGGATGGCAGTTATAAACTTGCTGCGGCTTGGTTAATTGATCAATGTGGTTGGAAGGGTAAAGCCTTAGGTGCAGCAGGAGTACATGACAAACAAGCTTTGGTATTAATTAATCGCGGTGCTGCGACTGGTGCCGAGATACTAGCATTGGCAGAGCGCATACGAAGTGATGTCGCTCTGCGATTCGGAGTCAGTTTAGAGAGTGAACCAGTGGTACTGTAAAAAAATTAGCCAAAGTGGCAAACGTAGTCGACCAACTCTAAAGCTTCAATTTCAAAACTAGAATTGCCAGGCACACTAAAACTCTGGCCACCTTCATAATTCTTCCATTCCGTTTCACCCTTTACACGCGCACGGCATTTGCCTGCAGTGATTTCCATAATTTCAGGAACACCAGTATTAAACACTAAGGTGGCAGGGAAAATAATCCCTACTGATTTTTTTGTGCCATCGGCGAGGATGACATTGTGAGAAATACATTTGCCATCAAAAAAAACATTAGATTTTTTAACGACGGAAACGTGATCGATTTGAGTAGTCATAGTTTTAAAGAAAAAATTAAGTGAAATAAAAAATAAGCTAAAAATTATTTGCCACGTTTAATGCGCGCATTAGCTGCGATACGCATACGCAGAGCATTCAGCTTAATGAAACCGCCTGCATCTGCTTGATTGTAAGCGCCGCCATCTTCATCAAAGGTCGCGATGTTCATGTCAAACAATGAATCTGTTTTTGAATCACGTGACACTACAATCACATTGCCTTTGTAGAGTTTAATGCGTACCCAACCATTCACATTATGCTGTGTGTGATCAATCAAAGTTTGAATCGCCACACGTTCAGGTGACCACCAGTAGCCGTTATAAATCAATGAAGCATAGCGCGGCATTAAATCATCTTTTAAATGTGCGACTTCTCTATCAAGCGTAATGGATTCAATCGCACGATGACCACGTAACATAATGGTGCCGCCTGGGGTTTCATAGCAACCACGTGATTTCATACCCACATAACGGTTTTCTACTAAATCCAAACGACCTATGCCGTGCTTACCACCTAAGCGGTTTAATTCTGTTAAGACAGCTGCAGGTGAGAGACGTTTGCCATTAATAGCAACGATGTCACCATGTTCATATTCAAGGTCTAGATATTCAGCGCTATCAGGTGCAGCTTCAGGGCTCACTGTCCAACGCCACATGGTTTCTTCTGCTTCTGCGCTAGGATTTTCTAAATGGCGACCTTCAAAGCTGATATGTAAAAGGTTGGCATCCATCGAGTAGGGTGCGCCACCTTTTTTATGTTTCATGTCGATTTCTATACCGGCATCTTCTGCATACTTGAGTAATTTTTCACGTGAGAGTAAATCCCATTCACGCCATGGTGCGATGATTTTTACATTCGGCATTAAGGCATAAGCACCAAGTTCAAATCGCACTTGATCATTACCCTTACCGGTTGCGCCATGAGAAATAGCATCGGCATTGGTTTTCTTCACAATCTCAATGAGACGCTTAGCAATTAAAGGACGCGCAATCGAAGTACCTAATAAATATTCACCCTCATAGACCGTGTTAGCTCTAAACATAGGGAAAACAAAATCTTTAACGAACTCTTCACGTAAATCATCAATAAAAATATTTTCTGGTTTGATACCAAATTTAATGGCTTTAGTACGTGCTGGTTCGAGTTCTTCGCCTTGACCGAGATCGGCTGTGAAGGTCACGATTTCACAGTGATAGTGATCTTGTAGCCATTTCAAAATAACAGAAGTGTCTAATCCACCAGAGTAAGCCAGTACTACTTTATTGATGTCGCTCATTTTTACAATTCCTTGAAGCTAAAATATTAAAATTTTTTACTTGTTACACTTTGCCGAGAACCAGATATTCAAGCAAAGCTTTTTGTACATGTAGACGGTTTTCTGCTTCATCCCAAACAACCGATTGCGGACCGTCGATGACTTCAGCTGCAACTTCTTCACCTCTATGTGCGGGTAGACAATGCATGAAAAGTGCATCGGGATTAGCGCGCTGCATTTTTGCGCTATCCACTATCCAACCATCAAAGGCTTTTAAGCGAGCTACATTTTCTTGTTCATATCCCATGCTAGTCCATACATCGGTTGTCACGAGATCAGCGCCAGCACATGCATCAGCCGGATTTTTAAAAACCGTATAGCGTAAATTGTTTTGTGAGACTAAGGCAGGATTGATATCGTAGCCAACTGGTGTAGAAACATTTAAGTGAAAGCCAAATACTTCAGCAGCTTGTAACCATGAATACAACATGTTGTTAGCGTCCCCCACCCAAGCAACGCATTTACCCGCAATTGATCCACGATGTTCAATGTAAGTGAATACATCAGCAAATACCTGACAGGGATGATATTCATTGGTGAGACCATTCACCACAGGCACGCGTGAATTCGCAGCAAAGCGTTCTATGATTTCCTGACCAAAGGTGCGAATCATGATGATGTCACACATACGCGACATCACTTGTGCAGCATCTTCTACGGGTTCACCACGTCCAAGCTGACTATCGCGAGTATTGAGATAAATCGCTGCGCCACCTAACTGATGCATGCCCGCTTCAAATGATAAACGAGTGCGAGTAGAATTTTTTTCGAACACCATTACTAGCGTACGGTCTAGCAGTGGGTGATAGGGCTCGTAGCTTTTGAATTTTTGCTTGATGATTTTTGTGCGCTCGATGAGATAGGTATATTCCTCGAGGCTGAAATCAGCAAATTGTAGATAATGTTTTATTGCCATAAATGAAAAACGGCGGCGAGTCAGGCGCCTGCCGCCGAAGAAGGTAAGTCCATGATTATAAGAGATTTACATCAGCAAACAAAATCTCTCTGGCAGTCTACAAGACCAACAAGATTTCAGGATTTAGTACAGCTTTTGTGAGGCTTCATGCAGTAATTGACGGTACAGACCATGTCTGGCGGAAGAGATGCTGCCTTCTTTGACGGCTTGCAGTATCGGACAGTCTGGTTCGTTAAGATGATGACAATTATAAAAACGACATTGTCCTAAGTGCGCTTCAAATTCTGGGAATGCACGCTCTAGCATGCCTTCTGAGAGTTGATATAAACCGAACTCTTGAAATCCCGGTGAATCAATCACGCTCGTTTCATCATCTATCGTGTAAAGACGGGTAAAGGTGGTGGTGTGTTTGCCAGTATCTAAAGCAGAAGAAATTTCTCTGACAGCGATTTGTGCATCGGGAATCAGTAAATTAATCAATGAAGATTTACCCATACCGGATTGACCAATTAGGATCGTCGATTGTCCTGCTAACAGGGGGCGTAAAATTTCCAGAGTAGCTGCGGGATTAACTTGAGCGCTCACCTCATGTACCGGATAACCCAACCGTGTGTAAGCCGTTAAGCGCTGTCGTGTAGCAGGCAAAGCAGCGCTGATATCAATTTTATTTAAGATTAAGTGCGCTTTCACACTGGCTGACTCAGCAGCGACTAAAGCGCGTGAGACTAAATCATCGGTAAAGCCAGGTTCGGTTGCCACCACAATAAATAATTGCGTGACATTTGCGGCAAGCAGCTTAGATTTATATTGATCAGAACGATATAAAAAAGTTTTGCGCGGCAAAATCGCATTAATCACTGCCTGATCAGGTGAGGTGAAACTGATATCCACATGATCACCCACAGCGACATCACTTTTTTTACCACGGGTCACACACTGAATTAATTTACCCTCATATTGCGCCAGATAATGGCGGCCATGCGCAGCGATAATTAAGCCAACTGCCTCAGCCATTATTTACTAAATTTTTTTCTTCAAATACGGCGTCTATTTTTGCTGCGCAAATGAAGTCATTATGTGAGAGGCCACCTGCTCCATTATTTACAGAGTGCGTGTTAAATCTTACAGTACAGCGGTTATAGGTAATCAAGAGTTCAGGATGATGATCTTCTTGATGAATGATAGTAGCTATCGTATTAACAAACTCTAGAGTTTGATAATAATTTTTGAAAGCGAACTGTCGAATGATTGTTTCATGTTCGACTTGCCAAAAGCTGAGCAGCGCCATAGCAGCAGCAATCTCTGGTTGCGTTGCACCTACAGTCAGATGCTTGCAAGATTGCTGCTGTAACGCGGCGTGTGTAAGCATGTTATTGGGTCAGTAAGCGTTGCACCCTTAGGCTAGCAGGTGGGTGTGAATCATAAAAAGCTGAATGTAAAGGATCAGGCGTCAAGGTTGATGCATTATCTTCATACAGCTTAACTAGGGCTGAGATCAAATCTTGCGCATTGCTATGTTGAGCAGCAAACGCATCAGCTTCAAACTCTTGTTTGCGTGAACGAATAGATGTGAGTGGTGAGAGCAAGAAGGTAAATACAGGCAAGCTCAACATGAATAAAATTAATACCATTGCATCATTGCTGGCATTCAGCATAGGGGTAACACCTAAGCCTTGATAAAACCAAAGTTGATTTTTAAGATAACCCAACAATGCAAGAAAACCTAGTGATAGCGCAAACACGATAGCGATACGTTGAATCACATGGCGTAATTTGAAATGGCCTAATTCATGTGCCAACACTGCTTCGATTTCACTCGGTGCAAGTCGCGCGAGTAAGGTATCAAAAAATACGATGCGCTTAGCTGCACCAAAACCAGAAAAATAGGCATTACCGTGTGCGCTACGACGCGATCCATCCATCACGAACAAACCTTTGCTAGCAAAACCTACACGTTGCATTAATCCTTCTATGCGTGTTTGTAGTGAAGCATCTTCTAGTGGTGTGAATTTATTAAACAAAGGCGCAATCACGCTTTGATAAAAAGCCAACATAAAAATTTGAAAAACGCACCAAATTCCCCAAGCGTATAGCCACCAGAGATCACCAGCTTTTTCCATCACCGACAGGATGACCCAAATTAAAGGCAGGCCAATCAGCGCACTGACCAAAGTATTTTTAATCAGATCAGTAAAAAATAAAGCAGGTTTCATTTTATTGAAACCAAATTTTTCTTCTAAAGTGAATTGTTTGTAGTAATCAAAGGGCAAGTCAATCACACTTGATATCAGCATGACAGCAACTATTAAACCGAGTTGATACACCATGCCATCACCAGCTAGAGTGGAAATCTGCTCTGATAACCATTGCAAACCACCGAGTAATGTAAAGCCCACTAGAACAGCGGTATTGACCACCAACAGAATCATATTGAACTGGGTCTTAGCAATAGTGTAATCAGCTGCTTTTTGATGGGCAGCGAGGGGGATTTTTTGTGCAAATTGGGCTGGAACGTGATCACGGTGCTGCGCCACATGACGCAGTTGGCGTGCACTTAACCAAAGTTTGACGCCTAGCGTGGCTAATAGCATGGCTGCAAAAAGGAATGAAAAGCTTACGGTATTCATACTGTCCCTATGAGAAAATATCGTTTTATCAGCCGCATTCATGGCGGATCAACATAGAAAGCAATTATGTCACAAGCTATACAAACGCATGTTCCCACGCCTGATGCTAACCGCCCGAATGAATTTAATCTGGTCTGGATTGATATGGAAATGACCGGCCTAGATCCGGATAAGGACAGAATTATCGAAGTAGCAGCAGTGGTAACAGATCCTGACTTAACCATTTTGGCAGAAGGGCCAGTCTTTGCGATTCATCAGAGCGATGCGCTGTTGGATGGCATGGATGCTTGGAATAAAGGCACGCACGGACGTTCTGGGTTGATAGACCGAGTTAAAGCCTCTACTGTCACCGAGGTACAGGCGAGTGCAGAATTAATAACTTTTCTGAAGAAATATGTACCAGCTGGTAAATCACCCATGTGTGGCAATTCTATTTGTCAGGATCGACGGTTTATGGTGCGCGGTATGCCAGAACTAGAGGCGTTTTTTCATTATCGAAATTTAGATGTCTCTACGCTTAAAGAATTATGCAAGCGTTGGAAGCCAGAATTAGCAGCGGGCTTTAAAAAACATCAAATGCATACAGCACTAGCCGATATTATTGAATCAATAGAAGAGTTGCGTTACTACCGCGAACATTTCATCAAGCTTTAAATTTTTTTTATAAGTAATTAATGTCTTGTAGTTTTACGACCCCAAAAACGATAAATTTGGATGATGGATGCTTCTATTTCTATGGCTAATTTATGGCATTTAATAGGATCATCCACCAGTTTGACTTCCTCTTCTTCTATTTCTTCTGCGCCGAGTAAATAAATCGGTTTTAATAAAGTCGCTTGCGGTGAATCCCATAAATGCTGCCATGCGCTAGTGCGTAAATTCACACCTTCCATAAAACCCCAAGCCCATGATTCCGCATCGAGTATGCGTTTACCTTTCCATTCATATTCACAAAACAAAGGCTCGAAATCATTCGGTGCTATATCTAATGTGACAATAATATCTTCAAGCATACGTTCCATGAGATTGTGAATATGCTTGGCTTCTGCATCGGATTTAAAGGAAGGCGTTTGATCCGGATCCGATCCCCATACCTTAGGCAGCCATTCAGCAGTTGCTATTGCTTCTGGCCCCACCGCAATAGCAGTCAACAGACCATGTAATGAATCCATGGTCATGGCATCATCGCCACAGCGATCGGATAATAAAAAATGATCGAGCTCCTCGAACTCCTGCTCGGTAAGTAGCGGTTCTGTGGACATGGATGTGCCTTTATTCATGCTAAAACATCAGTGTAACCGCTTAGACACAATTTTTGGCTGCGCATACAATGCGCGTATGAATAAGCCTATCAATTCCCCGAATAATTCCCACAATAACGACGTGCCTAGTGCGCAGGCGAATGCAGTACCAGACCAACAGAATTTTGCCGCGCTGTCAGCGGAGATGGTGTTGGATGCCTTAGCCAGCGTAGGCGTAGAAGAGGATGGCCGTCTGTTGGTGTTAAATAGCTATGAAAATCGGGTCTATCAAGTCGGTAGAGATGAGGCAGAGCCGGTAGTGGTGAAATTTTATCGCCCCCATCGCTGGAGTGATGCCGTCATATTGGAAGAACATGCGTTTGTACATGAACTCATGCAACAAGAAATTCCTGTGGTTGCACCCTTAGCCTTTCATGGTGAAACACTCTGTCATTATCAGGGCTTTCGATTTGCAGTCTTTCCACGTCAGGGTGGACGTGCACCAGATTTAGAAAGTTCTGACACCTTAGAGTGGATGGGCAGGTTAATGGGGCGCATTCATGCTATCGGTGCGCTCAAGAGTTATACAGCGCGACCTACATTAGATACGCAGTCATTTGGCATCTCACCCCGCACATGGTTGTTAGAACATAATTTTATTCCTGCAGAATTAGAGCAAACTTGGGAAAGCGTTAGTGCACAAGCATTGGAAGCAGTACAAGCGTGTTATGCAAGAGCAGGGGATATTGCAACTGTGCGGTTGCATGGCGATTGTCATAGTGGGAATGTATTGTGGACAGATGCAGGTCCGCATTTTGTGGATTTTGACGATAGTCGTACTGGACCTGCAATACAAGATTTATGGATGTTGTTATCGGGTGAGAGAGGCGATAGGACACGACAGTTATCAGATTTGCTCGCAGGGTATGAAGATTTTTTTGAATTCGATCCACGTCAACTCCATGTAATCGAAGCATTACGAACATTACGTTTGTTGCATTATTCCTATTGGATAGCAATGCGTTGGGATGATCCTGCTTTTCAACTTGCTTTCCCTTGGTTTAATACCATGCATTACTGGCAAGATCGTATCTTAGAGTTACGTGAACAGATCGCAGCCATGGATGAAGTACCTCTCAGATTGTTTTGATACAAGTCAAATTTTTTTTAAGCTCTTTTGCTAGAGTCAGCATCGTCGATTAATAACATTCATTCAGAGGCTGCTATGTTTAAAAAAATATTAGTTGCGACCGATGGCTCACCTTTATCTATTGCTGCTGCCAGTGCAGCGATAGAATTTGCTGCAGCAAGTGGCGCTTCATTAGTGGGATTGTCATTAGCGCAGTTCTATCCTTTTTTACTCATGCCAGAAGCAGGCGCGATGGTTGATTTGAGTGAGTATGAAGAAGCGCAAGATCAAATGGCACAGCAAGCAGTGAAAAAATTAGAAGAACAGGCTAAAACCGCAGGTGTAAATTGTGTTGTATTCACTAAGCGCGCTGTACATCCGTATGAAGAAATTATTTCAACGGCAAATGAAAGTGCATGCGATTTAATTTGGATGGCATCTCATGGCCGCCGCGGGCTGGATAAACTGTTATTGGGTAGTGAAACACAACGTGTGCTTGCACATAGTGCTATCCCAGTGATGGTTTATCGCCAGCCCCCAGTTTAAAAAACATCGATAACTTTGTGGTGGGTTTAATGGGTTGTTAACACGGGCACTGTCATAGAATTAAAGAGTGTCTTAGTCACACTGATCTGCTGTCAGTTTAGTGCCACAAGATAAGAGAGTCCTACATCATAAATCATTGGATTGATACGGCCTGCTTTTGGACGAATCTAGGCACTAGCGTTTGAGGTGCTGGCGGCTTATATCCA
>Ga0209768_10000448_pt1 | contig 28207 bp, 25 predicted proteins | sample LauGreSBDMM110SD_3_FD_187564 | JGI IMG/M metagenome (GOLD analysis project Ga0209768, IMG submission 187564) | Freshwater lake microbial communities from Lake Michigan, USA - Sp13.BD.MM110.SD (SPAdes) (version 2) | ecosystem: Environmental > Aquatic > Freshwater > Lake | place: Lake Michigan... | reverse complement strand
CACTCAAAGTTCGATTGGGCGAGTTGGGTTTGAAGTTGAAAGAGGGTTTGCTGCCAAACGTAGACGTTCGCCACAGCACCAACCAAACCCCCGTCGTGCCAACTGCACGAACGCGTTACTTGGCCGAAATCAGTGATACCGTTCGCGGCTATAAAAAACAAGCGCGCGCTCAAGCCCACTTGGCCCGTGAAATTCAACAACTGCGCGCTGCTGCAGTCATGCTGGAAGTGGACAAACCCGGCCGCGCCAAAGCGGCAGAGGCTGCCATTGACTTGGCCATTCGACGTGAAGAGACACAAGAGCCTGGTGCAAAGAAATTATTGGGGCACTGGCCTGAAATGCAAAAGGCCTACGCCGGCGACCAATACATTGTCCAAATTCGCGACAAAGAAATTCGAACCGCACTCACTTCCAAAAGCTTATCGGGAACCACCATTCGCAAAGTGTCTTTGCCCACTTACGAAGACCACGGCGAAATTTTGAAGTGGCTCATGCTGGACAACGTGCCAGGCAGTTTTCCCTACACCGCTGGCACCTTTGCTTTCAAACGCGAAGGCGAAGATCCCACGCGCATGTTTGCGGGCGAAGGCGACGCCTTCAGAACCAACACACGCTTCAAACTGCTAAGCGCAGGCATGGCTGCCAAACGTTTGTCCACCGCCTTTGACTCCGTCACGCTGTACGGCAATGACCCCGATCCTCGTCCAGACATTTACGGCAAGGTGGGCAACTCGGGTGTGAGCATTGCCACCTTGGACGACATGAAAGTGCTGTATGGCGGCTTTGACTTGTGCAACCCCAGCACCAGCGTGTCGATGACCATCAATGGTCCAGCGCCATCTATTTTGGCCATGTTCATGAACACCGCCATCGATCAAAATTTGGAAAAATTCAAAGTCGACAACGGCCGCGACCCCACAGAAACCGAAGCCGCCAAAATTCGCGAGTGGGTACTGGCCAATGTGCGCGGCACCGTGCAAGCCGATATTTTGAAAGAGGACCAGGGCCAAAACACCTGCATCTTCAGCACCGAATTCAGCTTGAAGGTGATGGGCGACATTGCACAGTATTTTGTACACAACGATGTTCGTAATTTTTACTCTGTGTCCATCAGTGGCTATCACATTGCCGAAGCGGGTGCCAACCCCATCAGCCAACTGGCCTTCACGCTGTCCAATGGTTTTACGTTTGTTGAAGCCTACTTGGCGCGCGGCATGCACATTGACGACTTTGCGCCCAACCTGAGCTTCTTCTTCAGCAACGGCATGGACCCCGAGTACACCGTGATGGGTCGTGTGGCGCGCCGCATTTGGGCGGTGGCCATGAAGAAAAAGTATGGCGCGAACGAGCGCAGTCAAAAACTGAAATACCACATTCAAACTTCAGGCCGTTCATTGCACGCGCAAGAAATTCAGTTCAACGACATTCGCACTACGCTGCAAGCTTTGATTGCCATTTACGACAATTGCAACTCACTGCACACCAATGCATTTGACGAAGCCATCACCACGCCCACTGAAGACAGTGTGCGCCGTGCCATGGCCATTCAACTCATCATCAACCGCGAATGGGGCTTGGCTAAAAACGAGAACCCCAGCCAAGGTGCTTTCATCATTGAAGAACTCACCGAACTGGTCGAAGAAGCCGTGCTTACTGAATTTGAAAAAATTGCAGACCGCGGTGGTGTGTTGGGTGCCATGGAAACGGGTTACCAGCGTGGCAAGATTCAAGACGAGTCGATGCACTACGAAATGCTCAAGCACACGGGCGAGTACCCCATCATTGGTGTCAACACTTTCAGAAACCCCAAAGGTGACGAAGTCATGGAGAAGCTGGAATTAGCACGTTCCACAGCAGAAGAGAAAAAATCTCAGCTCGATCGTTTGCATGCTTTCCATGACACACATGCCAAAGAATCGCCCGCCATGTTGACCCGCTTGCAGCAAGCGGTGATTCACAACCACAACGTGTTTGAAGTGCTGATGGAGGCCGTGCGCGTATGCTCATTGGGCCAAATTACCAACGCCCTGTTTGAAGTGGGCGGTCAATACCGCCGAAACATGTAAATTCCCGACTGTCATGCGGCGTTAAAGCGTTTGTGCGACATTACGCGCATGAACATACTTTTCATCATTGACCCCCTAGCCTCCTTCAAGATCAAGAAGGACACCAGTTTTGCCATGATGCGCGAGGCGCAAAAGCGTGGCCATCAGGTCACTGCTTGCGAAGTGCCCCACATTCAATGGCAAAAAGGGGAGTGCGTGAAAGCGCATGTCCAAGACCTGAAACTCACGGGCAATGCCAACGCTTGGTATGACATCACGGCGTCGCGCCAAGCTTGGCTGAAAGACTTTGACGCCATCATCATGCGCAAAGACCCGCCCTTCGACAGCGAGTATTTTTACGCTACCCATTTGCTCAGCCAAGCTGAACGTGAAGGCGCCAAGGTGTTCAACAAAGCATCGGCGCTGCGTGACCATCCTGAAAAACTGGCCATCATGGAGTTCCCCCAATTCATTGGCCCCACTTTGGTCACGCGCTCTGCAGAGGCTATCAAAGCATTTCATACCGAGCACAAAGACATCATCTTGAAGCCGCTTGACGGCATGGGTGGCATGGGCATTTTCCGCGTGGGTGCAGATGGCCTGAATTTAGGCGCCATCATTGAGACGCTCAACCTAGACGGTGCTCAATCGGTCATGGTGCAAAAGTTTTTACCCGACATTGCGCAAGGTGATAAACGCGTCCTCATCATTGGCGGCAAGCCTGTACCCTTCTGCTTGGCCCGCATTCCGCAAGGCGGCGAAGTGCGTGGCAACTTGGCGGCCGGTGGCAAGGGTGTGGCGCAACCCATTACCGACAACGACCGCTCTATTGCAGAATCCATTGGCCCCATTTTGGCGGCACGTGGTTTGTTGTTGATTGGACTCGATGTGATTGGCACCAGCGTGACCGAAATCAACGTCACCAGCCCCACTTGTTTCCAAGAAATCTTTGATCAAACAGGCTGCGATGTGGCGTCGATTTTCATCGACGCCCTAGAAGCGGCCATCAAAGCCGCTTAAAGGCAAGGCCTCACTGATTTAAGCGGCCTTCACCTTCAAACGCCAAGCGTGCAACAAAGGCTCGGTGTAACCACTGGGTTGCTCTTTGCCTTTGAAGACCAAATCACAAGCGGCTTGATAAGCTTTGGAAGTTTTGAAGTTGCCAGCCATCTTCTGGTATGAAGCATCACCTGCATTTTGTTGGTCCACCACAGCGGCCATGCGCTCCATGGTGGCTTTCACTTGTGCATGTGTGACCACGCCATGCGCCATCCAGTTGGCAATGTGTTGGCTGCTGATGCGCAAAGTAGCGCGGTCTTCCATCAGGCCCACGCCATGAATGTCAGGCACCTTAGAGCAACCCACACCTTGATCAACCCAACGCACCACATAACCCAAAATGCCTTGGGCGTTGTTGTCAAGTTCGTCTTGTTTGTCTTTCGCTGTCCACTCTGCAGCCTGCGCTTGCGTGACCACAGGGAACTGCAACAATTTGCTCAAAGTTTCTTCGCGCATGGCTTTGGCACTGTGTTTGCCAATCGTTTTTTCCATTTGCTTTTGCAAGGCAGGCACATTCACTTGGTGATAATGCATGGCGTGCAAAGTAGCGGCAGTGGGGCTTGGCACCCAAGCGGTGTTGGCGCCTGCATTGGGGTGCGCAATTTTTTGCTTCAACATGTCGGCCATCAAATCAGGCATGGCCCACATGCCCTTGCCGATTTGCGCACGACCGCGCAAGCCTGCTTGCAATCCTACGGCCACGTTGCTTCTCTCGTAAGCACCTAGCCAAGTGCTACCCTTGATATCGCCCTTGCGCATGACGGGGCCAGCCAACATGCAAGTGTGCATTTCGTCACCAGTGCGGTCCAAGAAGCCTGTGTTGATGAAAGCCACACGCGATTTAGCAGCTGCAATGCACGCGGCCAAATTAGCGCTGGTGCGGCGCTCTTCGTCCATGATGCCCAGCTTCACCGTGGAAGGCTTCAAGCCCAAAACTTTTTCGACGCGGCCAAACAAGGTGTCTGCAAAGCCCACTTCTTTGGGGCCGTGCATTTTGGGCTTCACGATGTAGACGCTGCCAGTTCGGCTGTTGCGGAAATCAGCACCCTTCTTTTTCTGCAAATCGGCCATGGCACACGTGGTGGTGATCATGGCGTCCAGAATCCCTTCTGGAATTTCTTTTTGCGTGCCGTCTGCTGCGTTGTACAAAATGGCAGGGTTGGTCATAAGGTGCCCCACATTGCGCACGAACAACAAAGAGCGGCCATGTAAAACTTCTTGGCCTTTGCCGCTGGGCTTTGTGTACACGCGGTCTGCGTTCAAAGTGCGCTTGAAGGTCTTGCCGCCCTTTTGAACGTCTTCTGACAAAGTGCCCTGCAAAATACCAAGCCAGTTGCTGTAAGCCAAAACTTTGTCTTCAGCATCTACAGCGGCCACGGAATCTTCTAAATCCAAGATGGTGGAGAGTGCCGCTTCCGCCACCAAATCGGACACGCCCGCAGGGTCTGTTTTGCCGATGGGGTGTGATTTGTTAATTTCCAAATCAAGGTGCAAACCATTGTGTTTGAACAGCAATGAAGTGGGCGCCTTGGCATCGCCTTGGAAACCCACAAATTGTTTGGCATCGGCCAAAGTGGTGTTGCCCGATTTCAAGCTCACCACCAACATGCCGCCCTTCACACTGTAGCCCGTGCTGTCAATGTGCGAACCTTTTTTCAAAGGTGCACAGCGGTCAAGCACATAGCGGCAGTACTCAATCACTTTAGCGCCACGCTTAGGGTTGTAGCCCGAGCCTTTTTCGCAACCGTTGGCTTCACTCAGTGCATCGGTGCCATACAGCGCGTCATACAAAGAACCCCAACGCGCGTTGGCTGCGTTCAAGGCATAACGTGCGTTCAAAATAGGTACCACCAATTGGGGGCCTGCCAATATGGCCAACTCTGCATCGACATTTTGGGTATTGGCTTTGGGGCTCTTGGGCTCGGGTACCAAGTAGCCAATTGATGACAAATGTTGGCGATAGGCCTTCATGGTTTTGACATCAGCCAGAGGACCTGGGTGAGCGGTGTGCCATTTGTCCATTTCCAGTTGAATTCGATCGCGCTCGGCCAACAAGGCAATGTTCTGTGGTGACAAGTCTTTCACGATGCCATCAAAGCCCGACCAGAAGGTCTTGCTTTTCACGCCCACTGCAGGCAGTACTTGGTCTTCAATAAAGCGATAAAGCGGCGTGGCCACGTGGAGTCCGTGAATGGCAATGCGGTCAGTCATAAAGAGCCTCATGTAAAAAATAAAAACAAATCAGAGCTACCTTGAACAGCCAGCAGGAAGCGGGAATTCACCCATTTTTCTAATTAGCTTCACTTTATTCGATGTTTCACCCTTCATAAATCAAGAAATATCCTTTGACTTGTGACTTTTTTGCAAAGATCAATGCCAAATACGACAAAATTAGCCAAAATATTGTTCAACACTGAAAACTTGCATTGCTAAATTTTGAAGACAACATGACATCAGACTGTGTATGGATCAGTGAAGTCGGCCCGCGCGATGGCTTGCCCAAAGGATGGGCGCATGTCTGAATCGAAAGACTTGCAACAACGCCTGCCTTACGAAGGCATACGCGTGGTCGAATTCACGCACATGGTGATGGGCCCAACCTGCGGCATGGTTCTGGCAGATTTGGGCGCAGAGGTGATCAAAGTTGAACCCATCGGCCACGGCCATGAGGGTGACAACACGCGAAAACTCATAGGCTCGGGCGCTGGATTTTTTCCACTCTTCAATCGAAACAAAAAAAGCCTTGCACTCGATTTGAAAACCCCCGAAGGCAAAGAAGCTGTTTTGCGTTTGATTGCCACAGCGGACATCCTCAGCGAAAACTTCAAACCAGGCACCATGAAAAAACTAGGTTTGGATTACGAAACATTGAAGAAACTCAACCCGCGACTCATCTACGTCTCACTCAAGGGTTTTTTGCCAGGCCCCTACGAACACCGCACAGCCCTGGACGAGGTGGTGCAAATGATGGGCGGCTTGGCCTACATGACCGGTAGAAGGGGCGATCCACTGCGGGCAGGCACGAGTGTGAATGACATCATGGGCGGCATGTTTGGCGCCATAGGTGCCATGGCCGCATTAGCGCAACGCGCTCAAACGGGCGAGGGTCAAGAAGTCCAAAGCGCCTTGTTTGAAAACAATGTGTTTTTGGTGGCGCAGCACATGCTGCAATACCAAGTGACAGGCAAAGCTGCTGCGCCCATGCCTGAGCGAATTTCGGCGTGGGCCGTCTACGATGTGTTTGTAGTGAAAGATGGCGAGCAAATCTTCTTAGCGGTTGTGAGCGACACAGCTTGGAAATTATTTTGCGATGCCTTCAATTACCCAGACCTTTTCAATGACGCACGCTTGCTGACCAATAACGATCGCGTCAGAGCTCGCGAGTGGCTCTTACCAATACTGCGCGAACGACTTCAAGTTTTTTCAGCAGCCCACTTAAGCGAAGTGTTTGAGAAAAATTCTTTGCCTTATGCACCCATTACAGCGCCCCATGATTTGCTGCAAGACCCGCACCTACAAGCAACGGGTGGACTCGCGCCTGTTGAATTGAACGATGGCCGCGAGATCCACACCGTGTTATTGCCGTTCAGCCTGAATCAAAAGCGTTTGAAGGTTCGCCAATCAGCGCCCCGTTTGGGCCAACACAACGAAAGTTTATTGCGCAGCCTAGGCTACAACTCAGAAGAAATTAAAAAACTGAGTCACCCCAACGAGGCGGCTTAAGCCGCAAACAGACAAGCCCTTGAATCATGGACAAACTCAAAGTTTTTGAATCCTTTGTATCGGTGGCCACTCGCGGCAGTCTCAGTGCCGCAGCAAGAGCTGAGGGTGTCGCACCCGCGATCATTGGCAGACGACTCGATGCCTTGGAATCACACTTGGGCGTGAAGTTGTTGTTGCGAACAACCAGGCGCATCAGCTTGACACACGAGGGCAGCGCCTTTTTAGAAAATTGCCAACGCCTTTTGAGCGATGTGGCGAATGCGGAAGACAGCGTTTCAGCGGGAGGCTTGAAAGCCAGCGGTCATTTGCGAATTACCGCACCCGCGGGTTTTGGGCGAAGGCATGTGGCACCGCTTGCCCCCTTGTTTCATGCACAAAATCCAGACGTCAAAATTTCGCTCAACCTAAGCGATCGGGTGATTGACTTGGCCGGCGAAGGCTTTGACTTCGCAGTTCGAGTGGGCGATCTGCCAGATTCTTCCTTGGTCAGCGTGCGATTGGCAGACAACCGGCGCATGTGTGTGGCCACGCCCGCCTATTTGGCCAAACATGGCACCCCAAAAATTCCTTCAGATTTACTTCAGCACAGCTGCCTCACCCTGTCTAGCGATGCCTCCCAAACACGCGGATGGGCCTTCAAAGTGCCGCCCTCAGACAATGCTGAAGGGCCCGAAGTGACCCACTTGCGCCCGCACGGCCCTTTAGATTGCTCTGACGGCCAGGTTTTGCACGGCTGGTGCCTGGCTGCTATGGGCATCGCTTGGCGCAGCACCTGGGAGGTAGAAAATGACATCCGATCGGGTCAATTGGTGGAAGTGTTGGCCGAGTTTGCCGCCCCGCCCAATGGCATTTATGGCGTTTTTCCCCAAAGAAAGCATTTACCCCTCCGATTGCGCCTTTGGATCGACTTTTTAAAGCATCACTACAGCTTGCCCGCAACTTGGCAAACCGCCCCGTAAAATCGGGGCATGCTCTTAGCCAAACAAGAATTACTGACGGCCCTTGCCGCCGAACTCGAACGCCTGCATTCCGGTGCAAGCGCCAAAGCCATTTTTGAATCGCCCAAGGTGGCCGCCCATGGCGATCTGGCTTGCACAGCGGCCATGCACTTGGCCAAGCCCCTGGGTCAAAATCCAAGACAAGTGGGTGAAGCCTTGCGCACAGCCCTGTTGGCCACGCCCGCTTTCTCGCAATGGGTTGAAAGCATTGACATTGCTGGCCCTGGCTTTCTCAACCTCAAGCTCAAACCCAGCGCCAAACAAGCGGTGGTCAAAGAAGTGCTGCATGCAGCTTCCTGCTTTGGCAAGCAAGCTGAGCGCAATGAAAAAGTGTTGGTGGAGTTTGTGTCCGCTAATCCAACGGGGCCTTTGCATGTGGGCCATGGCAGACAAGCCGCATTGGGCGATGCCATTTGTAATTTGTTTGCGACGCAAGGCTGGTCCGTGTACCGCGAGTTTTATTACAACGACGCGGGCGTGCAAATCAACACCTTGGCCACTTCAACCCAATTGCGCGCGCAAGGCTTCAAGCCGGGTGATGCAGAGTGGCCCAGTGGCGAAAACGCAGCGGCCTACAACGGCGACTACATCTTAGACATTGCTCAAGATTTCTTAGCGAAGAACACTGTCAAGTCCGACGACCGTGAATTTACGGGCAGCGGCGATCTGAACGATTTGAATGGCATGCGCGAATTTGCAGTAGCCTATTTGCGCCACGAGCAAGACCTTGACTTAAAAGCCTTCGACGTCAAGTTCGACAACTACTACCTTGAATCCAGCCTTTACACCAGCGGACGGGTTGAGGCTGCTGTGAAAAAACTTCAAGAAGCCGGCAAGACCTACGAGCAAGATGGCGCGCTATGGCTCAGGTCCACCGACTACGGCGATGACAAAGACCGCGTCATGCGCAAAGGCGATGGCACCTACACCTACTTTGTGCCCGATGTGGCCTACCACATTGCCAAATGGGAGCGCGGCTTTACCAAAGTGGTCAACATTCAAGGCACTGACCACCACGGCACCATGGCTCGCGTGCGCGCTGGCTTGCAAGCCGCTGGCGCGGGAATTCCAGAGGGCTACCCCGACTACGTTTTGCACACCATGGTGCGCGTGATGCGCGGTGGCGTGGAAGTCAAAATTTCCAAACGCGCGGGCAGTTATGTCACACTGCGAGATCTCATTGAGTGGACCAGCAAAGATGCTGTGCGATTCTTCTTGCTCAGCCGCAAGCCCGACACCGAATACGTGTTCGACATTGATTTGGCTTTGGCCAAAAACAACGACAACCCGGTGTATTACGTGCAATATGCCCATGCGCGCATTCACTCCATTTTGCGGACCTGGGGCGGCGATGTGACCAGCTTGGCGAAAGTTGATTTGGCCAACTTAGAAAACCCAAAAGCACAGGCTCTCATGTTGCTGTTGGCCAAATATCCTGAAATGCTCACCGATGCTGCGCAAGACTTTGCACCGCACGACGTGACGTTCTACTTGCGCGACTTGGCCGCCAGCTACCACAGCTACTACGATGCAGAACGTATTTTGGTTGAAGAAGAACCGCTCAAACTGGCGCGCTTGGCCTTGGTTGCAGCCTGCGCACAAGTCTTGCAAAATGGCTTGAAAATCTTGGGTGTGTCCGCACCTGAGCAGATGTAATTTAGACGGCCGTAATTTTAGATATGACTTTGAGAACACTTCATAACATGTCCCACTCCAACATCCAAAGACAGCGCGGCGGCACCTTGCTCGGCTTAGTTATAGGCTTGGTCATTGGCCTCATCATTGCATTGGGTGTCGCCATGTACGTGACCAAAGTACCTACGCCATTTAGCAATAAGAACCAATCCCGTTCAGCTGATCAAGATGCGGTCGAAGCGCAAAAGAACAGAGATTGGAATCCAAACGGCGCCATACAAAGCAAGCCCGCCATGCCAGATGCACCAGCACAAGGTACTGCGGCTAACACTCCTGCTACCGCCACCTCAGGTTCAACCAATTCTGGTGCCAGCGCGCCAGCAGTTACTGCCGACCCCTTGGCAGATTTGGTCAAAAAACAAAATCCAAACGCAGCGCCCGCATCTTCTGCATCTACGTCGGCACCTTCCGCGTCTTCAAATGCGACGAACGATCCTTTCACCTATTTTGTACAAGCGGGTGCATTTAAATCTGCAAACGATGCAGATGCACAGAAAGCCAAACTTTCAATGCTGGGCATTGAAGCCAAGGTCAGTGAACGTGAACAAGCCGGGCGAGCTATCTTTCGAGTTCGAAGCGGCCCGTTTGATGACAAAGAACAAGCAGAAAAAATCAAAGCACGCATAGATGCCAATGGCATGGATGCCGCCTTGGTTCGCGTACAACGCTAAGCTTAACCACCACCTCATTTAATCAGGAGCCCCCATGAAACGCCGTGAATTTTCTTTAGCTAGCTTGAGCACTGCAGCAACCATCAGCGGGCTAGGTTTTAGCAACCTCGCTTTCTCGCAAGGCCCCGCCAAGTTTGTCGCAGGCAAGGACTACATGAAATTGGACCGCGCTGTTCCCACCGAAACTGAAGCCGGCAAAATCGAAGTGATTGAATTTTTTTGGTACAGCTGCTCTCACTGCAACGCTTTTGAACCCGCTTTTGCGCAATGGGTGAAAAATGCGCCCAAGGATGTGGTGGTGCGTCGTGTACCCGTCGCGTTCAGAGAAGACTTTGCGCCCCAACAACGCTTGTATTTCTCTTTAGAAGCCATGGGCTTGTTAGACAAAATACATGGCAAAGTGTTTCAGGCCATTCATGGCGAACGTTTGCCATTGAACACCGATGCCAGCGTTTTGGCGTGGGTGGAAAAGCAAGGTGTTGATAAAAATAAATTTGCAGATACAGCCAAATCATTTGGCGTGGCCAGCAAACTCAAGCGCGCCGTTCAACTGCAAAATGATTTCAAAATTGAAGGTGTTCCTTCTCTGGGTATCGCAGGGAAATACTACACCGATGGCACCCTGTCCGGCAGCATGGAGCGCGCACTTCAAGTCGCAGACTCTTTGTTGGCCCAAGTTCGACAAGGCCGCGCCTGATTCAAAGCAGGTGTTGCGCATCAGCCCGCTTCGGCGGGCTTTTTTGTAGGATCTTTTCACGAAAAGGGCTTGATTTCACTCTGAACACCTACAATTAAGCAAGATTCGCGCCTTTATGAAAATCAAGCTCATCACTTTGCTCTACACCCTCGCCGCCATTGCGGCTCAGAGTGCTTTCGCCGAAAAAGGGGATCGAGACAAACCCATGAACGTTGAGGCCGATACCCTCAAGCACGACAACCAACAACAACTCACCATCTTTACCGGCAAAGTTCTCATGACCAAGGGCACGCTGGTCCTGAAAGCGGCTCGCATGGAAGTCAAACAAGACGGCCAAGGCAACCAGGTCGCCAAGTTATGGGCTGCTCCGGGCGAACGCATTTTTTTTCGCCAAAAACGCGAGGGTCTGGACGAATACACCGAAGGCGAGGCAGAAACGGTCATCTACAACAGCCAGGCAGATACCCTCACACTCACCCAGCGAGCCGAACTGCGTTTGCTCCGTGGCGCGTTGTTGGCAGACCGCATTCAAGGCCAACAAATTTTGGTCAACAACACCACCGAAATTTTCACGGTCGATGGCAAGGCCAACGTCACTGGTAGCCCTACTGACAGCCAACGAGTCAAGGCCACCATCACACCTCGTCCTAAAACCAACGAGATCAGCCCCCCCATTGCTGGGCCCGTTTTGAAATCGAGCACCCGCACCGGTGGAGACAAGCCATGAGCGTTCACACCGAAATCAGCAGTCTTGAATCACGCCATTTGCAGAAGTCTTATGGCAGCCGCCAAGTGGTGTTTGATGTCTCCGTCAAAGTTCAAAAAGGTGAAGTGGTGGGTTTGTTAGGCCCAAACGGTGCCGGCAAGACCACCTCGTTCTACATGATTGTGGGCTTGGTGCGCACCGATGGGGGTCAAATTTTGATTGATGGTGAAGACGTCACCCGCATGCCCATTCACCGCCGCGCTCGCATGGGGCTCTCCTATCTGCCACAAGAAGCCTCTATTTTCAGAAAACTCACCGTGGCAGAAAATGTGCGCGCTGTGTTGGAGTTGCAACTGAATGCCGAAGGCAAGCCTTTAAACGATGCAGAAATCAGTGTCCGCTTGCAAGCGCTCTTGAAAGATTTGCGCGTTGACCATTTGCACGACTCCCCTTCTTTGGCATTGTCGGGCGGCGAACGCAGGCGCGTCGAAATTGCACGCGCTTTGGCCACCGGGCCGCGTTTCATTTTGCTAGACGAGCCTTTTGCGGGCATTGATCCTATCGCTGTCATTGAAATTCAGCGCATCATTGCTTTCTTGAAAGAGCGTGGCATTGGCGTGCTCATCACCGATCACAATGTTCGCGAAACATTGGGCATTTGCGACCACGCTTACATCATCAGCGAGGGGCGTGTACTGGCGCAAGGCACACCGCAAGAAATTGTCAACAATGCTGATGTACGCCGCGTGTACTTAGGCGAACACTTCCGAATGTGATGGCTGTACAAAAATGAAGCAAAGCCTTTCCCTTCGGATGTCCCAGCACTTGGCGCTCACGCCACAGTTGCAACAATCCATTCGGCTGCTTCAACTCTCTACCTTAGAACTGAGTCAAGAAGTTGAGCAAATGCTCGACGAGAATCCTTTCCTCGAACGCAGCACAGACGATGGACCCCAAGAGGACTTTGGGCTGCCCGAAGCAGATGCCCGCGTGAGCTTAGGCGATCGAGTGTCAGAAGCCGCAAGTGACGCAGGCTCCGACTCGCGCGATGCCGCGGGTGAATCCGCCGCATCGGTCACCAGCGACGAGGCTGTGACTGATGTGGCCGACAGCTGGGATGGCGACGGCAGCGTTGAAATTGCGCCCGACGACAGCGAGTGGGGCACCGATGCCGGCGTCCGCAAGAACAACACCAACAACGACTCCGACGGCGCTGACGCCATTGAGTTGGCGCGAGGCTTAGGCTCACTCACCGATTACTTGCACCGTCAAGCGCTTTCCATGCGTCTGTCTGAAATTGACCGAGCTGCATTGCGTTTCCTCATTGAGTCTCTGAACGATGACGGCTATTTAGAAGACACCCTAGAGTCATTGGCGCAAGGTCTGGCCGGCACCGATGACATTGAGCAACTTGAAGAGTTGTTACACCGCTTTACAGTGGCCCTGAGTTTGTTGCAATCGCTCGAGCCTGTAGGCATTGGTGCTCGCGATTTGGGTGAATGCATGCGCATTCAACTCAAAGCCATTTTGAAAGACGAGCCCAACAACGAAGTGGCTGCAGTGGCCTTGAAAATTTGTGCCTTGCCCTTAGATTTACTGGCCAAACGCGATTTCAAACGTTTGGCCGTTCAATGCAGCGAAGACGAAGCCCTTGTCAAACTGGCCCTCACTTTCATCACGCGCCTTGAACCCAAGCCAGGCCGCCCCTTTGCCAATGCAGAACAACATGTCATCGTGCCCGATGTGCTGGTCATTGGCACTCGCAAAGGCGGTGAACCTCATTTCAGAGTTCAGCTCAATTCCGATGTCATGCCCAAACTGCGCGTGCACGATATTTATGCCAACGCATTGCGCGGTGGCAAAGGCGAAGGTCATTTGGGTTTGCAACAACGTCTGCAAGAAGCGCGTTGGTTCATTAAAAACATTCAACAACGCTTTGACACCATCCTGCGTGTGTCCACTGCCATTGTGGAGCGCCAACGCAACTTCTTCATTCATGGCGAGCTGGCCATGCGCCCGCTGGTGCTGCGTGAAATTGCCGATGAGCTGGGCCTTCACGAGTCCACCATCAGCCGCGTGACCACGGCCAAGTACATGACCACGCCCATGGGCACCTTTGAGCTGAAGTTTTTCTTTGGCTCAGGTCTGGGCACCGACAGCGGCAGCGCCGCTTCCAGTACGGCCGTGCGTGCGCTCATCAAGCAATTGGTAGCCGCCGAAAATCCCAACAAACCCCTCTCAGACAACCAACTGTCTGAAATGCTCAAAGAACAAGGCATTGATTGCGCACGGCGCACCGTAGCCAAATACCGCGAGGCGCTCAAAATTGCGCCCGCCAACTTGCGTAAAACTCTGTGAACTCGCTTCAACTTTTCATGCCTTGCGCCGCCGGCGTTGAAGGCTTACTGGCCGACGAGGTCCATCAACTCACAGGGCTCACAGGCAACGATTTGCTAACAGGCCGCGGTGGCGTGATCGCGAACGCATCTTGGCGCGACGCATTGCGCCTCAACTTGCACAGCCGACTCACACAGCGTGTGCTCATTCAGTTGTCGCAAACTTTTTACCGCAATGAAAAAGATTTGTACGATGCCGCCAGTGCCGTGGCTTGGGAAATTTGGTTCACTACCAAACAGACTTTTAAAATTGAGATTACGGCGCAACACAGCCCGCTTACCAGCCTCAACTTTGCCGCTCTCAAAATCAAAGACGCCGTGGCCGACCGATTTCGCGACAAACGCGGCGAGCGTCCCGACGTCAGTACCCAATGGCCCGACGTGCGCATTTACGTGCACCTCACCACAGACAGTTGCACACTCTACATGGACACGTCTGGCGAACCTTTGTTCAAACGCGGTTGGCGCGAAGACAAAGGAGATGCACCCCTTAAAGAAACCTTGGCCGCCGCCATGTTGGCTGCCAGCGGATGGGATGCGCGCGCACCCTTTTACGATCCGTGCTGCGGCAGTGGCACCATTGCCATTGAAGCCGCGCAAATTGCGTGCGGCATTGCGCCCGGCATTCTGAGACGTTTCGGGTTTGAAAAATTATTGCCCTTCCAACCGCATGTGTGGAAAGCTCTGCAAAACGACGCGAAAGAACAAGAGCATGAGCCAACGGCAGAAATTCACGCGTCTGATGTCGCCTTCCGCATGGTCGATTTCACACAACGCAATGCAGAGCGAGCAGGCGTAGGTCAAGTGGTGCAAGCCCGTGGTGGCGACGCGCTTCAGCGAATACCACCTTGCGAAACACCAGGCTTCATGCTGCTCAACCCGCCTTATGGCGAACGCATTGCGGCTGCGGGTGTGGCGGGGGTTTCGAGCTTAAGCCGCGCTCGCGAAGTTGCCGAAGGCGACGATGGCGGCGAGTTCTTCTCGCAACTGGCATCCCATTGGAAAAAGAACTACAACGGCTGGACGGCCTGGATGCTGACGCCAGATTTAAAGTTGCCCTCTAAAATGCGCCTCAAAGAAACACGCCGTGTGCCCATGTGGAACGGCCCCATTGAATGCCGCATGTTTCGCTTCGACCTCATGAAGGGCTCGGTGCGTGACAAGCTCTGAAACTCAAGAAAAACTCAACGTACAAGCTTGGGTCATTGACACCAACATCGTGCTTGATCTCTGGCTGTTTGAAGATCCTGCCACAAAACCTTTGCGCGCCGCACTGCAAAGCGGCACCATTTCTCACTTGGCCACCCCCGACATGCGCGACGAACTAGTGCGGGTACTGACCTACCCCCACATCATCAAGCGCATGGCCAAGTCCAACATTCAAGCACAAGATATTTTGGGCCGCTTTGATGAACACCACCTGGCAGCGAAGCCTGCCGCCAAAGCACCCTGTACTTGCAAAGACCCTGACGATCAAAAATTCATCGACTTGGCGGTAGCCCATGCCGTTCCCTTACTCAGCAAAGACGCCGCTATTTTGTGCATGAAGAAACGTTTGTTTCAATCGGGCGTGGTGTTAAACCCTACCTACATACCCGCCATCTGAACACTGGAACATCTCATGACCTGCCTACAACCCGAAGACTTTGACGCCTTAGACGATATCTTGGACGACTTGCGCACGCGCTACGAAGAAACACCGCAATGGGAATTTTGTGAAGGCTTTTTAGTGGCCCTCATCTGCTGCCGTCGCGCCATTCCAGAAGCAGAATGGTTGCCCGTCTTGTTGGGATTTGAAGACGATGAAGGCGGCGCAGGCTTTTCTAATGAAGCGCAGAAAGCTAAATTCTTAAGTTTGTGGCAACAGCGGTTCGATGAAGTCAAACAATCTGTAGACACCGAAATCAAAGCCCTCGACGAAGACAGCGCCTACGCGCCCGAAGTGATGGATGTGCGCGGCGCTATTGCCAGCTTGCCGCCCGAAGAGCGTGCAGAAATTGCAAGCGAAGAAATTCCCGCCTTTGCACAGGTCTGGGCTTTAGGCTTCATGTTCGTTGTTGAAAACTGGCCCGATGAATGGACCGCACCGAAAGACAAAGAAGCGGCGCAGTGGCAGGACATAGCGCTTGAAGCCATTGTGGCGCTCACAGAAGACGACACCGACGAGCCTACACTGTCTGCCCTCAGCGAAGACGGCCCCTTAAGTGTCAGTGAGTCTCGACTCAATGTTTATGGTGAGGCCCTGTGGGCGGTCTACGATCTGCGAGAAATTTGGCGCAACATAGGACCTCGCGTTGTGCAGGTGGTCAAAGAAGCAACGCCCGGCCGCAACGATGTTTGCAATTGCGGCAGCGGCAAGAAATACAAGAAGTGTTGCGGGGCCAGCTAAGGCGCCTGGTTTAAACCATGAAAGCGCGAAGGCTTTCGACTGTGAGGTCTGGCAGCTCTTCAGGAATAAAGTGACCTGAAGGCACCACTTGGCCAGAAACCTCGCCCGCGCATTGCGCCTGCCACAGTCGAATGGGTGCAAACATTTTGTGCACCACACCGCGTTCCCCCCACAGTACCAATGTATCGCACATGATTTTTTGCTCTTGTGCGCGGCTGGCTTTGTCGTGCAATAAATCAATGCTTGCACTGGCTCTGTAATCTTCACAAGCGGTATGCACGGCAGGCATCAAATCGCCCGGTTGCTCAGGTTGCAAGTTCATACTTCGCTCGTATTCCGCCATGGCCTCTGGTTCAATGAAAGAGGTGCCCTGCGATCCCCAAGCACCTAGCTTGGCGTGCAAGTAATGCAGCACGTTCCCGCCAATCATTTTCTCGGGCAAGGGGCTGGGCTGAATAAGATGAAACCAGTGATAGTAGGCTTGGGCAAAGTCCATGTCGGTTCGGCTGTACATGTCCAGGGTGGGCGCAATGTCGAGCACACACAACTTCAAGACACGCGCAGAGAAATCTAACGCCAAGCGGTGTGCGACACGCCCGCCCCTGTCGTGGCCACACAAAAAGAAGGTGTCCACATTCAGTTGATCAAGTAAGCCCACCACATCTTGGGCCATCGCGCGTTTGCTGTAGTTGCTGTGATCGGGCAAGCCTGGCAAATGCGACGAGTCGCCATAGCCTCGCAAATCGGGTAAAACCAATCGATAGTCATTTTTGAGGGTTTGCGCCACACGATGCCACATCACATGTGTTTGCGGAAAGCCGTGCAACAAAACCAACACCGGCTTGTCCATTTGCGAAAGCCAATTGGCAGAAAGCCGCGCGCACACCACCAAACCATTGACATTGAACTGGCGTTTTTCAAAGCCGTCGAACCATGTGCTTGAGGCTTCAGGTAAAGGGCTAGAAAGATCAGAAGGAGATGTACTCATAAGGATATTTTCCAGTTTTTTCAACCCATGGGAGAAACGCCAACCACTTTGGCATGCAGAACAAACGCAATGACACCCCACACCGCAGCGCCAGCGACGACAGAAATAAGGGTAGCAGAGAGCTTGGACACTGGCGCTTCTGCTTCATCCACCACAAGCAAATGAGTTTCGGCCGTAGCGCGATCGCGCGCACGCGAAGCTTTGAAATTCAAGACAGACCACAGCAAAAATCCACCGAACAAAATGACATCCGCCAAATTACCATTCGACAGCAAATGCGCCAAGGCCCAAACCTTCACAGACAACACCATGGGGTGGCCAAGACGCACTTTGAAAAAATTGCTTGGTATGTACGCAGCCACCAACAAGATGCTAGACAACAACATCAGCAGCGCACTGATGTGACGGGTAGCAATGGGGGGCGACCAAAGAATGATGGGCGCAAGCCTTGCTTCACCATAGCCAACAATGAGGGCATAGAAACCCAACAGAGACAGCAAGGCGGACACCCCCTTAAACGGCTTTTCGCCGAAAGCCGCCATTGTTCTTGTTCGCCAGTTGTCTGCAAAGATCCGAGTGGAGTGTGCGCCTAAAAACAGAATCATTCCCAATATCAACCAAGTCATGCTTTTTCCTTCTGTTAATCAGAACACCCATTGTCTAAGAAATTTACGCCGTCCGCATGCCTACTTTGAATGGGGCCAAGCTTTTAAGTGAGAAGGGCGGTTTGAACAAGCGGAAAGCTGGGTCGAAACTCCCTACAATCGCCGGATGAATAGCACTGCCCCAACCTTCGACACCCAGCATTTCAAGCAAGCACTCTCGCGCTTTCCCACAGGTGTCTCCATCATTACCGCCCATCAAATGGGCGATGCCAACCCCGCTGATTGGGGACACCAATTTGTAGGACTCACCGCCAGTTCATTCAACAGCGTCTCGCTGACACCGCCTTTGGTGGTCTGGAGCTTGGGGTTGAAGTCGCGCACTTTGCCATCCTTTCAAAAAGCCTCGCACTATGTGATCAACGTATTAAACGAACACCAATTGGCACTGTGCCAGCAGTTTGCATTTGGTCAAGGCGATCGATTCAATGGCATCGATTTTGAGCTGAGTTCATCAGGCCTGCCCATCATCAAAGGCGCCCTGTCCTGGTTTGAATGTCGCAACCGCAGCCAATACCCTGAAGGCGATCACATCATTTTCGTGGGTGAAGTAGAGGCCTGTGGCTTTGCACAAGGCACACCTTTGGTTCATCAGCAAGGTGGATTTTTTGGGGTTGGCAAGCTGGAAGCTTAAGCACATCGCCACCAAATAGTAAGGCGATGCAAGACTGATTAGATAATTTACAGAGTGTATCGTTGCATGATACACTCATGATTAAAAGCTTTCGCCACAAAGGCATCAAGCATTTCTTTGAGACTGGCAATCAAAGTGGCATTGTCACAACGCATGCATCTAAATTGCGGCGCCAATTGGCCCACTTGAATGTTGCATCTGAGGCATTGCATATGAAAATTCCCGGTTGGGATTTGCATCCGCTTTCAGGAAACCATAAAAACCATTGGTCGGTTTCAGTCAACGGCAATTGGCGACTTACATTTACTTTCGAAAACAAGGATGCAGTGCTGGTTGACTATCAAGACTATCACTAACCACCATGACTCAAATGCATAATCCGCCACATCCTGGCGAAAGCCTTCTAAAAGATACGCTTCCAGCACTTGGACTTACCGTCACAAGTGCAGCCGAACAGCTTGGTGTTTCACGTGTTCAGCTTTCGCGCGTTCTACATGGTCACTCACCAGTTACGCCTCAATTGGCTTTAAGGTTAGAACAATGGCTGCAAGGCACCAGCGCAGAAGTTTGGCTCAATTTACAGCTAGCTCATGACATTTGGCACGCCAGAAAAAACAAACCCATCAAGTTCATCAAGCCTGCAAAAATTCCCAGCCACTTGAAGCAGCAAATTCAAGGCTTAACCGCAGTCACTTCAATTTCTACCAAAGCACGGTCTTCCACCAAGTCGGCTACTTGAACCAAGGTCATGGCGGGGTAGTTTTTGCCCATCACCTCTTGATAAACCTGACCCAGTTCGCGCCCTCGAGCGACATATTCCTTTTTGTCTTTCACATACCAAGTCATGCGCGCCATGTGTTCAGGGCCCGCGCCTGCACAAGCCAAAGTGGCCACAATGTTTTGCAGTGCTTGTTTGCACTGCGCCACAAAATCATCGGTTTCAAATTGGCACTGGCCATTCCAGCCAATCATGCCGGCAACAAAAATTATTTCGCCGCTTGCGGCAATGCCATTGGCGTATCCCTTGGCAGGCGCCCATCCTGCTGGCTGAAGCACTCGCAAAATTCCTTGTGACATGTCTGCTCCTTATTTTTCTGAATTGAAGGTAGGCGCTTGCTGCCGTAATTTGAAGCGCTGCAACTTGCCTGTTTCGGTGCGTGGCATGCTTTCGCAAAACACCACACGCCTTGGATATTTAAAAGGTGCAATGCTTTGCTTCACAAACTCTTGGATTTCTTTGCCTAAGGCAGGTGTGCCTGCGTAGCCCATTTTTAAAACCACAAAGGCCATGACCACCTGTCCGCGCTCAGGATCTGCAGCGCCCACCACACCACACTCAGCCACCGCTGGGTGCTGCATCAACGCATCCTCTACTTCTGGCCCTGCAATGTTGTAACCTGCAGAAATGATCATATCGTCGTTGCGAGCTTGATAGCTAAAGTAGCCATCTGCATCCATCACAAAGGTATCGCCCGGCAAGTTCCAGCCGTCTTTCACATAATCTTTTTGCCTAGCATCATCCAAGTAGCGGCAACCTGTTGGGCCGCGCACAGCCAAACGGCCCACCACACCAGGCGGCACAGACTTCATGTCGTCATCCACAATTTGAGCCTGATAGCCAGGCACCACTTTGCCAATGCTGCCAGCACGCACTTCTTGACCCGCGCTGGAGATGTAGATGTGAATGACTTCGGTACCGCCAATGCCATCGGTCATTTCAATGCCTGTGGCTTGTTTCCATAATTGACGTGTGGCATCGGGCAAGGCCTCACCTGCCGATACCGTGTGGCGCAATGATTTCAAGTCAAACGCGTAAGGCTTTTCAGACACAAGCAGCGCCATTTGGCGGTACATGGTCGGTGCGGTATAGCACTGCGTTGCGCCATATTGCCCGATGGCAAGCAGCAATGATTCAGGCGTGTATTTTTCGAGCAGCACTGCACATGCGCCATATCGCAAGGGAAAGGCCAACATGCCGCCCAAGCCAAACGTGAACGCGATGGGCGGCGTACCGCACACCACATCGTCTGCACCCATGTGAAGCACATGTTTGGGAAACAAATCGCACATGGCCAACACATCTCTGTGAAAATGCATGGTGCCTTTGGGCTGCCCCGTGGTGCCGCTGGTAAATGCAATCAAGCACACGTCATCACGGCTGGTGTCACATGCTTCAAACTCTTTCGCATGCTTGGCCATGCGGGCTTCTATGCCTTCGTCGTCCGTACTTCTAAATAACAAGACCTGTCCGAGTGATGTTGCAAAATGAGCATGTGAAGAATCCGTGCAATGCGCAAGTTCTTCTGCCAACAAGCTGTCGCAAAGAGCTGCTTTCACTTGTGCTTTGACTATGATTTGCCTCAATTCTGCAGCCCGAAGCAAAGGCATGGTGGGCACCACCACCAAACCAGCCTTCAACGCCGCCAAGAAACACGCCGCCATCATGGGGCTGTTGCCGCCGCGCAGCAGCAATCGCTCGCCAGATTTCAAACCCATGTCGTGAACCAACACATGGGCAATTTGATTCACCTTGGTTTGCAATTGCGCATAGGTCCATCCCATCGGACCGGTTGCATCCACGCCCCGCACCGCCATTCTGTTGCCTCGCCCTTGCGCCACATGCTCGTCTAGCAAAGCCTGGACACAATTGAGCTTCTCAGGGTATTGAACTTCGGATCGATCAAAGATAAACACAGGCCACTGATCTTGAGGCGGCAAGCGATCGCGCGTAAAGGTGTCTATGTGAGATGAAGGTGCTAATGCTTGGCTCATTTGAGTCCTCACTTGAGTAAGTCACGGCCAATGATCAATTGCTGTACTTCTGTTGCGCCTTCGTAAATGCGCAGCGCTCTAATTTCTCGGTACAAAGACTCCACAATGCACCCTTTTTTCACACCCATGCCGCCATGCATTTGCACAGCCATGTCAATGATTTGCTGGGCGTTTTCTGTGGCAGTCATTTTGGCCATGGCCGCTTCTTGTGTAATGCGCTGACCTTGATCGCGCAGCCATGCCGCTCTGTAAGTGAGCAAAGTAGCGGCATCAAGCAGGGTGGCCATTTGCGCCAACTTGCTTTGCGTGATTTGAAAATCTGCCAAGGTGCCACCAAACATCTTGCGCTGCTTGGCCCACGCAATGGATTCGTCCAAGGCTCTGCGCGCAAAGCCAAGTGATGCTGCAGCCACAGAGGTTCTAAAAACATCCAGCGTGGCCATGGCCACTTTGAAGCCTTCACCTGCTACGCCAATGCGCTTGGCATGCGGTACCAACACATTGTTGAAGCGCAGGGTGGCCAATGGGTGCGGTGCCATCACATCAATGCGCTCTGCAATTTCTAACCCAGGGCTGTTGCTATCGACAATAAAGGCGCTGATGCCTCTGGCACCAGGTGCCTCACCCGTGCGCGCAAACACCACATAAAAATCGGCAATGCCGCCATTGGAAATCCAAGTCTTCAAACCCTCTAATCGATAGCCATCGGGCGTATCAAGCGCAGTGCATTGCATAGCGGCTACATCAGACCCCGCGTCGGGCTCGCTCAAGGCAAAAGCCGCCAGTGCCTCCCCCTTAGCCACACGCGGCAAATAAGTGGCTTGTTGTTCGGGTGTTCCTTTGAGACTGATAGCGCCCGAGCCCAGCCCCTGCATGGCAAACGCAAAGTCGGCCAAGCCATGATGCCAGGTCAACTCCTCGCGCAACAAACAAATGGTTCGGGTGTCAATCACCTCAGATGCCCCGCCATGCGCCTTGCCCGCTATGGCAGGCTTGAGCCAACCACCCTGCCCCAAAGCTTTGACTAAGCTCACACATTCACGGTCGATGGCATCGCGCGATTGATCGTGGCCATGCTGATCTGCAAACTGCTTCGAAGTCCAGTCTTGCAATTGAGTTTTGAAAACTCGATGCGCCTCATCAAAAAAAGGCCAAGCCAAATGAGAGGCTGAGTTCATGGTCAATCTCCTTGAAACACAGGCGTTTGCTTGGCCACAAAGGCGTGATAAGCCCTGTGGAAATCATTGGTGACCATGCAAATGGCTTGGGCTTGCGCTTCGGCTTCAATGGCTTCGTCCACCCCCATGTTCCATTCTTGCTGCAACATCTTCTTGGTCATGCCGTTGGCAAAGGTGGGGCCACTTGCCAACGTATGGGCCATGGTTTGTGCCTCTGATAAAACAGTTTCAGGTGCACAAACTCGGTTGTAAAAACCCCAGCGCTCTGCTTCTTCGCCAGGCAAGCCGCGGCCTGTATAAAGCAACTCTGAGGCACGCCCCTGCCCAATCACGCGCGGCAGCAAAGCACACGCCCCCATGTCGCATCCAGCCAAGCCCACCTTGTTGAACAGAAAATAGGTTTTGCTGCGCGCCGTACCATAGCGCAAGTCAGAAGCCAGTGCCAGCAACGCACCTGCTCCCGCACAAATGCCATCGATGGCAGAAACAATGGGCTGCGGGCAGGCGCGCATGGCCTTGACCAAATCGCCTGTCATGCGCGTGAAAGCCAACAAACCCGGCATGTCTAACTTGGTTAAGGGGCCAATGATTTCATGCACATCGCCACCCGAGCAAAAGTTGCCACCCGCACCCGTGACCACCACGGCATGTACATCTTCAGCATAGGCAAGTGCTCGAAACAAATCGCGCATTTCGGCATAAGACTCAAATGACAAAGGATTTTTTCGCTCAGGCCGATTCAATGTCAAGGTGGCCACACCCTCCTTCACTTCAAACAGCACATGCTCGGCTTTGTAATGGGCCAACTTGTTGTTGTGGCGCGGCAATTGCTGTGGCTGGCCAGGTAAATACTTTTGACTCATGACATCTCCTCTTGTTTCTGTAAATTCTTTTTCATGTCACCTAACAAGGTGTGCAACTGGCTTTGTTGGTTGGTGGACAAACCAGAAAACAGGTCGGCCACCCATTCTTCATGCGCAACAGCCATCTCGGTGAATGCTTCGCGCCCAGCCTTTGTCAAATTGACAGTGAACGATCTGCGATCATTCAAACCCACTTGGCGGACCACCAACTTTTCTTTTTCAAGCTGGTCCACAATGGTGGTTATGTTGCCGCCCGTGACCATCATGCGCCGCGACAACTCCCCCATGCCGAGGCCATCAGGGTGTCTTTCAAGCTGGGCCATCAAATCAAAACGTGGCAGGGTGATGTCAAAAGACTCCCGAAGCTTTTGTCGAATCTTGTCTTCAACACGCGTGGTGCAAGACAACAAGCGCAACCACAATCTCAAAGAAGCATGCTGATCGGCGTGCGCTCTGTATTCGTGATCGGCGTTGAGAATTTCACTCATCAGTTTTCTCCTTTGGTGGCTGCAGACGATGCGCTTAATGCGGTCATGGCACTGGCTCGCTCAAAATTAGTTTCCATTTGCCGCTTGCCCGACACATAGGCTTTGTGCCAGTTCAAATCGGTGTAGCCAATGCGTGCCGCTTCTTGCATCGTCCATGACGGATTTGCCAAATGCGGCCGTGCTATCGCACACAAGTCGGCACGTCCAGCCGCGATGATGCTGTTCACATGGTCGGCTTCTGAAATTGCGCCCACTGCAATGGTTCGCACGCCTGCTTCATTTCGAATGCGATCGGCAAAGGGGGTTTGAAACATGCGGCCATACACAGGCTTCTCACGCTTATCGACTTGCCCAGAAGAGCAATCTACGAAGTCAACTCCAGCAGCTTTGAACTGCTTGGCAATCTCAACAGCATCGTCTGGCGTGATGCCACCCTCTACCCAATCGTGTGCAGATATGCGCACCGACATGGGCCTGTCTTGTGGCCACACTTTGCGCAGCGCTGTAAATACTTCCAACGGAAATTTAAGTCGATTCTCTAGCGATCCACCAAACTCATCCTGCCTGTGATTGCTTAAGGGTGAAATAAAACCCGACAGCAAATAGCCGTGTGCACAGTGCAACTCTAGCCAATCAAAACCAGCTTTGGCACCGCGCTCTGCTGCCGATACAAACGCTGCCAAAACGGCCAACATTTCGGCACGCGTCATTTCATGCGGCACTTGACTGACACCATCCATGTAAGGCAAGGCTGAGGGGGCCATCAAGTCCCAGTTGTTGCCGTCGCGCGCCACATCGTTCAAAGGCATGTCCATGCCATCCCATGCACGGCGTGTAGAGCCTTTGCGACCCGCATGCCCCAATTGCAAAGCGATCTTGGCATCTGATTGCGCATGCACCAAATTCACAATGCGCGCCCATGCATGTTGCTGCTCGTCATTCCACAGGCCAGGACAGCCTGGGGTAATTCGCCCATCAGGCGTCACACAGGTCATCTCGGTAAACACGATGGCAGCGCCGCCTAGTGCACGAGCACCGTAGTGCATCAAATGAAAATCACCCGGCACGCCGTCTGTGGCTGAATAGGTGGCCATGGGCGACACCATCACCCGATTCTTCAAGGTCATGCCGCGTGCTTGCAATGGCAAGAACATAGGCGGTATGGATTTGGCTTTTGAATTGTGGTCAAACTCAATCATGGACGCCATGAATCGCTCATAAGATGAAACAAAGTCAGCATCTCTCAGACGCAAGTTTTCATGTGAAATACGCTGACTTCTGGTGAGCAAAGAATAAGCAAATTGCTGCGGCGGCAAATTGACATACCGCGACACATTTTCAAACCACTCCGTAGAATTGCGCGCGGCATTTTGAATTTTCAACACCTCAATGGAACGCGCGGCTTGGTAGGCGGTCATCACTTCTTGCATGCCTTGCACTTCATGACCCACCCGCTCAAAGGTATCGGCCAATTCAATGGCATCTTCCAGCGCCAGCTTGGTGCCCGACCCAATGGAGAAGTGCGCTGTGTGCGCGGCATCGCCCATCAGCACATAGGGCACAGAGCGGCCATCGGACGTGGTGTCCCAATGCACCCACTGATCGCAAATCACCCGAGGAAATTTAATCCAGTGAGCTGAGCCGCGCAGGTGCTGGGCATTGGTCATTAAAGGATTGCCATCGAGGTATTTGGCGAACAACTTTTCGCAAAAAGCCACGGACTCTTCTTGTGTCATGGTTTCAAACCCAGCCGCTTTCCACACAGGCTCTGGCGTTTCCACAATGAAGGTAGAAGTGTCACCATCGTATTGATAGGCGTGCGCTTGAAACCATCCGTGTTCTGTTTCCTCCATGGCAAAAGTGAACGCATCAAACAACTTGCGCGTGCCCAGCCAAACAAAACGACATTTGCGTTCGTCGATGTCGGGCTTGTAGGTCGCTGCAAAGCGCGAACGCACTTTGGAGTTAATGCCATCACAGGCAATGACCAGGTCGGCTTTGTATTGCGCACCGATGTCGGCATTGGCATCGACTTCTGCTTCAAACACCAACACAACACCCACCGCTTCACAGCGCTTTTGCAGAATGTTGAGCAAGCGCTTGCGGCCAATTCCGCAAAATCCGTGGCCACCTGAGCGCATAGTTTCGCCCTTGAAATGCACAGCAATGTCATCCCAATGATTGAACGCGCCCAAAATTTCTGAAGCCGTCACGGGGTCTGCCACTTGCAACCTCAACATCGTGGCATCAGAGAAAACAACACCCCAGCCAAAAGTATCATAGGGCTTATTGCGCTCCAGTACCGTGATGTGATGCTCTGGGTGACGCAACTTCATGAGCAACCCAAAGTACAGGCCGGCGGGCCCGCCGCCTAAGCACACGATGTTCATAATGACTTCCCTTTTTTCAGGCAGCCATCGGGAAATTGATCCAGAAGTTCTGCCCGACTTTTAAATTGTTTTAACTTCAATAGTTGAAGCTTGAAATAATTATGGTCGTTTTGAGTGTGTGGGTCAAGGCAAAAAAAAGCAGCTTGAAAAAGCTGCTTTTTGGAGTGTCTTACTGGTTCATCACCGTGATGCTGATCCGCCTGTTGCGCGGGTCTTTGGGGTCATTCGAGTTGTAAGGCGCTGTATCGGCTACGCCTTCAATCTTGGCAAATCGATTGCCTGGAATGCCCTTTTTCTCAATGATCTTTCGAGTTTCCTCAGCACGCTCTGCCGACAATGACCAGTTGTTGCGGTCATCTGTATTGGCAAATTGCACGCTGTCGGTGTGCCCTCGAATAGCCACTTTGTTGGGCAAAGCGGCCAGGGTTTTCGAAACTTCTGTGAGCAGCGCCTGCGCTCTGGGCGTCATGGTAGTGGTGCCCAAGCCAAACATAGCGAAGTCGGCTTTGTCGATAATCTCAATTCGTAAGCCATCTTTGTCGCGCGCAAACTGAACTTGATCCTTCAACTTGTCGAGCTTTGGATTTTTGGCGAGAGCCTCTTTGATCTCTTTTTCCATCTTCTCAAAGTTGGCGGCGTCTGCTGCTGCTGCGGCGGCGGCAGCAGACTTTTTGCCTGGATCGCCATCCTGCCCAGACTCCTTACTGTCTGAGCCATTGGGAGAAGGATCGTTTTCTGTGGGGCCACCTTGCGAACGAGGCGTAACCATGTTCAAGGAACTGGTTTGCTTGGCAGAGAAGGGGAAGCCGTCAGGATCAATGACAGAGCGACCGCCCAACATGCCGTCGGAGCCCGCCAACTTGCCCATGGTCACATTGCTGTGCGAAGTGGGTTTGAAATAGTCGGCAATGCTTTTGCGTTGGTCGGCATTGGAAGCTCCCAACAGCCACATCAACAAGAAGAAGGCCATCATGGCGGTCATCATGTCGGCCAGCGCAATTTTCCATGCGCCACCGTGAGCACCACCGTGCCCATCGTCCATGATTTTTTTAATGGTGATGCTGGGTGCAACCACCACAGGCGCATCAACGGCAGCCTCATCAGGAATGAGGGGAGCAACCTCAGCCGCGTCCTCTGCGGCAGCGACAGCCACCGGCGCTTCAGCCACAAGGGCTTTAGCCTCTTCTGCCTGAGCTTCTAAAACTGCCTCAGCCATGGCGATTAGCCTCCTCGCAAGCCATCGAACACTTCAGCAAAACTAGGCTGATTGTGGTGACTGATACCGGCCCGCGCAGCCTCAATGATCAAGGGCATCGGGTGACCGTGCAAAGTACCAATGATGATTTGTTTCACCACTTTGTAAATTTGGCCTTCATCGTCAATGATCTGAGCCAAGCGCGAAGCCATGGGCTCAATAAAGCCATAGGCCATGAACACACCCAAGAAGGTGCCCACCAAAGCGCCACCAATCATGGCGCCAAGCACTGCAGGCGGCTGGTCAATCGCGTCCATGGTTTTCACCACACCCAACACACAAGCCACAATACCTAAAGCAGGTAGCGCGCCGGCCAAGGTTGCCAAAGCAGTTTGTGCTTTTAACGCATCGTGGTGGTGTGTTTTGATGGACAAGTCCATCACGTCTTCCACGGCATAAGGGCTTAATGGGCTGGTCGACACCACCATCAAACGAACTGTGTTGCAAACCAAATCCAACAAGGCATGGTCATGCAAAATTTTGGGGTACTCGCCAAAGATGGCACTGGATTCTGGATTTTCAATGTGCGCTTCGAGGGCCACAGGGCCCTCGGTTTTAAGCGTTTTCATGATTTTTGACACCACAAAAATGGTGCTCA
>Ga0209768_10000445_pt1 | contig 28224 bp, 47 predicted proteins | sample LauGreSBDMM110SD_3_FD_187564 | JGI IMG/M metagenome (GOLD analysis project Ga0209768, IMG submission 187564) | Freshwater lake microbial communities from Lake Michigan, USA - Sp13.BD.MM110.SD (SPAdes) (version 2) | ecosystem: Environmental > Aquatic > Freshwater > Lake | place: Lake Michigan... | reverse complement strand
TGTTGCTCTGCTGCTGGCCAAGGGATCATGCTTTTGGGACGTCAAATAGTCCAGATGGGTAGCTGAATACTATAGTATACGGTTGCCATTTTCAGTGGTTCTGGTATAATAACTCCATCAAATCAACAAAAGCAAAGCGAAATGAATAAACTCTCAAAAACCTCCAAGCTCGATAACATCCTCAGCTGGTCCTTGCAAGCACTGGAAACCTGTCCTGGTTCCGTGTCTGCCACTGGTGCTCTAGTGGATGCTTGCTCTGGTTGCTACGCCACCACCGGTTGCTACTCCTTCAAAGGCACCAAGGCAGTCCGTGCCGATAATAAAGCCGCATGGCAAGAGGCTGGCTGGGTTGACACCATGGTGGCTGCTCTCAAAAAGCAGAGCTACTTCCGTTGGTTCGACAGCGGCGACATGTATAGCTTGTCCTTGGCTGTGAAAATGTACGAGGTTATGGCTGCCACTCCCCACGTCAAGCACTGGTTACCAACACGGATGTATAAATTCGCTAAGTTTAATGCCATACTGGCCAAGATGGAGGCACTGCCTAATGTCATGGTCCGTAGGTCCTCGGATGCTATTGACGGTACATATACTGCTGGTGTGCATGGCTCCACAATTTTACCTGATGCTACCTCGGTGCCATCCGGTGTTACCTTATGCACCGCTTATGAGCATGGCGGTAAATGTAATGGCTGCCGCGCTTGCTATGACAAATCGGTGGAAGTGGTTGGTTATCCTGCACACGGCCGCAAAATGGCTAAGGTTATTCGGTTGGCAGTGGCTGCTTAAGGTTTTCGCTTCCCCCTTGAGGCTTGGCTGGATGGGGGGTTTGGGACAGAGCTCTGGTGGCTCTGTCCCTTTTTTTATGGCTCACTGGGGAGCAGTAGCGGTGAGGGATGGGGGTACCGTAGGTAAGCGATTAGCAAAAAAAGCTGTACCAGGTCAAACTCTTTTTTCCAATTTTTTATTTTCTGGGGCTCCCAATGGATCCACGAAATTTTTTTCAGGAGCCCCTACAAGGTTTTTTTGTTTTTCCAATATTTCATTGATTATGGCAATAGCTTTGTTTGCTTGACCTCTCGGGTCATCAGTCGTATTGTATGATATTGGATACAATGCCTCCAGTACCAGTTTCAAATTGAAACGTTGCAGTGATTCTTCTGGTGTCATCCTTCAACTCCAAAATGATGTTTAATTTCTTCCACACAGTCCCTACGAAAAGCATCTTCAATCTGGTCACGGTAGTCTTTATATCCAGGTGATAGCCCTTCTACAATACCAATACATTTGAGAATAATCAACTCGGCGAATTTTTCTTGCAAGGGATCAGGAACAACGATAGTGGCATATTTGTTTTCTGCCTTAAATTCTTCTAAAGCCTGTTCAAAAAGTTCTTTAATTCGTTCGTTCATCAAAGTAACCACTTTCATCTATAATTGTTTTCTCTATTACTACCATATCGCCATTTACTACAGCCGGTAAAGATACTTTGACAATTGAACCGATACTTGATGACGAATCTACGGTCACGGTAACGTAGTCTGCTTCCGGATACTTATCACAAAATTGTTTGATTGCAATAAGGTCTTCTCTGTGTAATGATAATTTATTGTTCATGCTTCAATGTCCAGTTTGTTTCCTTTGGCTCTGATAGCCTTTATGAATGCTCTCTGTGTATAGATGTAATCAGCAATAGATTCAATGAACCGATTGTGTCTAGTATCTTCTCTTTTGGCCAAAGACTGTGCTTCTTTAGCTCTCATGTCGGATGGAAGAATAACTGGTTTACCTTCCGATGATGTGATTCTCATTTTAATCGTATCAAGTTATCTCTAAAAATTTCCCATGCTTTTTGCCAGGACCATTTGTTTGAATGTATTATAACATCTTTGCGGTCCAATGTCAAGCAGCAAGAGATAACATAGTTTAAGTCCTCACCAAGATAACCAGTTTTACCAATTTCTACCACATCTAACGGTCCGGTTACTGGGTACGCAGCTACTGGTGTACCGCAGGCCATGGCCTCAATCATAACGATACCGAACGTTTCCCACTTTGAAGGGAACACGAAAACATCTGCGTTTGCGTAATAGTATGCAAGTTCTTTGCCAGTCTTGAAACCAACGAACTCAACATCTGGATACTTTAAGGCTAACTCGGACATATATGGTCCATCGCCGACCATGATTTTTCTGGCACCTGGATACTTTATCTTGCAGAAGTCATCGAGGTTCTTTTCTTTTGAAACTCTGGAAACACAAACAAGGGTGGGGCCTCCGGAAGCGCTTGCAAGGCGCTGTGAGTCATTAAATATATCTCTATCTACTCCACGAGTCCAAGGTAATATGTTTTGTTTGAACCCGTGGTTGTGTAAATCTTTGACCATCGTTTCTGTTGTGGTCAAGACTTTACCTGAGTGTTTATGAAACCAACGGACGTATGCCCATGTTAGAAACTCAGGTATACCAAGTAACTTCTTTAAGCCCTCAGGAAACTTAGTATGATAAGCGGTATTGTAACGATAATCGCATAGTGAAAGATATTTTCTAGCCCACAGACCAAGAGGACCTTCTGTGGCGATGTGGATATAATCCGGATTGATCTCCTTAATCTTCTTGCCCAAGTTCCTCGGATAGGTAAGTTTGACTTCGTTGTAGCCAGGACAATCAATATAGCGGAACCACCGGGGATCAAGCACCACAACGTTATAACCATCCAGAATCGCACACGCCTCAATGTTCTTGTAAGTTGTGACAACGCCATTGATTTGATCCGGTAAGTTATCTGTTATAATTAATATTGTTTTCATTGTACTGCTTGTGTACGTTTTTTCTTCAAAGATTTTCTTAATGTTTTAAGCCAAAGCCGGCGTTCTTTGTTTTTATCACCCTTCAGGATGGCCTTGTACATCTTTGTAATTAATTTGTTTACTTTCATTATCACTCTCCTGTGTCCAAGTTATAATTTCCCAACGGCCGTCATGATGTTCCACTAGTGCAGTACATGATTCAACCCAGTCGCCGTCATTCATATAGGTAACACCGTCTATTTCTTTTATCTCTGCATGGTGTATGTGTCCGCAAATGACACCATCAAAACCACGTTTCTTACAATACTTAGTTAAGTTTTCTTCAAACTTAAAAATAAAATCTACTGCTTTTTTGACACGGTGCTTAAGAAACTGGCTAAGGCTAAAGTACCCAAAACCCATACGATGACGAATCCAATTAATCCTAGTATTGAGTCCAAGAATGAAATCATATGCTTTATCTCCTAAAAATGTTAACCACGGTGCAAGTCTTGTGATGCCGTCAAACATATCTCCGTGTACTACTAGATAGTGTTTACCATCTGCACCGATATGTTCTGTTTGATTGTGTATTTCGATTGAGCCAAAACTGAAACCATATGGTATCATTGGTCTTAAAAATTCATCGTGATTGCCTGCAATGAATATTACTTTGGTGCCACGTTTGGCATGACCTAATACTCTGCGTACCACATTAGTGTGGGATTGTTTCCAACGCCATTTGTTTTGTTGAATTTTCCATGCATCAATTATATCGCCAACTAGATATAATGTATCACATGAATTGTTCTTCAAAAAATTATTGAGAGCCTCAGCTTTACAGTCTTTGGTTCCCAAATGGACATCGGAAATGAATATTGATCGGTATGTTTTTTTCTGCATCCTATTATGTAGAAAATTAATTAATTGTCACACCATTGTCATCTATTAAATCGTACCATCACTTTGGCCAGCACCTAAAACACAACCTGTTACGGCATCATATTGTATTAATGTCCAAGTGCCTTTTTCTTTGTTCATAACAATTGAAATATAAGAACCTGATGCGGATTCTTTGCCAACCCATACCGGTACTTCACCAAGTTGTTTGAAAAGATATTCCATGAGGCTTTGGGCAGAAGAACAGTTCATCGGTTTGTTTAACTGAAATATCTTTTCTTGTGCAAATGTTGTCGTACTTAACAATAATGTTAAAGTAATGATTATTTTACGCATTGTGGTTCCTCTAAGGTATTCATTGTTCGTTCATGGAGTTTATCCCATACATCTGGTTCTCCCCAGAAAAGGAAGAATAGTAAAAGAATAATAATAATCTCACGCATAATTAAGTCAAGTATCGTATGATTATGATACCAGAACCACCTGCAAGATTTGCTGTAGCATTATTACCATGTCCGCCGGCACCGCCGCCAGTATTCGGTGCACCGGCAGTAGGCGTTCCGCCCGGACTACTGCCGCCACCACCCCAACCTCCGCCACCCAATGCTTGTGTAGTTTCACCGCCGCCTTGACCGTTTGTTCTGCCGGCACCGCCACCACCACCATAATAAGTTGAAGTGCCTGATATATCAAATGCACGGCCATTCCATCCATCTGCACCGGCACCACCACCTCTTGCAGCACTTAAGAAGTTGCCGCCTGTGCCACCAGCAGCACCAAAACCACCTGTTGAACTACTTGGTTGTAGTGCTGCGCCGCCGACAGCATTTGAAGCACCACCGCCACCGCCAGAGCCGCCTGCAATACCTGGTTGACCATCGAATCCACCTTTGCCACCACCAAGTGCAACAAAAGTTGATATTGAACTATTTTGTCCGTTAGCACCAGCAACACCTTGTCCTATTGATACAGAATAACTTCCAAATGTTAATAATTGTTCTGTTAAATATGCAACACCGCCGGCACCGCCACCACCTGTTGCATTACCACCGGTCACAGAACCTCCACCAGCACCAACTAACAATATATCAAATGTTTTACCTATATCTCTAAAAATCTGGAAAGTTCCATTTGATGTGAACGTATGTATGGTATAAAGTCCACTGGTGCTTACTATTCCACCATCAGCAAATTGTGATGATCCTATCCGTATACCACGGCCTAGTTGAATTCCTGATCCTATTGAGATGGGCATATTAAGTATTTAAATTAAGGTAATAGTATTTATACAGTCTCACAAAATATGAGAATTGCATAGGTTCATGTTCGGGATCAGGTAACTTATCACCGAAATGAGATTTCATTTTCTCGTATAATTCTAAGGCTTGTTCATCACTCATTTAATCTTCTTTGTAGATATTAGACCAAATTTTCAGTTTCTCTTTTTTGGCCTGTCTTGCTGCATTAATGTTACCATCAGAAATCATGCACTTCTCTACCATAATATCAATCATAGCAAGAAGGTCACCAACTTCTTCTTCCAAACTTTGCATGTTACTTTTATTTGTAACAGGATGTACAGAATCGAAACCGAAACGGAAAATCTTAGAGATTGCCTGTGTCACCTCAGCACATTCTTCCTGTGTGATACAAAGAATCTCTTTGGTCTTTTTATCCATTAATAACCTCATTCAACAAAATTTGATTACCATCGGCACCTTGACACCAAGATTCTGCAAAATCTTCTGCTTCATTTATTCTCTGTAGTGTTGTTCTTTGCACCACACGGTTCTCAACATATAGTGTTACTTCCCATATATCAAATTGCCGGTCAAGGCCTCTACTAAGTCTATTGATTGTGGCTTTTCTGCCATCACCATAATATTCTGAATGAATTTCCATAATTAACTCCTTATGTAATTAGTCCGATAAAACGATTCAGTACAACTCGGCTACTGTGTTTACCACTATTGTACTTTGTAAATGCAGAGGCAATACCTCTGAAGGTTGAGTTTTCTTTAACTTCAAAAGTAGAATCCTCATCTGTATCTAGGCCATTTGACCTCAAGATATAATATTCATCATATCCAGTATTTTCTAAAACAGCAAACTTTGATTTTTTAAAGTTTTCTTTCATTTCTTCGTGATTGGTTTGTTTTGGAAACCATTGATATACTTTACGATTAAAGTCTCTGCCATTAATAACATAGAAACCAATAACATTTGAACCAGTTCTGGATTTTAATAATCGAATAAAAGCACTTGTATATTCATCATGGTTCCTAGTATTATTAATTTTTTCTTCATGTTTGGTAACAGGGTCACGTATAATCAATCTATCGCAATCCATTTTTACATCTTGTAGTCCATAATATGAATCTTTTTGATAATATCGATTTGAATTGTTACTTTCACCATCTGTTAGAAAAATTGTATTGACAATCTGTAACTTGTTTTTCTTTTGAAACTCAGGAACAATAGTCATGGCATGAACGATTGCTTGGTTCAGTGGTGTGCCTTGCATGTTCATCCAGTAAGGAAAATAACCACGAGTGCTACCTAGTCCAGCCAAGCAAACCAATGAAGAACATGCATATGTAAATTCAGCACTAGACATTCTTGATGATAATAGATTCATCAAACCATATGGTCTGAAATAGATATCATTTTCTTTTTTAACTTGAGATGTTTCCTGTTCTCTATCTGTTTCTTCGATAAATGCATATACCTCATAGGGTATGTTTAATTTTTTACAAAACAATACCAAATTAATCAACTGTTTCATTGTATTGCCAATATGGTCAATCATAGAACCAGACCAATCAAGAAACATAACAAGACCGTGTGACTTGCCACCAGGAACAACTGAGATTTTCTTAAAGATATCTTCATTGAAACCGTAAGAGTAAATCTTACTCATATTCAGTTCACCGGTTTTGGCTGTTGTTGCACGTTTTAACTGGTCAGCATTTTTACGCATTTCAAATTCTTTAACAAGATAAGAAACGACCTTATTACTTTCATTTCGAATTTTAAGAAATGTTTCTGTTGAAGAACTGAAATTATCTTGTTTGTATCTTTTCCAAATTACTTTGTGGTCAACAACTTGTTTCGGATCAAAATGTGGAATATTTGCATATAAAATATTACCCACACTATTATCAAATAACTGTTTTTCATTTTCTTTATAAGATGCATCAGTAAAAGAACGAATCTGGTCTTCCAGACTTACTTTTTTATCTTCTTTTTTCTTGTTGAACTTATCAGAATCACGTTCGTTGGCTTGAATATCTCCCTCGTCAATTTCATCACCATCTTCAAAAGTTTGTTCTTTTGAATTGCCTTGGTTATCAAAGTCAACTTCTTCATATTCAGGTTGATCTTCATCTTCACCATCGTCACCGTTTTCGGCTTTGGCTTTGGTGCGCTTTTGTTCTTCTTCTTCTAATTTACGTTTCATGTATTCGATGATTCTTTTCGATACATCAATAACGTCATCATAGGTTTCAGTTGTTTCAACTTCATTAAGTAAATTACGTTCTTCATCATTAAATTGAATACGTAATGCTGCACCACCTTTGCAGTGTAGATTAATACGGTCAAGAAAATTCATCTTGTTGATATCCGTTCCTTTGATGCCAAAAAAATCTCTAGTCATAAGCTCACCATAAGCTTTAACAAAGGAGTTTTTAAGACCTGGATATTTGTATTTAATTTTGCGTTCAATACGGGAATCTTCGACTACATTAGTCACATCCCGAATAACATTTTCTTCTTTTGCTTTCAACATACCTTCAATGGGTGTATATAAAGCATGGCCAACTTCGTGACCAGTAAACAAATCATAAAGAGCGCTGGAAATATTTTTATCTAAAACTGGAAGTGTCAAAATCCGGTTCTTAACATCAAAAGATGCTGTTTGTACCGGTCGTTGTTCGACAACAAGGTTTTCGGTCGCCATCAATTTGGCCAACAAAGATTTAGATTCGAGTAATTCCATTATTTTTTCTCGGTTACAATGATAATATTGCCTGTTGGTGTTTCTTCAACACTTAAATTTAACACGGTGCCTTCTTTCCAACCTGTTTCAGCAATAAATTCTTCAGGAAATTCTAAGATTGCATCACCAGTACCATCATTAGCTTCTTGCACTTGAATTATATAAGACTTACTCATAGTATTCTTTCATCCGTTTGTACCAATCTTGGTCATTTTCGAATTGTGACATAACTGCCCATTGCCGAGTGACTTCATCTAAAGGTTTCCAATCAATCGGTTCTTGCGGTTCTTGTTTTGGCTCAGTATTTTGTGACATTTTTTGCTCCTAGCTCAGTGATTGACGACAAAATCGCTTTTTTAGCGTTTTTACGATCATATTTTACGACATTTCTGTGTTCTTGTACAGGTTTGATTGCAGTACGACATACCGGACGTTGCAATTTTACAACAAAACTCATTTTTTTACTCATTTTAGCGCCTCATTTTTGAAATTTCTACAGCTTCTTCACTGTTAAACACAGGTACAGCGTTTGATTTGTGCATTGTTGCAATTCCAATCACTTTTGTACCTGTATAAACCTTTGGTGTAGCTTTGGTTGCAACACCATTGCCTGTATTTAATGACGGATAACGCACGGTTTCACGGCCGGCAGGCGTTGTCAGCTTATATGTTAGTTGATTGCTTGTGGATTTGATTGGTTTTGATGTTTGGTGTGATTTCAACCACTCATCATACTGTTCACGCACGGATCTTGGTCCTAGTTTTTTCTTGGACCTTGCAGTTCGAACATATATCATCATAAAAATCTCCTAAACAATGGTTGTATTATACACCATATGATAGAGCTTGTCAACAGCTGTGTTGTTAGTTTACAACACAAAATTAATTAATATGTTTTACTTTTTTTTCTTGCGGATTTTTGATAATCTTCAGAACCTTGGAAATAATCATAATCTTCATAATTTGATTTTTTTCTTGAGGTTTTTTGCTGATTTTTTTTCTTTTTACTTGAATGAAATTCAAGTTCTTCTTCGTAGTCCGAATTACGAAATTTACCGAAAACTTTAGACACTTTAATTAAACTCCTTGATTAATAATTTCAAATGTTGTGAAAGTAATGCCACGAATACGTGATTCTGGCATATTCTGCATGTTCATCTCTGAAACATAGGTTATATTGGATACGGGATAACACAATTTTATAAGTTTTAACAAATTACAGCATGTTCCATCGAAATCATTAAATGTAAACACTTCATCGACAAAAGGAAAACTTTCCACGACTTCTCTTCTTTGTGAAAAGTTGTTTCTGGCACCGGATCGACATAATTCCATATAAGAATCGGAATGTATGCCGACAACAAGCCAATCACACTTTGTTTTACAAGTTTTTAATAATTTAAACTCATCATAAGATACAGGATCAAATTCACCAGATACGATAATGATGTTTTCTTTTTTTGTCATGGCAACATGTCTGGAAATGCCTCTTTTACAAATTTATAGTCTAACCCTTTTACTCCCAAATCTTTTTGGAAGATACCCAATAAAACTTCTGCTTCTCGTGGTTCAATCGATTCTAACATTTGAATTAATAATTCATTTCTACGTTGTTCACTTAATTTTTCTGCGGTTGCATCACCATCCATGAACATATACATTTTACGTATTTGTCCATTAAGGCTATCATGCGTGATGCCAGGTAACATATCCGTAGGAACTTTATAGTTCTCCGGCAACTCTTTAATTTTCCATTTAATTTTTGGATGATAAGCTAGCTTTAATACATCAACCAATGTTTTTGAAAGATTTTTGGAAATTACATCCATTCTTTCTTTTTTGTTTTTTGCTAGTTCAAATTCATCAAAAACTTCATATAACGATTTCATTAAAATTCCCCAATAACATCTATTAAACTTTTCAGTTTATTTGCAATCAAATAATCCAGTATTTTACCCTTAGGCGCTGGTTTGGTTTCTTCATAAGTATTTATAATTTTATTTTGTATATCAATAGGTATGTTTCTCAAGTCAATCAATGTCTGGTTGCGTGAAAAACCGATACGTGCATTTTCATCATCATAATCACCATAGTTTTGTGACATAAATTTAGTGAGTTTGGCTTCTGTCATAACCTTTTGGCGGATTCCACGAACAAACGTGTCACTCGGTGAAAGTATGTTTGGAATACCATCACCTTTGTCGCCAGTGATGATTTTATTTTTCAATTCATCCATTGGACTTTTGGAAATTAAGAATTTCTTTTGTGTTGGATTGTATTGTTTAATACTAAACTCATTTCTACCATTATACATCTGTAATTGTAGAAAATCACCATCACTGGAAATTATTAGTATATTTTCATGCATAATGTGTCGTGGTACAAGTGTGCCAATAATGTCATCAGCTTCTGCACCATCGACATCAATTACCTTGTATGGGAAATTATCTCTGAGTTCTTGTTTGAATTTTGAAAGCATATCAAAAATTAAATGCCAATCAAGTTCAGATTTCTCTCTAGTTTTTTTACGACCGGCCTTGTAGAAGGGAAAGAACTCCTTGCGCCAATAATTGCGGTTGTCAGCACACAACACAACTTCGCCATATCCTTCACGGAAGTTCTTTAGGTGCGTCCTGATGATGTTCAGGATCATATGCCTTATAAGACCCTCTTCCAGTTTAACACCTTTTTGACTGGCAATTTGTGCCATTAGGCCTGACAACAATACTTGGTTAAGATCAACGAGAATCATAATATACTTTTAGTTTAGATTTTACTATTTTACATCATTGATTCGAATTTGTCAACAGCATCATCTAGGAAATTATTTGAGGTTGTGGTTTTCTTTGCGACTAAACCGTACCACCCTTGTGGAATCAATTGCGATACGTATTCCCTAGGATCGGCAAAGATTGCATCAAATGTGTCCAGATGTTCTACTGTACCGTTTTCTTCGTTGCATTTAAACAACAAGATATGCCACCAAGACCCAATAATATTACCTTCTATTGGTTGACCTGGAATTTTGTATTTATTTGTTACGATGTTGATACTATCTTCATCTTCCATTGGTAAAAAGAATAATGCATCAAATTCTTCACTAATGTCTTTCAAATAATCTAGCATTGCAATCCTTTAATGTGTGATTTTCTTACTCTTACCATAATCCAAGAATTGTAATAGTCATCTGTTTCCAGAGCACCATTTACAAACTGTTCTTTTGCTTCAAGATAACCACACTCACCTTTGCTTTTGCATAAATGTATAATTTCTCGGCTAAACGAATCTAGTCCGTGTATTATAACATCTTTTTTTAATTCCTCGTTACTACCATAATAAGTTTGCCAGTCCGAGGAAACTTTGAAACGTTTCTTCTTACCTTTTACTTGTCTGGTTTTTGAGGAGTAAAAGAATTTCTTACCAATGTATTTTTTATTTGTTACATTGTTGGTTATAAGATACACGAATCCATAATACTCACCAATTAAATCTTCTGTAAAATCTTTATCTTTATGTATCCAGTTTAGTCCCATTTTTCATTATCATCATTGAGTTCATCATCCTCTATATATTCTTCTTCGGATAATGAATCAATGGTTTCACCACAAAATGGGCAAAACTCGGGTAATTCTTCTGATACAAGTTCTTGCATATAAATTACATCATAGCTGGATTCACAACTACTACACTCTGCTGTTATTGTTTTTGTTGTCATATGTTTTCCTTTAGTTTGCCCACACATCACCCCAATTTCCAGACAATGCACCTTTTGCATAATCGGTTGCACGGTTCTCGAAAAAGTTTGTATGTGTTGGTGCGTTAATCATTTCCTCTACCCAAGGTAATGGATTTTTCTTCACTTTAAAAATGCCTTTAAGACCAAGAGATATGAGGCGTCTATCGGCAATATAACGAATATATTTTTTAACATCTTCACTAGAAAGTCCTTCCATAGCACCCATTGAAAAAGCAAGGTTGATAAATTTATCTTCTAGTTCAACCATTTTTTCTGCAATAGTATAGATACGACCTTTGAGTTCATCATTCCATATCTCTTTGTTTTCTTCTATATAGGTTCGGAATAATTTAATCATAGACTCAGCATGTTGTGTTTCATCAACAATAGACCAAGTAACGATTTGTCCCATACCTTTCATTTTACCTGTACGTGGAAAGTTAAGCAACATAATGAAAGAAGAGAATAACTGCATACCTTCGGTGAAAGCACTGAACACGGCGATATGAGTTGCAGTTGAAGCTGCATTACCATTTTTAGAAGAAATGTCCAACACATAATCGTGTTTGTCTTTCATTTCTTGATAGTCTGAAAATTGGTTGTATGTGGCTTCAGGTAAACCTAAAGTTTCAATTAAGTGACTGTAAGCAGCAACGTGTAATGCTTCTCTTGCAGCAAAACCTAACAACATCATACGCACTTCTGGTTGTGGAAAATATGGCAAATAATTCTTAACATATCCACCAGCAACATCAATGTCGCCTTGTGTAAAGAAACGGAAGATGTGTGTTAGAAATTGTTTTTCTTCGGTTGTTAATTTCTTTTTCCAATCTTTAACATCTTCTGACATTGGAACTTCTGTATGCAACCAATGTGATTGTTCGTGTTTCAACCATGCATCATATGCCCAAGGATAATTGAAAGGTTTGAAACTGTTTCTTTCATCCGTAAGTTTAGATTCGATTTTCTTAATCATACTGTTGCCCACTCTTTTAATTCTGTGACGGTTTTGGATCCAACCAATCGGTTAACTTCGATGTTTTCATCCAACATCACTAATGTTGGTACACCACGAATACCATATTCAACTGCAACGTCAGATTGAATATCAATGTCAATTACTTCAATTGGTAAACCGAGGTTTGCTTCTTCTAAACTCATTGCTAATGATTTGCATGGCCCACACCATGACGCGGTAAATCTTAATATTTTTTTCATTTCTTTTCTTTCTTTTCTACTTGTTCGTACATTACTGTGTTTGTATCACCTAATGCCCATTTTGAATCCGTTTCGACCGACCATTTTTTCATGGCAACCTTAAAATCTGGCATCTTCAATTCTTTTGGATTGCTACTTGGCTCTAATACAATTAATCGATTATTTGGCTGAGCAGCAAACTGCCCATTATCACACATGATGAAATTATAAGACTTGTGGTCCTCGATATCTTCACTAAACCCTGTATCAAGTACGTTAAAATCAGGATGAGCAGAATCAACTGTAAACATATAAACACCATACTGCCAATCTCCATTCTTTAATTTAAATTTACACTTCATTGATTGTAACTGTGCTTTTTTAATAACAGTTATATCATATGATAAACAATCCCACAACTGGAGATAATCTAATGGTAGTGGTTCACCTTCAATTGGTTTCCAACAATATGCATGTAGAGGTAATTTATCATATAATGCACCATAATTGTTTAGATATGATTCAATACGAAATGCTTGACCTCTTAAAGATTTAATACTTATCCACCAACAAGGTTCAAGTTCTCCATGACCTTTCTCAAAGTCATACAAAAATTCTTTACGAACAAAACATTTTATTGGTGGAAGATTAGCGACAATATGCGACATTTATTATCTTTCCATTAATTCGTTTACAAACTCTAGTAGTTGTATGTGGTGTTTACCATTATGATACTTACCTTTCATCCAACTATAACTTTCATACCAATGTGATTGGCTTTCGGGATGACAACCAATCAGACCAATTCTACCTTGTATAATAGCCATCGGATCATCATTCATATACTTTGCAATGATATCATACTGTCCTGGTCCAAATGCACACCCATCATAAAAGAACATGTTATCATCAATGCCATTCCATACGATAGGCATGTTCTTTGCATGGGGTCGCCGTGTATCTGTGTTTGGTCTTTTTATATATTGTTCAACTTCTACGTTGTCTAGTATATTGAGGTAGTGTTTACCTGCCCAATATGCACCCATACAAATACCAAGATAATGCCCACCATTCTTCACAAATTCTTTTACACGATATGCATTGTAATTAAATAATCTATCATATGAATCAGAATCACCAAAGCCACCCGGTACAGCAATCATTTGCACATCATCAAAGAAATCATCTTCTAGTTCATTCTTTGAAAATATTTTAAAATTATAGTGTGAACCTAAAGCCTTGATGATTCCATTACCACTTTGCACTGAACATTTTGGATCATATATAAACAATGCTATAGTAGGTTTCATTCAACCCTCACAGGCAATGCAATCATTTCCTTGTGCTACTTGAATCATGTCCAATTCTTTAATTACTTGACGTTCAATTTTCTTAGAGACTTTATCTGCCTTACCAATCTTTTCTGAACGGCAATAGTAAAGTGTTTTCAATCCTTTTTTCCATGCCATAAAATGAATTGCATGAATGTACTTGATATGTGCATCAGGACGGAAAAACAAATTTAATGATTGTGCTTGGTCGATATATTGTTGACGATCAGCAGCCAATTCAATAACCCATCGTTGGTCAATTTCCATGGATGTTTTGAATACTGCTTTTTGATTTTCATCAAGAATATTCAAATGTTGAACTGAACCATCATTTGCAATAATTGATGACCAAACATCATTGTATTCTTCTTCTGTTTGTGTTAAACCTTTGATGATTCTATCCAACCAACGATTCTTGTTTAAGAATGCTCCTGAAAGAGTATCTTGGCGATAAGCATTAGCACGATAAGGTTCAACACTAGGGCTAGTGTTTCCCATAATAATGGATGATGAAGCATTTGGAGCAATAGCCATCAGATGACTAAATCGCTGGCCAGTACCAACAGCATCAGGAGCTTCACCTCGTTCTTTTCCAAGAATTTGATTAGCTTCATCTAATTTTTCTCTTATGTGTTTGAAGATTTGATTATTTGAAACTTTTGCCATTACACCTTCAAATGCAATATTATTCTTCTGCAAGTAAGCGTGTAATCCTAAGGCACCAATGCCAATAGAACGCTCACGGCTAGCAGAGTAAATAGCCCTGGAAATGGTATCAGGTGCATTAGTAATAAAATACTCCAGAACGTTATCGAGCATTTCAGCAACATCCCTAAGGAATAAAGGTTCATTCTTCCATTCATCATAGTACTCCAAATTTAAAGATGATAGGCAACACACAGCTGTTCTTTCTTCATTTGTTGGTAAAATGATTTCTGAACAAAGATTTGATTGATGTACTTTCAATCCTTTATCTTTTAAAAATTGAGGTAACATTCTATTGCTTGTATCAATGTAGTGTATGTAAGGCTCGCCTGTGTGCATACGTAATTCTAATATTTGTTGCCATAAATGTTTAGCAGAAACCGTTTCACGAATTTCTTTTGATTTAGGATCAACTAAATTCCATGAATCATCAGCTTCCGGATTCAACATGCAATTTTCAATCAACTGCATGAAATCATCGGTGATATTAATACCATGGTGTAGATTTAAACAACGCACATTGGGATCACCCGTTGGCTTACGCATTTCTAAAAATGATATAATGTCGGGATGACTGATATCAAGATAAGCAGCATAACTTCCACGGCGAGTACGACCCTGACGGTAAGCAAGAGATGAAGCATCGTAAATTTTGAGGTGCGGCATAACACCAGTACTCTTGTCGTCTGCACTACGTATACCAAAGCCAATACCAACACCACCGCCAAGCATAGAAAGCCAATTAGTTTCGCTAAGATTATCAACTAGACCCTCCGCTGTATCTTCAATATAGTTAAGAAAGCATGAAATAGGCATGCCACGCTTAGAACGACCATAGCTAAGAATTGGAGTACTATAACTGAGCCAATGATTAGAGGCGTAATCGTAAAGGCGCTGAGAATGTTCAGTATTGCTTCCAAATGACGATGATACATATGCAAACCTTTGTTGTGGTGATGTTTCATCATCACGCATGTAAGACTCTTGTAATCTTTTAATTCCTAATTCATCAAATAGTTTATCTTTTTCCAAGTCTATTTTGATACCCATATATTCCATATTTTTTACCTTATTATTTCGTTATAAATTCTTCTATCATCGGAAATACTGATTTAATTTGTTCTACGCAGGCCAATGCAATATCCTGATGTTCTTTTTGTGTACCATTTGCGCTACGGAGTTGTATATAGTGAACCCAAGAACGCAGCGTTCCGTTCATATACAATCGTGAACCTGTCATACCTTCTGGTAATACTGCTCTCGCTTGTTCCTTAGCAATACCATTGTTTATTGCCCATTGATACGTATCCAAAATTTCATCCATTACTTGATGCTGTCTTTGTCTCCATGTTTCAGCAAGTTGAGTATCATCTGTCTCTATGCTATTCTGACGATTCTTAGTATCTTGTAATCTACATTCTTTTAATTCAAATCCTAATTGAGTCGCTTCCGCATATCGTTGACTAAATTCCTGAAAGGAAAATGAACGATGCCTTAAAATCTGTCTTGCTATATCTCGTGTGGTGTCTATTTCTAAACATATGTTCACCATTTCAAGTGGCGACCAATGTTGGTTTTTGATAAGATACCGAACCAACTTTTCAGAAGTTTCAGTATTATTTTGATTTGCGGGATTTGAGACTCTGGCTGCAAATGCAACCTGTTCTAACAAATCTTTACCGTCTATACCCTGTGTGTATGATATCAATTTCACATTCATAACAAATCTCCAGTCAAGTCTTTTTCCAATTAATAAATTCCATCTTTGCTCTCAAATTCACAAAGGTATGTTTACTTATGATATCTTGTATTTCATCAGGTGAAAAACCATTTAAAACCATATCATTTATATCTTTTTCTTCCATCATTTCTGGCCAGATTACTACATTGTAGTGTTCTTCAATGGCTTTGTCCATCTGGCTATGTAGTTCTTTGTTTCTTGGTTCATTATCATACACTAAAACAATCTTAGACTTATCAAAGTGCTTTGAAGCAGCCATTAAGTTTGAGTCCGCAGTCGCCACAGCGTTCTCTAGAAACATGGAGTCAATAGGACCTTCCACGACATAAATCATTTCTTCCTTATTGATCCTGTCAGTTCCGAATAACTTGTGGTTGTCTTTGTCTGTTTTTACGGTGATGTATCTCAGTTTAGATTCACCTAGTGCGCGACCTTGAAAAGCCACAAGGTTTTTATCTTCGTCATAGAACGGAATGACTAGTCTAGGGTCATCTTCCTTGAGACCTTCTTTTTCAATCTGAAGGGAGTCCACGAAACTCTTGAAATCTTCTGCAAAGTATAAATCCGAATGAAATCTCTCTGGTATTTTACGTGACTTAACGTACACTTTAGCATAATGTTCTTCTGGTAAAGAGTTGATCGATGGTATAACCAGAGATTTCTTAAATTTAGGTGCTTCCGTTTTGACTTCATCGAAAGTAGGTTTAACGTAATTGTCTCGTCCCTGTTCACCATTTTTGTATCTTTCAAGTGCATATTCTTTAACTAGGTTTGGATCAACCTTCTCCAGGAAATTATAAAAAGAAGTGGATGCACCACAGTTATGGCACATGTAGAAGTAATTGTTCTTTTTTTCGTAAACATAACCACGGGCTTTGGTTTTGTTCTTGCTTGAATCGCCACAGAGAGGACACCTGAAGTTATACAGGTTATCCTTTTTCTGTGTGAATTTTTGAAGCTTTGGAGATACCCTTAGTAAAAAGGTTCTATCAATGAAAACGGACATAACAAAATGGTTTAGAGTTTACGAGAAACTCGATTATACACCAATTAATGTAAAAATGCAAGTATTTTTTCTGCGTGACCGGAAAGTATTCCGGCAAATGCTACGGCACCGGCAACCATCCATACCATTTTTTGACGGATCTTTTCCAGATCACCTATTTTTTTGGCAAGTTCGGCATGTTGAGTGCATGATGCACTATACATTTCTTCCAATTTTTCTACCAAACTTTCCCGAGTTTTATCAAGACATTCATGCATGTCTTTAACATCAATTTTTAATTCATCCATTTTTTCATTAAGGTTCTCCACCTTAGTTTCAACAATACCGATTCTTTCGACTGTAGTTGCCATTTAGTTCTTTCTTGTAAGTTTAAACTTTATTTTTTCACAGGTACTTCTGTACCTTCAAGTTTTTTATGAACTTTCATTTCTTTACAGTTTTGTTTTGGTTTGCCTGATTTGTCTTTAACAACTTGGCCTTGTTTGTCTTTTACATCAACACATACTTTAACTTTTTCTGCAGCTTGTGCAAACAATGATAGGCATAGGCCTGTAACTAATAGTAATTTTTTCATTTTATTTTCCTTTATATTTTTTACCAAGTGACTGCGCCGGTGGTTATTTTACGCAAAGCCATGTTAATTAAACTGAGTGCTACCATTTGGTATTCTACAGGTAATACGAAACCATAACTGGCCTGTACGATAACAGCTACACCTGCAATAATGTTGGTCCAAAATGTTTTACTGTAGTACCACTTTTTACCTGTCATTTCTCCTTCAATGACTTCTGCTACTGCTTCGGAGATTTTTTGATTTGTTGCCATATTAGTCCTTAGAGTTCTGGTTGTGGTGCTGGTGCTGGGGCAGGTTTTCCACCGAAGCCGGTAACGACTTGTGGTTGAGGTAAGCTTCCAAAGCCGCTTGCGCCAGAGCTTGTTGATGTTGTGGTGTTAATTGTTGGCGTTCCAAATCCTGTATTACTACCAGAGCTTGTTGAAGTTGTTGTGTTTGGTGCATTTGGTGGTCCTGAAATGGTTGGAGGTTTATTTGCTGCTTCTAGTGCTTTTGCTCTTAAATCCTTATCATTACCAGCTAACATGATACCAGATAAAGTACCTGTTAAAAATGTTGCAATCGGAATAATCAATTCGAAAAACTTTTGGTCAATCGGAGAAATTGCATTTAATGGTTGCGTAACAAAAATGATGGAGTATAACACAACAAATACAATACCTGTTAATGTTAATGCCAAACAGATACCGATGAAAAATTTCAGTCGAGCCATCAACTGTTCTTCTGTATACATAAAATTATTATTTTCCACAATTCGCTCCTTGTTGTGCTTGTTGGCATGATGGTGCCGTTGATTTTAATTGTTGTTCTGCTAATACATTTTGTGCTTCTTTAGGTGGACCCAATCTCGGATCTCTCTGACCTTTGAAGATGTGTTCGGGACATGTTCGTGTTACATCACACACTGGAAATTTGCAAAAATCTTCCTCCCAATTTTTTGGATCTTGGCATGGATAACGGAATCTGTCTCCACCAAAAAATGCTAATGTTAGTGGCAATATAATTAATCCGAGTGCTACAAGAAATAGTTTTTTATCTTGCATAATTATACTCCAAAAACATGAAGTGCGTGTTCATAGTGCTTAATGCGGTCTTCGAGACCAATAGTACCACCATTGATTCGTTTTGTTAATGTGACGATATCACCTTTGTCGGCCCATTGGTTTAAGTTATTTGTTTCCCAAAACCAACATGCGGATTGTGCTGCACCTTCAAATGTTGCTAGATATTCTGAAGCTTCTTCAACCGAAATACCAAGACTGCCGGCAAAGAATGTATAGTTGTCGCGGCCGGTCAATTGAATTAAACCACGGCCGCAGAATTTATAACCATCACCCGTTTCAGGAGAACCATTACCCATGCGATTAGCGTAAACCAAATTAGCAATGGCTTCTTGTTTATTAGGCATCGAGGCATACTTGTTGGCCATTTCGTCTGTTGGAAAATACTTTGGAAAAATTTTACGAAGTGTTGCGGCTTTGTAATTTAAATTTTCCTTAAGTACCATAAAACCACCAGACTCATGAGCGCATTGTGCTATAAAAGCCGCCATTCTTTGTGGTGTATTGATTTCATAATCCGGAAACAAGATCGATAAGGCATTGTGCCAATGATCTAGATATGGGTTTTTTGGAAGTAATTGTTTTAATTGTTCTTTTGTCAGTTCCATTATTTTACACTTTCAAAAATATGTTTTTGTTTTTGATACCATTCAATCCATGCATCATTTTTCACCGCACATTCATAATACGTATTATAATTTATTGTGATAGTTTTACTTATATCACTAAGTTTAGAATCTTCTTGTAATTTTTGTAATTGTGGACATGAAGTCATTGCAATATTTCCAGGAGAATCTGGAAATTGTCTAGTGACTGGAACAGTGGTCGAACATCCAACAAGTAATACTAATAAGAGATATTTCATTTTGGTGCCTCTGCTGCATCATTATGTGCCTTGATAAACTCTTTAGGTATCTCACAGACACCACCTGGAGCAAATTTTGTGTCATATTTGACCACTTCTCTATCCACGTATTTAACGATATCATCACCACGGGTTTTGATAATTTGTGTCTTGTTTACCACTTTTTCAACAATCTTTATATTTTCTTCTTTAGATTGTATTTCTGATGCAGCAACTTTTTCTTCCATCTCTTTTACTCTGGCCTGCCATGATTCTTCATTTGATATTGCACCAGACATATAAGTGCCTAATGCAATCAGGACAACAGAAACCGCTTGTATTGGTGTCCGATACACATATACAAGCGGTATAAATTTCATTACGTAAGTTGCTAACAGACCTAACAGACCTGCAAAAAATATTACGTAAAAAATCCAATTAGGTAACCATTGAAGAATCCACATATTACATCTTTGGAGTTTTTCGTTTATAGAATGACATTAATGGGTTTCTTTTTTTAGAAACACCTGGTTCTCCGGCCGTACCACCAGAACCTGCAATGTTGCCGGTACCTACAGCGTTAGTTGGTGCAGCTGACATAACTTCTTCGGTAGCAACATTAATAGGTGCACCACGGCGCTCTGGATTAGGATCTTCTCTGCGTTTTCTTCTTGCTGCACTTGCACGACCTTCTTTGCCTAATGCCTGTGCTTTTGATTGAGGCAAACATTTTGGTTTGCCTTCACCAGGTTCGCGAGCACAATCACCTTTAATGTTCCCCTTGGTGTCCATACGGACCCATTTTTGTTTAAACCATTTTCTTAAATCTTCATTGATCCAATTGTCTGGAGTTTTTCCATGTTTAGACTTAAAATCATCATGTAATTCTTTACCTGTTATGTCATGATCTTTGGATATTCTCATCATCAATTTATTGATGGTTTCATAATCATGGTTATCCAATTGCTTTAAACCATTTTCCAGTTCTTTTACATGATCTTCTTTTCTGCAACTTCCTGGAGAAAAAGGTTCTTTACCTGGAACAGGTTTATGACCTGGCCAGCATCGACCTTTTTCTTCTAAGTATTCTTTGAATGTTTTCATATGTGTCTTAATATCTCTGCGACATTTATATCTAGTGGTATTTCCGATGATACTATAGTTTTTCCATTTATACCATAAACAAAATCAGGCATGATATCCAAATAATCTAAAAAAGTTTTTAGAATATCATAATCACGAACATCAGTCTTATAGAACAATATTCTTGCGGTTGCTTCTGGACCAAAAACATTATTCAATAAAATGATGTGGTTCATAATCAATCGTTCTTTGAGAGATTTAGTTATCTTGTATCTACGAAACAATCTTTTTAAGTATTTCGTTCTCTTGATATCTCCCTCAAATTCCGACATGATACAGTGTGGCGATGTATAGCATTTCATTGCATACATCATAAAATTATCTTCATTCAAATCATCAAACATATTAAAGAGGGGCCGAAGCCCCTTTTATTAAGCGTCAGGTAAAGTAATATCGTCTGAACCATCACCTTTAACTTCGGAAATGGCAACTAACGTTTCATACTGTACACGACCTGCACGGCCACCTGAACCAACTGTTTTTATGTTCCAACCAATGTGTGTCGCATGTTCAGCACCACCTTGTGATTGACTTAAACCACGACTTGCAATACCTGTTGCTCCGGTTGCGGCAACAATAGTAAAGTATTGTCCTGTTTCGCCTGTTGTTGTAAGATCAATAACAGAATTGTTTGCAGCATTTGCAGCAGATGTTGCCAACGAGAAACGATTTGCGTCAACGGGTACAACATAGTATGTGTTTGCATTTGTTAGTCCACCAATGTTAGCAGTACCACCCCAGTTGAAAACAAGAGCAGCACTATTTGCTTGGCCGTGAGCAGTATACATTATTACGTTATTGGCAGCAATTACTGTAGCTGTTGGAACAGTTAATACTGGAACTTGAATTGTAACTGCTGGAGTTGATGTGTAACCAACACCTGTGTTTGCAACTGTAATATTACTGACTTTACCAGCAGAAATAGTAGCGGTTGCAGATGCACTATATGCACCGGCACTAGCTGCAATAGATACACCAGGTGCTTCAACATATCCAGCACCTTGATTTGACAATGAAATATCTACTACATTATCACCACCAGCAGTGGTTTCTGTAGCATCTACCATGAACAAACCAACAGTCATATCTTGTGTATATGCCTGAAATTGTGTATTACCATACAGCAATGCAACGTTTGCGGCTGTTGGTGCGGATGCAGCTGGCGCATTAGTTGAAACTACTGTCTCAACAGCCCAATATGGTGCGTTAGCTGCGTTATCGTTATTTCCCCAAGATGACATTTTATTCTCCTTTTAACCGTAGGTTATCTTTGTATTTATCTTTTTCCAGAAATTGGTTTACGCATCTTCATCATAGGATCGATTTCGATGGTATCTCGCTTTTCACCAGTTAAGGTGGTACCGCCTGTTAAGACCGCTGCGGCTTGTGGTTCCTCTAAATCAGTATTAACTTGTTGCATCTTTGGTTTTTTACCATAAGTTGCAATAGATTTGTTTTCCTTTTCTTGGTCATAAATCTCTTCTTTCATGCCCTTCTTTTTATAGATGGACTTAATGATTCGAGCAGACTTAGACATTTGAATCAGTTTCTTATTTTTATCTTTTGGCATAACATCATCCGGACTGTTTGCACAATCACCAGGCATTGAAGTTGCAGCCATTGGGTCTTGATAGTTCTCATTCTTTTGAGTGCCATCAGCCTTCTTATGAGACTTGTAACCTTTGTTCTTCATGGACCACGCCAGCGCGTAAGGGTTATCAATGCCTTTATATTTCTTCATTGCTTTGACGGTACCTTCAAAACCTGGAGGAGCAACTTCAATAACTTGACCTTGTGGTTCGTAACTGTCACCCATGTAACGACCCTTACCATAACCACGATCATTTCCATCGGATGTAGACAATCTTGGTTGTTGTGGTCCTGAGTTTGCCTTTTTCATTTCAGCTGATGTTCTATCACTAAGTCTTTTCAAACCAGCATTACGAGCATCAACTTTAGTTTTTGCTTGTTTGTCAGCACCCATACTTGTCATCAATTTGACAACATTATCTTTTCTGCTCTTAACAGCAGCTGCATGATATCCGTCAGTTGAAACTTCATCAATTTGAGTTTCTTCTTTCTGTACAGGCTTTTGTTCTGGTGGTTTCTTGTTTAACAATTCGTTGCCCAAGCGTTCTTCACGTTCACGTTTTTCTTTGGCTTGTTGCAGAGCTTTGTACATACGAATAGAAGCTGATGCAGCCTCATTAATATCTTCATTTTTACTGTTTAGATAGTTACCAACAGTATCAATGTAGTCTGATGCCAGTGTCAATTTAGATTGAACCCATGCAGGTAGTTGTTTTTCATAGTCTGCACCAATGTAGTCACGAACCATCTTTACGGCACGTTCCATTTGATCCAACTGATTCAAAACCATACTACCTTCATCATCCATCATTTGACCCATTGCTATTGCAACATGGTTTTCATCAAGGTCGAGGTCTTCTCTCAATCTTGTCACAAAGGTATAGTCTTTCATTGTTAACACACCCCTCTTACGAATGTTAATTAACTTCTCAACGACCTTGTGTAAGTCCATATCAGTCTTTGCATCTTCACGAGCATATTCCAACATACGAATCAATAGTGGAATATCAAACACAATAACATCCATCTTATCAATAGCTTCAGTGATGGACTCCATCATATGGTCTCTTTTCCATTTGAGGAATTGACCCATTTTGGAGTGTGCAACCTTTTGATCTTTAGTTACATGCTTTGGATTAATACCCATAGAATTCAAGTACTTATTCAAAGCAGCATCTTCCGCAATGTTTGCTTTTGTGGACCATGGATCCCAAGGATTGGTACCAAAAGATGATTTATCAATAACACCTTTTTTAACTATAGATTTTAATGTTTGTACTTTGCTCATTATTGTGCCTTATTTGTTCATCATTTCTTTTTGAACTCTATCCAAAGACTTTTTAGCCAAATATCTTGCGTGATTTAATGGCTTCAAGTCGTGTGTGTCATTGATACTAGAGACAAAAGGTCCGTCTTCCTGACTGGTTGGTCCTTTTGCCTCAGTTACTTTTTTTCGTCTGTTTCCTGTTCTGGTTTATCTTTTTGTTTAGAACCACCATAACGAGAACCTTGTTTTACACCTGAACCACCATTTGGTTTTGGCTCTGCACGTTTCTTAACATCGGCCATCATTTCTTCCCAGCCTTCTTTGAATTGACGGAGAGTTTTTGGTTGTTTTTCTTCTTTTGTTAAACGATCAACTGCTTTTTCAAGACCATCTCTACGCTTCCAAGATTTTTCTTTATACTTTTGTGAAATTTCATTACTTGCCGCTTTCATACCAGGACTTCTTGCTGCATCTGCCTTACGTTCAAAGTCTGCGCCAATTTTACGAGTAATTACAGCATCACGGGATGCTTTCTTAGCGTAAGAACCAAGAGTAGACTTAGACAGTTCGTCAATCTGTTCAACTTCTTCTTTTGTTGTTTTTTTGGCCAAATCCATCGCAGCACTATATCCAGGAATCTTAGACATTCTTTCAAGACGTTTTGGATCTTTAGCAGTTTCAGCACTAGCTGCAGCCAATCTTTTCTGACGGTCATCAAAATCTTTTTTGGATTCTTCTTTACCTTCATCTAACTCAACTTCTTCCGATGTTGATCTCCATCCACCACCCATAGATTTATATTTCTTGGATGCCCAGCCATTTGCATAAGCGGAAGGATAAACTGCAAATTTTGATTTAGCAGCTGCTTTTGCACGAGCCCATTTTTCTGGACTTGTTGGAACATTTTTTTCATCAATCTGTTCAACTTCTTCTTTTTGTGGTTCTGGTTTCTTACCAGTTTGTGGTAGACCCATCTTGCGTTGTAGGTTTTTGCGTTGGTCCTCATCGGAACCACCAGTCAAAGCTTTGAATGCTTTCTTAGCAATGTCTTTGATACCCTCTTCAACAGATTCTTCTTTGCGAAGCATTTTGAAATCTTCAGCATCAATTTTATTATTTTTATTCTTATCAATCTTGTGTTGATTGCCTTTCAGAGCTTCATCAACGTTTTCTTCTTTACGTAGAAGTTTAAAGTCTTCCGCATCAATTTTGTTGTTCTTGTTTTTATCAATCTTATGTTGGTTGCCCTTTAGTGCTTCTTGTTGAAGAATTTCTTCAATTGCTGCAACCATGGCATCTTTTTTTCTTAAGTCTATCATTTTTATTCTCCGTTTTTAACAATTCCACTTGCGTAGGGATTTATTGATTCTTGAATCTGGATCTTTGGCAGTTGCCGCTGAAGTTAATCTTTTTTTCATTCCTGACATTCTGGCACAAAACGATTTGCGTCTATTTGCTGCCTTTGATCCGGGTTTTAACTTTGATGGTTTTGTTGTAACAGCCATCGATAATTTTGAACCAGGATTTTCCCTGCGGTAGGATTCAATACCTTTTCTATTTAAGCCACCATCTGGATTTTTTCCAGCAGAACGCTGCCATGCGGCAGTCTCTACCATAAATTCTTTAAAACTCTTTAACATTTTTGGCCGCCTGTATCATTGTTTCACTCTTAGCTTGTGCTGCGCCGCCGTGGCCAAATTGTTTCTCTCTTTCGGCCTGGTCAGCATACTCTTTTGCTTTATCCATCAAATGAGTTTTTTGACGCTTCAATTCCTGAGCGTCATGGTGTAACGTTTCTGGTGTAGATTCTTTAACAAATTCTGTAAATTTTTTCATTTCTTTTTCTTCTTTATTGAACTAGAACCAAATTTATCCTTAGGATTTTCCATTGGTTCTTTATTTGTTGCACCACCTAAAACACCATAAACACCCATTTCAGAATCAGATGGATCGTTAAACGATTCTCTGTATGTTACATCACCTAGACCAGACATAGGATATACAGTTCCTTGTCCGCGTGTATCAAATTCAGGACCAACTGTCGTAATATTTCTCATTCTTTGATTAACAGTTGGTGCATCCGTGAAGCGGTTACGCTGTTTTACTTTTTCTTTGTCTTTGGAGAAGTTGTCTTCTTTGGGGATTGGACTGATTTTGAGGCTGGGGCCTTCTTCACTGTAGGTTTTGAAAGTGTAACTTCCTCGCTTTTTGTTTCCGTCCCACTTGATGTTGTCGGCGTTGGTGTCTCCTGCACGACTATCTGGAGTGGTGTCTCCTGGACCATCGGCTGTTGGACCTGTTCCGGCTGATATTTTTGGATATCTAGTGGATGTTTCTGTGTTGAGCTTGGACTTGTAACTTTCAAAAAATCTAGAATTTTTCTTAACATTTTCATTTTCCTTAAATAATGATGTGATACTAATTTTACCACGACTTTCCAACCAAGAGAACGCAATTTCATTGTAATTTTTGTTCTCGATGAACCTATTTATTTTTCCGTAAGTATCACTAATATCCTCTTGTATTTCTTCAAAGGATGAACTGTTGTTAAACTCCATGAATTTAGAAAAATTCTGACGATAAGCTTCTTTTGAAGTTTGTGCTATTTGCCACTTATCAAATCTAACAGATTCAGAAATGGATTTTGTCAATCTTTCATTACGTTCTTTACTGGCCTCATTGGTTGTATCAACAAATATTAAAGCAACATCATAACCAAATTCTTCTAGTTCTTCTTTAATTGTAATTATTCTAGTGTGGTCATCAGCGGGTCCATTAATAATTAGTGGACCGCGATTACGAATTGCTTCTCTACGATAGTCGGTTGTTTTTTCGGATAGTTTTTGTTTATCCATCAATAAATCAAATGCTTGTACTGAATTCAATTCTACTGCTTTTGATTCTGCAATTGCTTCACGAATGATAACGTCTTTACCTGAACCTGGTCCACCAGTTACAAAGATGGCTTTGAATAGACCACGATTTTGATCTTCATTTAATCCCATACCTTTACGAACATCTTTAAACAAATCTCTTGCATGTTTTTCTGGAACATGTGGTGGAACACCTTGTCTAAACGAATTGAAGTCACCATTCTTTGCATGGTCGCGCATTTTAGATGCAGACATACCTTCTGCACCTTCAGCATCCGGATCACGTTGGCCAGCTGATTTAACTTCAATCTTTTTGAAATTGAAAAGTGAACCCATTGATGTTCCGTTGTATTGTTTCAATTTCTCTTGATATTCATTGACACGGTCCGAACCTGCAACCATAATCAAATGGTCATGTCCCATTTGATGCAATCTTGCCGCATGTTGTAGGAATGTTGGTAGTTCTTTGCTTGATGTTTCAATGTTTGTGTCTGGGAAAAATCTTTTAGCGTGCTTTAATTTTGATTTAACATCCAAAGGATTCTTCTTAGCATCATTAGAATGTGAAATTATAACATGATGTGGAGCTTTATAGTCTTTTGCGATTTGTTTGACTCTATCAACCAATTTTTCATGGCCAGTTGTTGGTGGATTCATACGACCAAAGGCCATCACCACTGGTTTGTGTGTTTTTGAATTTGCTTCTAATTTTTCTAAGAATGATTTCATTTAATCTTTATGTCCCAAAGTTTTCTTAAAATTAAACAAATCTTCATCTTTGTCTAAATCATATTTACTTTTATTTAAACCTTTTTTGCCAGCTGGATGAAAAGCAACTGTTCTTGCAAACTTGTTGCCCTTTTGTTTCTCTCTTATTCTCCAAACACCGGATCCGGATATATTAGGCAAACCATGTTCAGTTTCATCTTTTTTACCAACACGATATGTTCCATAACCACCAACTTGCAAGACATGCACACCGTGGTCTTGTAGGTATGATTCAGCTGGATCTAAATTTGGATGATCCAATTCAATTGTTTTTGCGCGGCCTGATGCGGTCGTTTCTGATTTTTCAGGATTGTGGTGCCAAGCATTCATATGGTCCAATACACCAGATTTTTCAATTGATTTGGCGTATTTTGGTCTTTTTGCTCTCGCTGCGTCACTTACGTGCCAACCCTTTTCTTTGTTGTGATGTATTGTTAATTGGCCCATTGCAGCAGTAACGCCATCTTTTGTTTCTCCATTTAACAATGAACCAGAAACAGTACCCGGATGAATCTTTTTCTTTTGTTTGTTTTCGATTGCGAAATCTGTTCCGTCTGTGGATCCTGCACCAGCAAGGTGGTGAGGCATGATACCATGATGTTTTAATCTATCAACAAATTTAGATTCATAATCATGACCTTTGTTTGGTGGTGCTTCTCCAGGCTTGTGCAATTTGGAAATAGGAATTAATTGGTGATTG
>Ga0209768_10000443_pt1 | contig 28356 bp, 24 predicted proteins | sample LauGreSBDMM110SD_3_FD_187564 | JGI IMG/M metagenome (GOLD analysis project Ga0209768, IMG submission 187564) | Freshwater lake microbial communities from Lake Michigan, USA - Sp13.BD.MM110.SD (SPAdes) (version 2) | ecosystem: Environmental > Aquatic > Freshwater > Lake | place: Lake Michigan... | reverse complement strand
GCCCCTTGTTTGTCATCGAAGCCGACGAGTACGACACCGCGTTTTTTGACAAGCGCAGCAAGTTTGTGCATTACCGCCCCCGTACCGCGGTCTTGAACAACTTGGAGTTTGACCACGCCGACATCTTCCCCGACCTGGCCGCCATCGAGCGCCAATTCCACCACTTGGTGCGCACCGTGCCGGCCAGTGGTCGTTTGGTGGTGAATGCTGAGCAAGACAGTTTGCAGCGGGTATTGGCCATGGGTCAGTGGAGCGAGGTGGCGGGTTTTGGCACTTCGCCCTATGCTACATGGAAGATGCTTGGAGAACCCTCAGACTTTGAGGTGCTGCACCAAGGCGCGGTGAAAGGCCGGGTGCAATGGGCCTTGGGCGGTGTGCACAACCAAATGAACGCCTTGGCCGCCGTCATCGCCGCTGAGCATGTGGGCGTGAACGTGGCTGATGCCTGCCGCGCTTTGTCCTCTTTTGAGAATGTGCGTAGGCGCATGGAAGTGCGCGGCACAGTGGGCACAGGTACACAAGCCATCACCGTGTACGACGATTTTGCGCATCATCCGACAGCTATTCGCACTACGGTGGATGGCTTGCGCCGCCAAGTGGGTACAGCACGCATCTTGGCGGTGTTTGAGCCGCGCAGCAACACCATGAAACTCGGCGAGATGAAGTCGCAACTGCCATGGAGTTTGGAGCAAGCCAACTTGACTTTTTGCCACACCGCCGGCTTGGACTGGGACGCCGCCCACGCTTTGGCCGCTATGGGCAACACAGCGCACACGGCTGGCGACATCGACAGCTTGGTAGCCCAGGTCAAGGCCGCCGCCCGCCCCGGCGACCATGTGCTGTGCATGAGCAATGGCGGCTTTGGCGGGGTGCACAACAAATTGCTGCAGGCCCTGAAAAACTGACAGCGCAAACCGTTAAAGCACTTATTTTTTCGATTTTCGCCGCGCCTTGATTCCCTCATCCAACACCTTGAGCGTTTCCAAGGAGTCATCCCAGGCCAAACAAGCATCGGTGATGCTTTGGCCATAGGTCAGGTCCTCTACTTTGTCTTTGCCAGGGGTGAATTTTTGAGCGCCGGCTTTAAGGTGACTCTCCACCATCACGCCAAACACGCTGTGCGATCCGCCTGATAACTGGTGCGCAATGTCTTGAGCCACCACCAACTGACGCTGATGCTGTTTGCTGCTGTTGGCATGGCTGCAGTCGATCATCAAGCTGGCGGGTAACTTCGCAGCTTCAAGTTCTTTGCAGGCGGCCGCCACACTGGCGGCGTCGTAATTGGGCGTTTTGCCGCCGCGCAAAATCACATGGCAATCTGGGTTGCCCTGGGTTTGCACAATCGCTACTTGACCGTTTTTATGCACCGATAAAAAGTGGTGTCCGCGCGCCGCAGCCTGAATGGCGTCGGTGGCAATTTTGATATTGCCGTCAGTGCCATTTTTAAAGCCAATCGGTGCCGACAAGCCCGAAGCAAGTTCGCGGTGCACTTGGCTTTCGGTGGTGCGCGCGCCAATCGCGCCCCAGCTGATCAAGTCGCCAATGTATTGGGGTGAAATCACATCTAAGAATTCGCTGCCAGCCGGCACGCCTGCTCGGTTGATCTCGATCAACAACTGACGCGCAATGCGCAGGCCTTCGTCGATGCGAAAGCTCTCATCCAGATACGGGTCGTTGATCAAACCCTTCCAGCCCACGGTGGTGCGGGGTTTCTCGAAATACACCCGCATCACAATTTCCAAGGTGTCGGCGTATTTTTCACGCTCGAACTTCAAGCGGCGGGCATAGTCCAAAGCAGCGGCGGGGTCGTGGATGGAGCAAGGGCCCATCACCACCAACAATCGGTCGTCTTTGCCCGCCATGATTTTGTGGATGCGCTGGCGGGTTTTGGCGATCAGGGTTTCAACAGCGGTGCCTGCGATCGGGAAAAAACGAATAAGGTGTTCGGGAGGCGGCAGCACGGTGATGTCCTTGATGCGTTGGTTATCGGTTTGGCTGGTTTGGTCGTTGATAGGCGCATAAGCATCAAGCTTGGGGGTTTTCATGGAGGCTCCTTGGAAGCGTTTCAAATCTGTGGCAAAGGGTGCAGGGCAAAAAAAAACCGCCGGAGGCCGGCGGTTGGTTCGTGGGGTTCATCGCATCGTTTGCGTTTAAACCTCTCGACCGCCAGCGCAGCGTGAGAAGAAAAAATAAGCAAAGTAAAAGTGCAAAGAAGCCATAGGAAGTAATGTAGCACAGGCTTTTTCAGAGCCTGTGAACGTGTTTTAAGCCGTGCCGCCCACCGTCAATCCGTCGATTCGCAAGGTGGGTTGTCCCACACCCACCGGCACACTTTGACCTTCTTTGCCGCAGGTGCCCACACCTGGGTCTAAAGCCATGTCATTGCCAATCATGCTGACGCGGGTGAGCGCGTCTGGGCCGTTGCCCACCAAGGTCGCGCCCTTGACAGGGTATTGAATCTTGCCGTTTTCCACCCAAAAAGCCTGACTGGCAGAAAACACAAATTTACCCGAGGTGATGTCGACTTGTCCGCCGCCAAAGTTGGTGGCATACAAACCCTTTTTGATGCTGGCAACGATTTCTTCAGGGTGCTTGTCGCCGCCCAACATATAGGTGTTGGTCATGCGCGGCATGGGCACATGCGCATAGCTTTCGCGCCGGCCGTTGCCCGTGGGGGCCACGCCCATGAGGCGGGCGTTCATGCTGTCTTGAATATAACCAACCAAAATACCGTCTTCAATCAGCAGGTTTTTCTGGCTGGCGTGGCCTTCATCGTCGACGTTGAGCGAGCCGCGCCGGTCGGCGATGGTGCCGTCGTCCAATACGGTGACGCCTTTGGCCGCCACACGCTTACCCATTTTGCCGCTGAAGGCGCTTGAACCCTTGCGGTTGAAGTCGCCTTCTAAGCCGTGGCCAATCGCCTCGTGCAACAAAATGCCAGGCCAACCCGAGCCCAGCACCACGGTCATTTCGCCCGCAGGCGCAGGTCGCGCCTCTAAATTGGTGAGGGCAGAACCCACGGCGTCTTCCACATAGCCGGTGAGACAGTTGGCGTCAAAATGGGCCAAACCAAAGCGCCCACCACCGCCGGCCGAACCACTTTCCCGGCGACCGTTTTGCTCGACGATGACCGATAAAGACAGTCGCACCAAAGGCCGCACATCAGCGGCCAAGGTGCCGTCTGCACGGGCCACCATGACCACGTCGTACTCGCTGGCCAGACCAGCCATGACTTGCACCACTCGCGGGTCTTTGGCTCGGGCTTGCTTTTCCAAACGCTCGAGCAACTCAACTTTGGCGGTGCTGTCCAAACTGCCGATAGGGTCCACACCCATGTAGAGCGAACGGCTGGGCGCAATCACTCGGGCTGGCACCTTGGTGCTGGCGCTCAAGCCAGCCGTCGCAATGCTGCGCACCGTGTGAGCAGCGTCCATGAGCGAAGCCATGGAAATATCGTCGGAATAGGCAAAGGCGGTTTTCTCGCCACTCACTGCCCGCACGCCCACACCTTGGTCGATGCTGAAAGAGCCCGTTTTGACAATACCTTCTTCCAAACTCCAGCCTTCCGAGCGGGTGTATTGGAAATACAAGTCGGCATCATCGACCTGGTGGGCGCGAATGGCCGACAAGGCTTGGGTGAGATGGGATTCGTCCAAACCATAAGGGGTGAGGAGCAGGTTTTGCGCGATGGTCAATCGCTCGAGGGTGGGTTCGCGTGAAATCATGGCGCTATTGTAAGAGTCGACCAACAACCCTTTGGATCGCGGGTTGAGGCGCGGCTATGACTGCACCAGTTGCTTGGCTTTGGCAATAGACAACAAAATACCTATGCCAAAACCCAGTGTCACCATGGCTGTACCGCCGTAGCTGACAAACGGCAAAGGCACGCCCACCACAGGCAGCAGACCGCTGACCATGCCCATATTGACAAAGGCATAGGTGAAAAATATCAGGGTTATGCTGCCTGCCAACAATCTGGCAAACAGTGTCGGCCCCTCCAGCGCAATTGCCAAGCCACGAAACACCAAGACCAAAAAGCCACCGATAAGCAGCATATTTCCCAGCAAGCCAAATTCTTCGGCATATGCGGCAAATACGAAATCGGTGGTTCGCTCGGGGATGAAGTCGAGTTGGGCTTGGGTGCCTTGCATCAAACCCTTGCCCCAAAAACCACCCGACCCGATGGCGATCATGCCTTGGATGGTGTGAAACCCTTTACCTAAGGGGTCGCGCCCCGGGTCAAGCAAGGTACACACCCGCTGCTGCTGGTAGTCGCGCAAAAAGGGCCAGTCCGCGCCAGGGACGCATAAACTGGGCTCAAACACCACCAGCAAAACAACTGACACCACGCCCAGAATCAGCGGTGGGATGATCAACCACCAACTCAAACCAGCAAAAAAAATAACGTACAAGCCAGCGGCCATAACCAAAATGGCGGTGCCCAAATCGGGTTGCTTGACAATCAAGGCCACGGGTACGAGCAGGATCAAGCCACCCACAAAAAAGTCAAGTATTCTTAACTGGCCTTCACGTTTTTGAAACCACCAAGCCAGCATCAGTGGCATACCAATTTTCATGATTTCGCTGGGTTGAATGACGATACCCACATTCAGCCAGCGCTGCGCCCCTTTCTTGGTCAAACCAAACAAAGCCACTGCCACCAGCAGCGCCAAACCGACGGTGTAAATGGGTACGGCTAAAGCCATCATGCGTTGGGGAGGTATTTGCGCCACCACAAACATGATGGCGCAGGCAATCAACATATTGCGGCCATGGTCTACAAAACGCTGTCCTTCACCATAGCCGGCTGAAAAAATAGACAGCAAACCGATAGCGGCCAACAGCAAAACTGCAAAGGCAATGACATTATCAAAGCCTTTGACCAGCGGCGTGATGCGCTGGAACACACTGTATTTACCAATTTGAGTTCCCATGCTCAAAGTTTATCGGAGCGCCATGGGAGAATCCATACCTATGTATGCACTTTATGAAGAAGGCGGGAAATTCCAAACTGGGCGGGTTTTGTCTGAGGCTGAGGCGTCGGCGCAAATCGAGCTTGACAGCGGCAAGCGGGTCAAGGTCAAAACCGCGCAATTGCTGATGAAATTTGATAAGCCTGCGCCTGCTGAGTTCATGCGGGCCGGTCAAGAAGTTGCCCACGGTATGGAAGTCGAGATGGCCTGGGAGTTCGCCCCCGAAGAAGAATTTGGGTTCGCCGACTTGGCCCGCGACTATTTCTCTAAAGACGCCAACCCCAGCCAACAACTGGGCGCTTTGCTTTGCCTGTTTGAAGCGCCTCATTATTTCCGTCGCGCTGGCAAAGGTCGCTTTCGCAAAGCCTCGGCGGAAATTGTGCAGCAAGCCCTCATCGCCATAGAAAAGAAGAAGCAACTTCAGCAGCAAATTTCCGCTTGGGCAGCCAAGTTGATTGAGGGCCAGTGTCCGGCCGAAGTACAGACTCAGCTTTTCAAAATCCTTTTCAAGCCCGATAAAAACGCAGCTGAATACAAGGCGGTGGTTGAAGCCTCGCGTGAAAGCCAAACCGCGCCTTTGGTTTTGCTGCAAAAGGCTGGCGCCATTCGCTCGCCTTATGAATTTCACTGGCAACGCTTTTTGTTTGAGCATTTCCCCAAAGGCACGGCCTTGCCCGACTTGCTTGCCCCGCCGATTGAGGCTGACCTGGCCTTGGCTGATGTGCGAGCCTATTCCATCGATGACTCACAAACCACCGAGATTGATGATGCTTTGTCGGTACAAGGCTTGGGCAGCGACTGCATCACTGTGGGCATTCACATTGCCGCGCCGGCCTTGGCACTGCAGCCTGCAGACCCCATTGACCAGTGCGCCCGTGCACGTTTGTCGACGGTCTACATGCCAGGACACAAAATTACCATGCTGCCCGACAGCGTGGTGAAAACCTATACCTTGCAAGAAGGTCGCGCCTGTCCCGCTTTGTCTTTGTATGTGAGTTTTGATGCCCACACACTGTCGGTACTGAAAACCCAAACTCGCTTAGAACAAGTGCCCATCGTCGCCAATATGCGCCATGATCAACTCGATAAGGTGGTCACCGAAAGTTGGCTGAGCCAAGACGCTCTTGAGCCCCAGGCCACCCCAGAAGTCGCCATGCCGCATGCTGAATTGGCATTTCTCTTTCGCCTGGCCAAGCATTTGAAAGCAGCCCGCGAAGTTGTGCGTGGCAAGCCCGAAACTTTTAACCGACCTGATTACAACTTCCGCCTGCAAGATGTTCCTGAAAATGGCCCGATTGGCGATGAGAAAATCCTCATCAGTGTTCGCCAACGTGGCTCTGCACTCGACCTGATCGTGGCAGAAGCGATGATTTTGGCTAACAGCACATGGGGCCAATGGTTGGCCAGTTTGGGCGTGCCAGCCATTTACCGAAGCCAAGCCTCCTTGTCGCCTGGCATCAAAGTACGCATGGGCACCAAGTCCTTGCCGCATGCGGGTATCGGCGTGCCCAGCTATGCGTGGAGCACCTCGCCCTTGCGACGCTACACCGATTTGGTCAACCAATGGCAATTGATTGCCTGCGTGCGGCATGGCGCTACCGCCGCACTGGCTGCGCCGTTCAAGCCTAAAGATGCCGAGCTGTTTGGCATCATCACCGGATTTGAATCCGCCTACAGTGCTTACAACACCCAGCAAGCCAGCATGGAGCGGTTTTGGACTTTGCAATACTTGCAGCAACATAAGCTCACCGAGCTTGAGGCCACCGTCATCAAATCTTTTCCAGGTGAAGCCCCGTTGGCACGCGCAGACCATTTGCCGCTGGTTTTTTCAGTGATGGGTTCGCCCGCACTTGAAAGAGGCAGTCGGTTGCGGGTTCGACTGGGTGAAATGGATTTGATTTCGCTCGATATCCGTGCACAATACCAAGAGTCTTTGTTAGAAAAACAAGATACTGGCGACTCCGAAGACGAAGAAGACATATCCACCGGTACGCTGACCATTGCGGTCAACTTAGATGATGCAGATGAAACCTCCACAGCGCCTGCCAGCACTTAGGGACAAATACTTTTTATCGCTATGCGAATGCTTGCCGTCAAAATTAACGCCGACAAACTGCTGCCCTTGGCTTTGGGAATTTCATTGACCGTGCATGCTGCCGCGTTGGCAGTTCGGCTCAGCCCTCCAGAGGCTATTGATCGATTGGTGCGCGACGCGGGGTTGGAAGTTATTTTGGTCAATACAAACTCGGACGAAAAAGCGCCAGTCAAACCCAAAGCTATCGCACAAACCCATCTTGCGGGTGGCGGTGAGACAACTAACGACCGATCCACATCGCCACTGCTGAACTCACCCTCGACCCGCTCTGGTCAAGCCGATGATCAAGTTCAACAAAAATTATCAGCTAAAGAGCGTGAGCAAGCCGAGCTTTTGACACGCACCAAACAAACCCTTGCCAAGCTCAACACCTCACACAACGACAACAAAGACCCGGCGATCGAGCGTCAACGCCAACAACTCATTAATTTACTTGCACAAATTGAAAAACGAATACAAGAAGAAAATGCTCGCCCGCGAAAACGCTATGTCAGTCCCAGCACGCAGGAGGCTTCTTACGCCAAGTATTACGACCTGATGCGACGCAAAATTGAAGAACGCGGAACGCGGGAGTTTCCTCAACACCAAGGTGATAAGTTGTACGGCAGCTTGATTATGGTCATCACGATTGATGCGCGTGGGCAAATTCTTTCGGCTGATGTTTCTCAAAGTTCTGGCAATCCATTGCTTGACTTTCAAGCCAAGCAAATTGCTAAAAATGCTGGTCCTTATGGCGTCTTTAGCGACAAGATGCGGCGCGAGATGGACCAACTTGCTTTGGTCACGCGCTTTAGTTTTGACCACAACAATATGTTGAAAACCACACTGCAAGCAGAATGACTTTGCACCTGCGTCGACATCCTTTTTGGCAGGCTGGACTTCGCTGGCTGATTTTGCTGATCTTGTGTGCTTTGGGTTTGCAAGTTTTTTTTCTAAGTCGCATTTTTTTGATGCGCTATATAGACCCCGCTTCCACAGCTTTTCAAAGGTCTGAGGTTTGGCGCATCAGCCACAAAAAACATGATTTACGTTGGTCTCAGCGCTGGGTTTCCTCTGATAAATTTCCTACACAAATCCAACGCGCTGTGATTGCATCCGAAGACGATACTTTTGCTACGCACACGGGGGTGCAGTGGGCAGCGCTGGAGCGTGCTTGGAGCAAGAACTCACGCGCGCAGGCCAGAGCGCAAGCCAGAAATCAAACACCCAAAGTGGTGGGTGGTTCAACCATCACCCAGCAGCTGGCTAAAAACCTTTTTCTCAGCGGTGAAAGAACTTTATTTCGCAAAACCCAAGAGCTGATTTTGACCTTGGCTTTAGAGCAATTTTTAAGCAAACAACGTATTTTGGACATTTACCTCAACAGTGTCGAATGGGGTGAAGGTGTGTTTGGCGTCGAGGCGGCTTCAAACCATTACTTTAAGCAACCTGCTGCGCAATTGAACGCTTGGCAAGCGGCCAGACTCGCCGTCATGTTGCCGCGCCCTAAATACTATGAAAAATTATCGCGTTCGCCTTATTTGAATGAACGTGCAAGCGTCATTTTGAGTCGCATGTCCATGGTCACTTTGCCATGAGTCAAACCGTTCGTATTTTGGGTATTGACCCAGGTTTGCAATGCGTCGGCTTTGGTGTGGTCGACATGACGGGTCATCAATTGCTCTATGTCGCCAGCGGAACCATCACCACCACCCATTTGCCGCGTGAAGATTTACCCGCTCGCTTAAGCGTGATTTTCAAAGGTATTGTTGAAGTGGTGAAGCGCTATGAGCCGCAAGAAGCGGTGGTTGAAATTGTCTTTGTGAATATGAACCCACAAGCCAGTTTGTTGCTAGGACAAGCCCGAGGGGCTTGCCTCACCTCCTTGGTTCATCAAGATTTACCTGTGGCTGAGTACACAGCTTTGCAAATGAAAAAGGCGATTGCGGGTCATGGCAAAGCGGCCAAAGCGCAAGTGCAGGAAATGGTTAGGCGCTTGCTCAATCTTCCTGGCTTGCCAGGGCCAGATGCAGCGGACGCTTTGGGCCTAGCGATCACGCATGCGCATGCGCGTAACAGTGCGCATATGCGCGCACTTGGGGATCAAGCTACCAAGCCGGTGCCAGCTGGGCAAGTCCGCGCGGGGCGCGACGCTCATCGTCGAAGCTGACGATTTCATAGGCTTGGGGTTGGCTGAGCAACTCGCGCAGCAGTCGGTTGTTCAATGCATGGCCAGATCTGAAGGCACTGTAGGCGGCTAACAATGGACGCCCCAGTAAATACAAGTCCCCCATGGCGTCCAATATTTTGTGTTTGGCAAACTCATCGTCATAGCGCAAACCATCGCTGTTGAGGACTTTGTAATCATCCATCACGATGGCATTGTCTAATCCACCTCCCAGAGCCAAGCCATTAGCGCGCATATGTTCTATGTCTTTGGAAAAACCAAAGGTACGCGCTCTGGCAATGTCTTTGACATAACTGCCGGTTTCGGTATCAAACTCAACACGCTGGCCAGTTGCGTCCACTGCTGGGTGCTGAAAATCGATTTCAAAACTCAACTTATAGCCATGGTGGGGGGAAAGCTTGGCCCACTTGCGGTGCTCTGCTTGACCTTCAGTGACAGATACTTCACTTAAGAGTCGGATAAAGCGCTTGGGTGAATTTTGTAAAGCAATGCCCGCACTTTGCAAAAGAAACACAAAGGAAGCTGACGAGCCATCGAGTATGGGCACTTCCTCGGCTGTGATGTCGACAAACAAATTGTCGATACCCAGTCCCGAGCAAGCCGACATCAAATGCTCTACCGTGTGTACTTTGACGCCATGCGCTGAAATGGTTGATGCCAGCCGCGTGTCTGTCACCGCAGTGGCCGTCACCGGGATATCAACAGGATGGGTTAAATCGATGCGCCTGAACACCACGCCTGTATCGGGTGGCGCTGGGCGCAGACACAATTCAACACGCTGGCCGCTGTGCAGACCAACACCCACCGCACGGGTGAGGGTTTTAAGGGTTCTTTGCTTTAACACGCAGGGGATTTTAATCTGCTTGTTTGCGTAAGAACGCTGGTATTTCGTAGTTGTCCATTCCGCCCGAAGACATGGCGTCGACTTTGGCCGCGGCTTGGGTACGGTCACGCGTGCGCCAAACTCTGGGCACATTGACATCGCCATAGTCTGTGGGTGTTGCCATGCTGGGCGTAGTGCTCACCATGGCGCCGTTACCGGACACACCACTGCTTGGCATGATGGCTTGAGGGGCATAGCCCACATTGTCTGTACCGGTTCTTTGTATGACCGTCAGCGGTGGGGCGACACGCTTGCCTGCCTGGGCTAAACCCGTGGCAACAACTGTGACACGAATTTGGTCACCCAAGGACTCATCGTAAGCCGTTCCATAAATCACATGCGCCTCAGCAGAGGCAAAGGCCCGAATGGTGTTCATGGCTTCACGTGATTCAGCTAATTTCAGTCCACCTTTGGCCGCTGTGATGAGGACCAGCACGCCTTTGGCGCCCGTCATATCGACACCTTCAAGCAAGGGACAGGCAACGGCTTGTTCTGCTGCGATGCGCGCACGGTCTGGTCCGTTGGCCGTGGCAGTTCCCATCATGGCCTTGCCTTGTTCGCTCATGACGGTACGTACGTCCTCAAAGTCGACGTTGACCAAGGCCTCTACATTGATGATCTCGGCAATGCCACCCACAGAGTTACGCAGCACATCATTGGCATAAGCAAAAGCTTGGTCTTGTGTGACATCGTCGCCAAGTACATCCAGCAGTTTTTCATTCAACACCACAATCAATGAATCCACGTTGGCTTCCAACTCTGCCAAACCCGCTTCTGCATTGGTCATTCGGCGTCCGCCCTCCCAATCAAATGGCTTGGTGACCACACCGACCGTGAGAATTCCCATCTCACGTGCAACACGTGCCACCACTGGGGCAGCACCGGTACCCGTACCGCCGCCCATGCCCGCAGTGATGAAGACCATATTGGCGCCTTCGAGCACCTCTCGAATGGTTTCAGTCGCAGCTTCAGCAGCCGACTGTCCACGCTCGGGCTTGCTGCCTGCGCCCAAACCGTTGTCACCGAGTTGAATCACACGGTGTGCTGAACTGGCACGCAGGGCTTGGGCATCGGTGTTGGCGCAAATGAATTCAACACCTCTCACACCGCTCTTGATCATGTGCTCTACCGCATTGCCGCCGCCACCCCCTACGCCAATAACGCGGATTTGGGTGTCAGAGCTAAATTCGTTTTTTTCAATCATTTCGATGTTCATATATTTCTCCGATGTCTGTGATTTTGTTTAACCGTTAAGTTGTTGTGTGTGGCTACAGTCCTAACTGGTGGGCGGCGCGCCTCCTGCACAAGGTCGCCATCGGCGATGGTTGCGGTATCCATTGGGGACTCTTTTAAATCCGTAAGCGCTGTGTATTTTCATCATCAAAAATTCCCCACAAACCAATCTTTTACACGCCCAACCGCTGTTTTCATTGAGCCATTTTTTTGCGCGACTCTGAAACCTCTCAAGCGAGCCAAGCGCGCTTCTTCCAATAAACCCATGACAGTGGCTGCGCGTGGGTGGGAGACCATGTCGGAGAGCGCACTGCTGTAGCGGGGAACACCTCGACGGACCGCTTTTAAAAATATGTCTTCACCGAGTTCGATCATCCCCGGCATCATGGCACTGCCCCCCGTCAACACAATGCCAGAAGAGATGACTTCCTCGTAACCAGAATCACGCAAGACCTGCTGGACCAAGGAAAAAATTTCTTCGATGCGAGGTTCGATCACGCCTGCCAAGTTTTGACGGCTTAGCATGCGCGGTCCCCTGTCGCCCAAGCCCGGCACTTCAACTTGCACATTCGGGTCGGCAAGCAGTTGCTTGGCAAAACCAGACTCCACCTTGATATCTTCAGCATCTTTGGTGGGCGTGCGCAGTGCCATGGCAATATCGCTGGTGATCAAGTCACCCGCAATCGGAATCACCGCAGTGTGGCGAATCGCCCCATTGGTGAAGATGGCAACATCTGTGGTGCCAGCGCCAATGTCTACCAAGGCAACCCCAAGCTCGCGCTCATCTGCCGTCAGTACAGAGTGACTGGAGGCCAAGGGATTGAGCATGAGTTGCTCCACATCCAATCCGCAACGCCTGACACATTTGATGATGTTCTCTGCTGCGCTTTGTGCACCCGTGACAATATGCACCTTGGCTTCGAGTCGGATACCGCTCATGCCAATCGGCTCTTTCACATCATGCCCGTCAATCACAAATTCTTGTGGCTCAACCAACAGCAAGCGCTGGTCGGTTGAAATATTGATGGCCTTGGCGGTCTCCACCACTCGGGCCACATCAGCGGCGGTGACCTCATGGTCTTTGACCGCCACCATGCCATGTGAATTCATGCCACGTATATGGCTGCCGGTGATGCCCGTGTAAACACGGGTGATCTTGCAGTCAGCCATCAACTCTGCTTCTTTCAAAGCTTGCTGAATACTTTGCACAGTGGCATCTATATTGACAACGACTCCTCGCTTCAAGCCGCTGCTGGGTGCAATACCAAATCCAGCAAGCTTTAGCTCTGCCCCTGGCAATACTTCGGCTACAACCACCATCACTTTGCTGGTGCCTATATCCAAGCCTATGACCAAGTCTTTGTACTCTTTTGCCATGGAAACCTCTGTTTAATTACCTTGTTGGGGGTGATGTCAACGTACTCACCCCGCGCAAGCGCAAGGCGTATCCATTCACATGTCGCAAATCTGCCGCTTCAAGCGCTTGTGTTTGTCGTCCATATCTTTGACTGACTTGTGCCAGTGTCATCGTCATTTGCTGAACGCGAGTCATGACTTCTTCCTTTGCACCCCGTCCCAACTCAATGTGTGCACCCCCCTTGAGAACTGCACGCCAACTGCCTCTGCCGGTCAACTCCAAGCCTTTTATCTCTAACTGAACTTTGCTTAGCTCTGGTTTTAAAATTTCATACATCTGCAATACTTGGGTTGATTCTGTGTCTGGCCCGCTTAAGTGAGGCAAGTTTTCATCATCTAACTCTCCAAAATTTGCACTGAATACTTCTCCTTGCTGGTTAAGCAAGCGTGACTCTGACTCATTGCCCCAATAGGCCACAGGATGGTGCTCCTCTAGAAACACACTCAGTCGATTTGGAAACTCTCGCCTCACCAAAGCTTGTCGAACCCAAGGTACTTTTTCAAAAGCTGTGCGCGCTTGCTCCAAGTCGACCGTAAAAAAACTTCCCTGCAAACTTGGCACCACATTGGCGCGCAAAGTCACGGCATTGGTATGCCGCACATCCCCTTGAACCGAAATAGCGGAAAGCGCAAAGACAGGGTGACGAAGCATCCACCACAGCAATACGCAGACCAACACCAATGACAACATCATCAACAGCAATGCGCTGGTCATATTCATCAAACGTATATCCAAGGCCAAGGGCGTGGGCGTGGACTCGTTTGCATACATGGCGTCGCGTGCTTTCATACCGCATCCACTCCGGCAACGCTGTCCAAAGCGGCTGTAGACAAGATCTTTAGACACAGTTGCGGATATGAAATACCAGCAGCCAAGGCTGACATGGGCACCAATGAGTGGCTTGTCATACCGGGACTGGTATTCATTTCAAGCAAGAAGGGTTGGCGGTCGCTGGCACGAATCATCACGTCCGCTCTGGCCCAACCTCGACAACCCAATGCCTTGTAGGCGGCCACGCTCAAAGCTTGTATGTTTTTTTCTTCTTCTGCTGGCAAGCCGCTGGGGCAGTGGTAGCTGACCGCATCGGTGAAATATTTATTTTGATAGTCATAGGCCCCCTGTGGCGCCACAATTTTGACCACCGGCAAGGCCACGGCATCTTCGCCTTGGCCTAGCACCGGACACGTGACCTCGTCCCCTTCGATAAACATTTCACACAACAGGTCAGCGTCATAAGTTGTTGCCAAGGCAATGGCAGGCAAGAGTTGCGCTTGCTCAGTCACTTTCGATATGCCAATCGAAGAGCCTTCATGTGGCGGCTTGACCATCAATGGCAAGCCTAGCTGTTTGGTGATTGCGTTGATGTTGTCTGCTGTTTGCTGGTGAGGAGCCAGCCATACAGAAGAGGGGGTGGACAAATGCTCGGCTCGCCAAATACGTTTGGTCATGTGTTTGTCAATGGCAATCGCTGAGGCCATGACACCCGAACCGGTATAAGGAATACCCATTAATTCCAAGGCACCTTGCACCGTGCCGTCTTCTCCGTGACGCCCGTGCAAGGCAATAAAGACATGGGTGAATTTTTGCTCTTTTAATTGCGTGATGAGCTGTTGTGCCGGATCAAAACTCAGTGCATTCACACCGACGGATTGCAGTGCTTTCAAAACCCCTTGCCCAGACAACAAAGAGATCTCGCGTTCTGCTGATCTCCCACCCATGAGCACGGCGACTTTACTGGTGCCAATATTGAAAGTGCTCATGCGGCCACCACTTTCAAAGGCGTTTGGTCTGCCCTACGCTGTGCCACTTTGCTTGGCAATGACCCTATAGAGCCGGCTCCCATACACAACACCACATCGCCATCTCGGGCGTTCTCCACAATCAGATCTTCTAGTTGTTTTAAGTCTTGCGCAAAGACCAGTTGCTGCTGCCCCGCTACTCGCACCGCATGGGCCAGTGCGCGACCATCTGCAGCGGCAATGGCTGCTTCACCTGCAGCATAGACCTCGGTCAACCACAAGACATCCACGCTTTGCAAGACTTTTACAAAATCTTCAAAACAATCGCGTGTTCTGCTGAATCGGTGGGGTTGAAAGGCCAACACCAATCGCCGGCCTGGAAATGCACCGCGTGCGGCTTCAAGCGTGGCCGCCAACTCCACAGGATGGTGTCCATAGTCTTCTACCAAGGTGAATGTTCCGCCTTGTCGGGCAGAAATTTCTCCATGTCGCTGAAAGCGCCGACCCACGCCGCTGAAGTTGGCCAGCGCCGCAACCACCGCCTCGTCTGGCACATTGAGCTCAACCGCAATGGCAATCGCAGCCAAGGCATTGCGCACATTGTGAAGGCCAGGCAAGTTCAAATCTATTTGCATATCCGGCAACGTCACGCCGTTGCTGCGCTTGACCAAGAAGCGCATACGCGCGCCTTCAGCTCGTACATCGACGGCTCTGACTTGGGCTTGTTCTGATAAGCCATAGCTGGTGATAGGACGGGACACTTGCGACAAGATGCTGCCAATCACAGGATCATCTATGCATAAAACCGCCGCCCCGTAGAACGGCATGCGATGCAAAAATTCGATGAAGGCGGATTTCAATTTGTTGAAATCGTGGCCATAGGTTTCCATGTGGTCTGCATCAATATTGGTGACCACCGACATGATGGGGTTCAAATTTAAAAACGACGCATCCGACTCATCAGCCTCGACCACGATGTAGTCGCCAGCGCCCAGCTTGGCATTTGCGCCCGCGCTGATCAGCCTTCCCCCAATCACGAAGGTGGGGTCTAAGCCGCCTTGCGCCAGCACACTGGCGACCAAGCTGGTGGTGGTTGTCTTGCCATGTGTGCCGGCAATTGCAATGCCTTGCTTGAGGCGCATCAACTCTGCCAACATCACAGCCCTTGGAACCACCGGTATCCATTTTTCATGCGCTGCCATCACTTCTGGGTTATCAGCTTGTACGGCGGTTGAAGTCACCACCGCATCTGCACCCATGATATTTTTGGCAGCATGCCCCACTTGGGTTTGAATGCCTAATGCAGACAAGCGCTGCATCACAGGTCCATCATTTAAATCCGAACCCGATACCCGATAACCCAAGTTATGCAATATTTCTGCAATGCCGCTCATGCCTGCACCACCAATACCGACAAAGTGAACATGGCTGATGGCGTGTTTCATGCCAACACCTCCGTGCAGGCCAGAGCCACTTTTTGGGCAGCTTCTGTTTGTCGCAATGCATAGGCCTTATTGGCGACTTGCAGCAAGCTCGCACGGTCTACGGTTTGCAAATGCCGCGCCAACCATTCTGGTGTCAATTCGTTTTGTGGGATTAACCATCCCGCCCCTTGGTCTGACAAAAATTGGGCGTTCTTGGTTTGATGATCATCGACCGCATGGGGAAACGGCACCATCCATGCAGCCACGCCCACAGCTGACAGCTCACTCACGGTGCTTGCACCTGCTCGACAAATCACCACATCAGCCTGTGCCATGGCTTGCGCAGTGTTGTGAATGAATGCAGTGAGCTCTGCCTCGACATGGGCTTTTGCATAGGCAGCTTTCAAATCTGCCAAATGCTTTTCACCGCCTTGGTGCATGACAATCGGGCGGTCTTGTAAAGGAATCAAAGCCAAAGCTTCGGGCACTGCTTGGTTAATCGCTTGTGCACCCAAACTCCCGCCCATGACAAGCACGCGCAAAGGCCCTTGGCGTTGTGCAAATCTTTTCAAGGGTGGCTCTTGCATCAAAAATTCTTCACGAAGCGGGTTTCCCACCCAAACCGCGTGGGGCAAGGCCTGGGGAAAACTGCTAAAGACCCGCTTGGCAACTTTGGCCAGCCAAGTGTTTGCCATGCCGGCCACCGCATTTTGTTCATGCAAGATCAGAGGCTTGCTGCAAACAACGCCCATCAAGCCGCCTGGGAAAGTAATGTAGCCGCCCAAGCCCACCAACACATCGGGTCGCAATCGCCTTATCAACATCAGACTTTGGCTTAATGCTTTGAATAGTCTCCAAGGCAATACCAGTGCAGCGCCCAAGCCTTTGCCACGCACACCACCAAAATGCACTGACTCAAATGCAAAGCCCTTGGCTGGGACCAGCGCTGACTCCATGCTCGGTGGGGGCGCTCCCATCCAATGCACATTCCATCCTTGACTGCGCAAAACCTCAGCAATGGCCAAGCCTGGAAAGATATGTCCTCCGGTCCCACCGGCCATGATCAAGGCGGTAGGACTGCTCATACACGCCCTCCATGCATCATCAGTCGGTTTTCATAATCCACTCGCAGGACAATCGCCAAGGCAACCAAATTAAGCAAGATGGCTGAGCCGCCATAGCTCATCAGCGGCAAGGTCAGGCCTTTGGTAGGCAAAGCACCCAAGTTCACACCCATGTTAATGAACGCTTGAAAACCAATCCATATGCCAACGCCCTGCGCGACCAAGCCAGCAAATACGCGGTCCATGGCAATCGCTTGGCGACCGATAAACATAATGCGTCTGGTCATCCACATAAAGACGCCAATCAAAATCACCACACCTATCAGACCAAATTCTTCGCCTATGACTGCAAGCAGAAAATCGGTATGCGCTTCAGGAAGCCAGTGCAATTTTTCAACACTTCCACCCAAACCCACACCGAATATTTCTCCCCGACCAAAGGCAATCAAGGAGTGGGACAGTTGATAGCCTTTTCCGAGTGCGTATTTCGCACTCCAAGGATCGAGGTAGGCAAAAATTCGCTCTCGCCGCCATTCCGATAACCCAATGATCAAACCGAATGCAATCAGCAGCACAAAGGCCATCAACACAAACATTCTGGCGTTGACACCGCCTAAAAACAGTATCCCCATGGCGATCACCGCAATCACCAAAAACGCCCCCATATCAGGTTCGGCCAGTAGCAATGAACCCACAATGCCAATGGCCACTCCCATGGGCGTCACAGCTGTAAAAAATTTTTCTTTCACATCCATTTTGCGCACCATGTAACTGGCTGCATACAAGAGTGTTCCGAGTTTGGCCAATTCGGAGGGCTGGAAATTTAACAGGCCTAGGTTTATCCAACGTCTAGCGCCATTGACGCTTTTCCCCATGAAAGGCAGCAGTACCACGATCAATAAAACAATCGAGACAATAAACACCCATGGCGCTGCTTTTTCCCATGTATTCATGGGAATTTGAAATACCAACAAGGCTGCAGTAAACCCTATGACCAGGGCTACAGAGTGACGCACCAAATACTGAACTTGTGAGAACCCTGTTGACTGCGGCCCATCGTTGAGTGCGATCGATGCGGAATACACCATCACCAACCCCCAAAGCAATAAACTCCCAATCGCCCAAGCCAAGGCTTGATCAAATGCTTTGATTCCTGCGGGAACAGCGCGGGTTCGACCATACTCACGCCCATGCACCCGCACGGGCAATGCGTCGGGTCCTTCACTGGGGGCGCTTGGCCACCAACTTCTCATGCGTTCACCCCAACTGGACAACACGGCTTGGCTCATGCGTGCCCCTCCTCAAATACCAAGGCGTTGACACACTCACCAAACACGTATCCGCGCTCTTCATAGTTTTTGAACATATCCAAACTTGAACATGCGGGTGAAAGCAATACCGTGTCAGCCGTTTGTGCTTGTTCTTGTGCTTTGCTAACCGCACTGGCCATGTCGCTTGCATGAAGCACGGGGAACGCAACACCAGATAAAACTTTTTCAATCAGGGGGGCATCTTTACCTATCAAAACAACCGCTCGCGCAAATTGTTTCAGTGGTTTGAGCAGCGGGGTGAAATCTTGTGCTTTGCCCTCACCGCCCAAAATCACGACCAGGTTTTTATCTGTTCCCAGACTGCCAAGGGCAGCAAGCGTTGCCGCCACATTGGTTCCCTTGCTGTCATTCACATACTCAATGTCATTGACAACACCCACCGACTGCATGCGGTGCGGCTCACCTCGGTATTCGCGCAATGCATGCAACATGGCGGCCATTCCTGCGCCACAGGTGCTTGCTAAGGCGAGTGCTGCCAATGCATTGACAGCGTTATGCTGTCCCCGCAAGCGCAATGCATCGGCAGGCATCAAGCGTTGAATGTGCAATGCCTCTGCTACCTGCCGCTTACCCTCGGTTTCAGGCACGTTCAGACGAACCAGCCATGTCATGCCGTTGGTTTTTTCAAGACCATAGTCACCGGCTTGTTCGGGCAAATCATTCCCAAAACTGATGACCTGTCTTTGTAACGATTTCTTCTTGATTGAATTTTTGGGCAATAAGGCCAGCACCGCCTCATCATGGCGCGGCATCACAGCAATGGCTTGCTGTCCATACACGCGAGATTTGGCCAGGCCATAACTGGCCATATCTGCATGCCAGTCCAAATGGTCTTGTGTCAGGTTGAGAACACATGCAGCCGTTGGCTCAAAGCTGTCTTGGGCGTCAAGCTGAAAACTTGACAGTTCTAAGACCCATGCTTGAGGTAACTCTGGTAAACATTGACTTAAGGTATCCAATAAAGTCGGGCCAATATTTCCCGCCATGGCCACACTCAATCCAGCACGCTGCAGCAAAAGTGTGGTCAATGCAGTGACGGTGGTTTTGCCATTGGTCCCAGTAATGGCAATCACTCGCGGATGGTAGGCATGCTCTTTTGCCAAGTGTGCCAAGGCATGTGCAAACAAACTTAATTCCGTACCTAGCCAGATACCTTTTTGCTTGGCGCCATGCCACACCGATTGAACTTGCGTGGGGGTCAGTCCTGGGCTTTTGAATACGCCTTGTATGGTTTGATCTTCCAATAGCGCGGCATGGAAGTCCCCATGAATAAAAGTAGCCGACAGACCTTCTGCTCGCAAGCTGTCAAGACCTGGCGGGTGTTCGCGGGTATCGACCACGGTGACTTTGGCACCCTGCGACTCACACCAACGCACCATGGCCAGTCCTGAGTCGCCAAGACCCAGTACCAAAATGTGCAGATCGGGCAGAATTTTCATCATCACCGCAGCTTCAATGTGGACAAACCCACCAAGCACAACAACATGGTGATGATCCAAAACCGCACCACCACCTGTGTTTCTTTCCAGCCAGATTTTTCAAAATGATGGTGCAATGGGGCCATCTTCAATATGCGTTTACCCACGCCGTATTTGCGTTTGGTGTATTTGAAATAGCTCACCTGCAACATCACCGACACCGCTTCAGCCACAAAGATTCCACCCATGATGGCCAAAACAATTTCTTGTCTGACGATGACGGCAATGGTTCCCAAAGCAGCACCTAAACCCAGCGCCCCAACATCACCCATAAAGACTTGCGCAGGATGGGTGTTAAACCATAAAAAAGCCAGACCCGCTCCTGCCATCGCCGCACAAAACACCAGTAATTCACCAGAACCCGGTATGTAAGGGAAAAACAAATACCGCGAATAAACAGCTGAACCTGTGACGTAGGCAAACACCCCCAAAGCTGAACCCACCATCACCACAGGCATGATGGCGAGTCCATCCAAACCATCGGTCAAATTGACCGCATTGCTTGAACCGACGATCACAAGATATGTCAATCCCACAAATCCCAAGATGCCCAAGGGATAGCTGATCTCTTTGAAAAAGGGTAAAAACAAGCCAGCTTTGGGCGGCAAGCTCACATCAAAGCCAGAGCGCACCCAGCTGTAAAAAAGCTCTACGACACGCAGGTTGCTGACCTCGGAAATACTGAAGACCAAGTACAAAGCAGCGAGCAAGCCAATCAAAGATTGCCATAGGTATTTTTCGCCTGAAGGCATTCCCTCAGGGTCTTTCCTCACGACTTTTCGCCAGTCATCGACCCAACCTATTGCGCCGAAACCAAGGGTTACCAACAGCACAATCCATACAAACCGGTTGGACAGATCTACCCATAGCAAGGTGGACAAGGAAATTGCCAACAGAATTAATATGCCGCCCATGGTGGGGGTACCGGACTTGACCAAATGTGACTCAACGCCATAGCCTCTGATGGGCTGGCCTATTTTGAGCTCTGCTAATTTTCGAATCACAAAAGGGCCCGCTATCAAACCCATCAGCAGTGCGGTCATTGCCGCCATGACTGCTCTGAATGTCAGGTATTGAAATACCCGTAAAAATCCATAGTCGGGTGACATGGCCTGTAGCCACTGGGCCAAGCTCAAGAACATGATGTCTCCGCGGCAGAAGATGCTTGTGTATTGACCCAAGACTGGACTGCTTGAACCACGCGTTCCATGCGCATGAAACGCGAACCTTTAACGAGCACGGTTGCGACAACCGGCAGATGGGCTTGTACTTGTGCATAGACTTCATCGATGGTTTGACAATGTCTTGCATTGGAGAAGACTTTGGCTGCATGTCGACTCAGCTCACCTAAAGTGATGAGATGCTCGATACCGCTGGCTTGTGCGTAGCGTCCAACTTCAGCATGAAATTCTGGTCCTTGGGTTCCCACCTCCCCCATGTCCCCCAGCACCAATACGCGGGGTTCAGGCGACTGTGCCAAGAGATCAATGGCAGCGCGAACCGAGTCCGGGTTGGCGTTGTAACTGTCGTCAATCAACACCAGCTGTCGGTTGTGCAAAGTCAATACCCATGAGCGCGATCTTCCTGCGACAGGTTCAAAAGCAGCCAGTCCTTTTTCAATCAGATTCAAAGGCACTTTGGCGGCTAGCGCACAGCTGATGGCAGCCAGTGCGTTGTGAACATTGTGCTCACCCGCTATCGATAAATTTGTTGTCAATGGGCCAAGCGGCGTATGCACACTTAGCTGCCAATGCGGGTGAGCCCAAGTGCTGCTCAAGAGATGGACATCCGACTTTGCGTTGCGACCAAAACTGATCACCTCTTTTCCAGCAGCCAAGTCTCGCCACACCGTGGTGTAAAAATCATCGGCTGGAAATACGGCAACACCTTGTGCGGGCAAAGCAGAAAGAACCGCGCCGTTTTCAGTCGCCACGGCTTGTACGCTGTGCATAAATTCAAGATGCTCACGCTGCGCGTTATTCACCAATGCCACGTTGGGCATGCTCAAGGATGCAAGTTCGGCAATCTCACCCGCATGGTTCATGCCCAGTTCAACCACGGCGCTGCGATGGTGATGCTGCAGTCTCAAAAGTGTCAATGGAACACCAATGTCATTATTGAAATTGCCTTGGGTTGCCAGCGCATCCTTGCCGTGCCAAGCGTTCAAAATACTGGCAATCATTTGGGTGACAGTGGTTTTGCCGTTGCTTCCAGTGACCGCAATCAACGGCAAGGAAAACTGCGCGCGCCATGCTTGGGCAATTCGCCCCAGGGCCCAGCGTGTATCTTTGACCTCTAAACCCATCAGTCCCGCTTCTGCCAAACCACGTGTGGCGATGGCTGCAGAAATGCCTAGACCTTTTAATTGAGCTAAAAAATCGTGTCCATCGAATCGCTCACCTTTAAGGGCCACAAATAAATCGCCTTGACTCAGCGTGCGCGTGTCGGTGTGCAATCTTAAAAACACAGTTTTGGCGTCTCCGATCAAGCGACTTTGTGGCAACCACGCATGCAATTGCCCCAGCGTGATATTGAGCTCTTGACTCATACCCCACCTCGCAATTTCAAAGCAGCCATGACATGCGCCGCGTCAGAGAAACTCAAGCGTGAGGCACCTATTTCCTGATAGGTTTCATGTCCTTTGCCCGCAATCAAGATCACATCTTGCGGCTTGGCTTGTGCAATCGTTTGCGCAATGGCCTGCGCGCGGTCAATACACACTGCCAGTTTTGCGGTGTTGCACAGACCCGCCACCATGCTTTGAATAATCTGCTCAGGATCTTCGTTGCGTGGGTTGTCACTGGTGAACACCATGTGGTCAGCGAATGCTTCTGCCACTTTGGCCATAGGTGCGCGTTTGCTTGTATCGCGGTTTCCCCCACATCCAAAGACACAGTGCAACTCGCCTTTGCGTGCGCTGGTCATGGGGCGCAAGGCTTTCAGCGCTTGCAACAATGCATCGGGGGTGTGGGCATAGTCGACCACCACACAGGGTGCGTCAACACCGCCCATGCTTTGCATACGCCCTGGCACGGCAGGTAAACCTCGACAAGCCTGCACTGCATCTGCGAGGGTCACCCCAAGCGCCCGCATAGCGGCTATGACGCCAAGCACATTGATGACATTGAAATCAGCAACCCAGTCTGTTTGCAGCGAATGAATTTCTTCGCCCTCTTGCACTTGGAAATGCAATCCATGACCGCTGTTGTGTACATCCTTGGCGCGCAGTCTTGCCGGTTGATGCATTGAAACTGTCCAAATGTCTGGTGCTTGTTTGTTGTCTTGCGTGAGGAGCTGCTGCACCAAAGCTTTGCCTTGTGGGTCATCGATATTGATGACTGCAGCTGGCAACTTGGGCCAAGCAAATAATTTTGCTTTGGCCCTCCAGTAGCCATCCATATGGGCGTGGTAGTCCAAGTGATCTTGTGTGAAATTGGTAAAGATAGCCACGCTGATTTGCGTGCCTTCCAATCGATATTCACTCAAGCCTATGGAAGACGCCTCGATGGCACAAGCCTTCACGCCGTCGTCAACCCATAGACGTAACTGCGAATGCAAACGCACAGGATCCGGCGTTGTCATGCCCGTTGGGTGCATCTGCTCGCCTTGGCCCATCCCCAATGTGCCGACAACCGTACAGCGCTTGCCTACGCTTGTGAGCGCATGTGACAGCCACCATGCGGTAGATGTTTTTCCATTGGTTCCCGTGACTGCCAATATTTGCAGTTGCTGGCTGGGAGATTCGTAATACGCATCGGCAATCGGTCCACAGGCCTGCTTCAAATCGGTATAGGCGCCGATTTTTGGCTCATCCTGTGCCCATGTGAATGCATGTGCACCCGCGGCTTCCACCAAACAAGCCGTTGCACCTTGGGCTAATGCTTGCGCCACATAGTCGCGTGCGTCATGGGCCAAGCCCGGCCAAGCCAAAAACCCATCACCTTGCTGAACTTTTCGGCTGTCAATACGAAGCTCACCCGTGACCGCTTCGCGCAACCACTGGGCAGCTTGTGTCGGTGTATGCAGGGCTTGCATCAAAACGACTCCGCTTCAGCTTTGGCAATCACTTGAGCCTTGACTGTCATATCCGGTTGAACGCCCAACATTCGCAATGTTTGTTGAACGGTTGCACTGAACACCGGTGCAGCGACTTCACCGCCAAAATAATGACCGTTGGTAGGCTCATCAATCATCACTGCAACCACTATTCTGGGGTTCTCAATCGGCGCCATGCCCACAAAAAATCCCCTGTATTTTTTGTCCGCATAACCCTTGCCTTCTTGCTTGTGGGCTGTGCCAGTTTTCCCACCCACCGAATAGCCCATGGTTTGTGCTTTGGGTGCTGTGCCGCCGGGGCCGGTGACCAAATTGAGCATGCTGCGAACTGCGATAGCGTTTTGCGCACTGATGGCGCGCACCCCAACGACTTTGTCTTCTCGCTTGATGAGGCTGACAGGAACAACCTCGCCATCACGGGCAAACACGGTATAGGCTTGAGCCAATTGAAACAAGCTGGTGGATAAGCCATAGCCATAACTCATGGTGGCTTGTTCCATAGGTCGCCAAGTTTTGTAAGGCCGCAAGCGCCCAGCCACGGAGCCGGGAAAGGGTACTTGCGGTTTTTTACCAAACCCCAATTGCGTGTACATCTCCCACATGTCTTTAGGCGGCATCTTCATGGCGATTTTGACTGTGCCGATATTGCTCGATTTTTGTATGACCTCTGACACACTCAAGACCCCATGGGGATGGGCATCTTTGATGGTCATGCCGTACATTTTGAGCTTGCCTGGCGCGGTATCTATTTGAGTTTCAGCTTTGACCAAGCCTTTTTCCATCGCCAAGGCGATGACAAATGGCTTCATGGTGGAGCCGGGTTCAAAGGTGTCTGTCAATGCACGGTTACGCATCTGAAGTGCATTGAAATTGCTGCGCTTTTCAGGTGCGTAGCTGGGGTAGTTGGCCAGCGCCAGCACGTCTCCCGATTGCGCATCCAACACCACCACGCTGCCGGCTGCGGCTTTGTTTTCAATGACCGCTTCACGTAAGCGCTGATAAGCAAAATACTGAACTTTGCTGTCTATGCTTAGCTGCAGGTCGCGGCCATCTTCAGGCGGAATCTCGTCCCCAATACCTTCAATCACCTGTTTGTGTCCGTTGTGAATGACTCGGCGTGAGCCACTTTTGCCTGCCAGATGTTTGTTGAATGCCAACTCAACACCTTCTTGACCCACATTTTCAATATTGGTAAATCCAACAACATGGGCTGCGGCCTCACCTTCTGGATACATGCGCTTGTATTCCATGGTGGTGTAGATGCCGCGTATGCCAAGTTCTTTGATTTTTTTGCCTGTGGCCATGTCTGCTTGACGCTTGAGCCATACATGTTTTCGTCGTTGGTCTTTTATTTTTCCTTGAATTTCTGAAGGGGATACTTCCAGCAATTGAGCAAGTTCTTTGAGCTTGGGATGGCTTGCATCAATTTCTTCTGGGCTGGCCCATATGCTGGGCATGGGAACACTTGAAGCCAAGATCAGTCCATTGCGATCGAGCACTCTGCCTCGGTTGGCAGGTATTTCCAAGGTTCTCTCGAACCGCACCTGACCTTGTTTTTTAAAGAAATTGTTATCCAACACCTGCACATAGGCGGCACGCGCCACCAAGCCTATGAATCCCAGCGCAATCCCCGCCACAATGAACTGACTTCGCCAAATCGGTGTCTTGCTTGCGAGCAAGGGATTGGTGGAGTACTGCACGCTGCGGCTGCTCATGGTTGCGCCTTGGGTGAAGTACTTGCTGAAATTTTTTCGCTGCTTGTCTTTTGTGTAGACACATATTGGGTGATGGCCGGCGAAATGGTTTGCATATGCATTTGCTCGCGGGCAAGTTTTTCTACCCTCAAAGGTGTGGCTTGTGCGCCTCGCTCCACATCCAATCTGTCGTGTTCTGTATCGAGTCTTTGGGCGAGCGCCTTGGCTCTGTCTAGTTCGGTATACAAACGACGCGACTCGTATTGGGTTCTAACCAAATACAAGGCACTCAATACCACCAGCATCAGCAGAAATCCACTGACCCTTGTCATATTGCCTCCATCAAAGGCAATCTCTGAGCGATGCGCATGATGGCACTGCGGCTTCGCGGGTTGGCACTGATTTCTTCTTGGCTTGGCCTTTGCCGACCCAAGGCCTTGAGGGATAAATTTTTATTGACGGCAAAGGGTGCTCTGCGGTCATAAACATCCTTCGCATGCTGGGCGATGAATTGCTTGACCATGCGGTCTTCTAGTGAATGAAAGCTGATCACCACCAGACGCCCCCCAGGCTGTAGAACCTGCAAACTGGCGTCCAGCGCCGATTCCAGTTCTTGCAGTTCACGGTTGATGAAAATTCGAAATGCCTGAAATGTCCGTGTTGCTGGGTTTTGACCTGGCTCGCGTTTTTTGACCACCGTGGCAACCAAGTCTGCCAAGCCCAAAGTGCTGGCGGGCAGTTGCCCCACCTCTCTTTTGGCGACGATGGCTTTGGCAATGCCGGATGCAAATCGCTCTTCTCCATAATCACGAATCACCTGAGTTATTTGGTCGGTGCTTGCCACGCCCAGCCATTCGTGAACGCTTGGGCCCTGGCTTGTGTCCATTCGCATGTCCAATGGGCCGTCCTGGCGAAATGAGAATCCGCGCTCTGGGTTGTCGATTTGCGGGGAGCTCACTCCCAGATCCATCAGCACACCGGCGACGCTGCTGTTCGTCAGTTGACTCAGGGCTGCGAAGCCCTGATGGTGAATTTCCATTCTGGGATCGTTCATCGATTTCGCCACCGCAATCGCTTGCGGGTCTTTGTCGAAGACGATCAGCTTGCCCTTTAGCGACAGTGTTTCCAATATGCGCTTTGCATGCCCGCCTCGGCCAAAGGTTGTGTCGACATAAGTGGCTTCGGCCTGGACGTCCAGCGCCTCTACCGCCTCCTTCAACATGACGGTGGTGTGTGCCCATTCAGTCGTTGCCATTCCACGTTAAAAGGAAAAGTCGCGAAACACATCGGGCATATCACCCTGCATGGCCTGGGCCTCTTGGGTGTCGTAAGTCGACTTATCCCATAACTCAAAATGGGTGCCCATGCCCAGCAACATCACTTCTTTGCTGATCTGTGCGGCGCTGCGCAACTCGGGCGAAACAAGTACCCGGCCCGTGCCATCCATCTCTACATCCATGGCGTTTCCCAACAATATTCGTTTCCACCATTGCGCTGTCATTGGCAATGCGGCGACACGCTCACGAAATTTTTCCCATTCAACCCGGGGAAACAACATCAAACAACCATGCGGGTGACGTGTGATGGTGAGTTGACCGCCCGCCGTTGCGCTCAGCACGTCACGATGCCGCGTGGGAACCGACAAGCGACCCTTGGCATCCAAACTTAACGATGACGCACCTTGAAACACGGCAACAAACCCCTTGTGACTTGAATATGGGTGGATAAGCGATCAATCTCACTATTTTCCACTAAATACCACTTCTGTGCACTTTAACAGGATTTTCTTGGCTTGCAAGCCTTCAAACATGGTTTTCTCATTAAAATCAACAACTTAGAACATGTTTCGTATTGTGTTTCTTTTAAAAAAACGTTAAGAATTAGGTACTTACAAAGTATATCGAATGTGATTTATTGAATATTTAGGCGCAAAAAAAGCAGGCCCGTTGTGGCCTGCTTTTGACGAAAGTGTCGCTTGTATCAGTCACCAAACATTTTTTGCTTCAGTTCCCGACGTTGCTGTGCCTCCAGGGTCAAGGTGGCTGTGGGTCTTGCCAACAAGCGGCCTACCCCAATAGGTTCACCTGTTTCATCACAATAGCCATACTCGCCGTTGTCAATTTGCCCGATGGACTGCTGAATTTTCTTGAGCAGTTTTCTTTCTCTGTCGCGGGTCCGCAATTCCAAGGCATGTTCTTCCTCGATGGTGGCGCGGTCCGTTGGGTCAGGCACGATCACCGTGTCCTCACGCAAGTGCTCTGTGGTCTCGCTCGCATTGGCCAAAATATCGGTTTTTAACTGAACCAGTTTCAACCGGAAGAACGCCATTTGCAATGCGCTCATGTACTCTTCATCGGGCATGGCCATCACCTCTTCATCAGTGATGGTTGCCGCGGTTTTGTTTTTCCAGTTGTGTGCCAGCTTGGGGTTTTTGACAGGAATCATAGGAACAACCATTGGCAGGGTTGGGACAGAAATAGGGCCATAACTGGCCTTGGCCATGGTGGAGGCCACGCTCAAGCCCGGCGGGGGCGGCATCATGGACATGGCTTTGGCGGCACGGGGAGATTTTTTGGCCGTGTCGGTAGAGGAATCCGCGCGGCCAGCAACGGCAGGCGTGGTTGTTTTCAAAGCAGATTTAACAGAAGTTGTCACAGTTTTAGAGGCAGGTTTGGCTGAAGCGGATTTTTTGGCAGCCAGCGGCGTTTTAGCCGCTGCTGGTTTCTTTGAAGGTACAACTTTTTTGACAGGTGCCGCCTTTTTCGTTGCTGCTGCTTTTTTGGCTACAGCGGGTTTCTTAGC
>Ga0209768_10000442_pt1 | contig 28442 bp, 16 predicted proteins | sample LauGreSBDMM110SD_3_FD_187564 | JGI IMG/M metagenome (GOLD analysis project Ga0209768, IMG submission 187564) | Freshwater lake microbial communities from Lake Michigan, USA - Sp13.BD.MM110.SD (SPAdes) (version 2) | ecosystem: Environmental > Aquatic > Freshwater > Lake | place: Lake Michigan... | reverse complement strand
ATTAAATACTATTGAAAAGGAAAATATCATTTGGGAGGCTAGTAGAATTTCAGGCATTAGCAGCTTTATATTTTTAGCCACATTTTTAGAGGACGCAGCGGTGAATCAAAGCGCTGCTTTGGCTATTAGCAAGTTGGCGCTAAATGATTTAACAATTCGGGGAGGGGATGTGCGCGCATCGCTTGAAAAAGCATTGCTATTAATTCATGGAGAAGACAGCGCCATCTTGGTACCGGCATTAAAAGCGCATTTAAAAAAGATGCCTTATGATTACGGATTCGTTTCCTTATTCAATGGTAAAGATTTAACAGGTTGGAAGGGATTGGTCGGAAATCCAATTATGAGAGCTAAAATGAGTGATACGGCACTTCAAACAGCGCAGGCAAAGGCAGACCTAAAAATGAAAGAGGATTGGGTGGTAAAGGATGGGCTTTTAAATTATACAGGCAACCTTCGCGGAGAGAATTTAGCGACGGTGAAAGAATATGGGGATATAGAAATGTATATCGACTGGAGAATTCAGGAAAAAGGAGACGCAGGCATTTATTTACGTGGTACCCCACAGGTACAAATTTGGGATACCAGCCGAAGAGAAGTGGGCGCGCAAGTAGGTTCGGGCGGATTGTATAATAATCAAAAAAATGTAAGCAAGCCCTTGGTGGTAGCAGATAATAAAATTGGTGAATGGAATACCTTTCACATTATTATGAAAGCAGATAAAGTAACCGTGTATTTAAACGGTATTTTAGTAACTGATCATATTGCATTGGAAAATTATTGGAATAGAACATTGCCGCTATTTGTAAAAGAACAAATTGAATTACAGGCGCACGGTACTTTTGTTTCTTACCGAAATATTTATTTACGTGAGTTGCCAAGTTCAGCTCCTATTTCTTTAAATGCACAAGAGGCAAAAGAAGGATTTAGTTTATTATTTGATGGCACACATATCAATGAGTGGACAGGCAATACAGTGGGTTATGTAATTAAAGAAGGCGCATTGGTGGTGAATCCTGAAAATGGATCTGGCGGTGATTTATTTACTAAAAATGAATATGGTGATTTTATATATCGTTTCGATTTTCAATTAACTCATGGTGCTAATAATGGGATTGGCATTCATGCGCCCTTACAAGGGGACGCTGCTTATCTGGGTATGGAAGTGCAGGTATTAGATAGCGAAGATCCTCAATATGCCAATTTACAGCCTTATCAATACCATGGCTCTGTATATGGCGTAATGCCTGCTAAAAGAGGCTTTTTACGGCCAATAGGTGAATGGAATAATGAAGAAATAATGGTGAAAGGAACAAAGATTAAAGTGACATTAAATGGAACCGTTATTTTAGAGGGGGATTATATGGCTGCATCAAAAAATGGAACCATTGACCATAATCAACACCCTGGTTTATTGAATAAAACAGGTCATATTGGTTTCTTGGGACATGGCGATATTTTAAGATTTAAAAATATGCGCATCAAGCCATTGTAATTTCATTCCATGAACCCTTATAAGATTCATTAACCGTAATCTTGATTTTTTACATCATAGATATTAAAACAAAAAGCCCTCCAAAATTTGGAGGGCTTTTTAATATGCTATGAAATTAAATACTAGTTAAACAAGTATCTAACACCAATTTGAATTTGGTAACGAGAACCTAAACTTGGACTTGGTCTGTAAGCTCTTGAGAATGGAACTTTATTCACCGCGTCTAAGTAAGGGAATGTATACACTGGCGTTTTACCATCTGTATCAATTCTAGACAACACCAATGGAGTTGTTGTAGTTGGAATGTAGAACACACCCCAATCTTTGTTCAACAAGTTAGTGAAGTTGTAAATATCAGCAGTTAAACGTAAAGTGTGATTGTTTTTTCCCACTACAAACTTAATGTCTTGCGTAAAGTTTAAGTCTAACTTATGTGTTCTAGGTAATACATATGCATTTCTTTCTGCAAATTGACCACGACGAGAAGACAAATAAGGATTGTTTCTAATGAAGTTATCTAATTGATTCCACAATTCAGTTTGAGAACGTGTATCTCCTGATGCGTTAATCAATTTAATTTGAGTAGGATCCTTAGGAACGAACATTAAGTCGTTAAATGTGATACCATCATTGTTTACGTCACCTTGAACAACGTAAGAAGTTGCAAAGTTAGGCGCTACTTCATATACCATACCTACTGAAGTAGGTTGGTTTTTAAAGAACTCTTTTTTGTACACTACACTCGCGATAAGTCTGTGTGGCATGTAGTTATTAGAATTTCCAATAGTGAAATTATTTGGATTGTCAGAAACCACTTTAGATCCCCACATTGTATTTGCGGTAGAGCCACTTACAGCAGCGTCTTTCGCTTCTTGTCTTGTGTAAGCTGCAGTGAACATAAAGTTTTTCGTGATTTTTTGAACTTGTAAAGTTCCTGTCCAAGCATAACCAGCGCTAGAGTTGGTCATGTAAATAGCGTTACCAATATTTGGGTTATTAGCAGCAGCTGGTGCTGTACCGCCCATTTGTGTTCCACCAAAAGGATAAGAAGATCGGTAAGGGAATCTGTAGCGACCATCAGATAATAAAATTAAGCCAGTACCAGGCAATGCAATGTTTTGGAAAACAGAAGCATTAAACTGCTTGGTATAGGTTCCTTCCGCAGTTACTGTCCAACCTTTGCCTAATTTTTTATCCGCTGCTAAAGTAGATTTAAATACTTGAGGGAATTTATAGTTAGGGTCAGAAGCGTTAATGGAGTATGATCTGCTTAATGAAGCAGTAGCAGTAGGGCGGTAAGCATTTACGTCTGGGTTAAATACATTGTTGTTGAAGTTTTGGAATGATCCAAACAATGCCATACCTGAGTTAGAAGCTTGGTTAGAAATCCATACGAAAGGAGGTGCACCTTGGAATAAACCAGCACCACCACGAATTTGTAAGGTTTGATCGCCATACGCATCGTAGTTAAATCCGAATCTTGGAGAAATTTGAACCGCAGCATCTGGAGCAGCGCCAGTATTTGCACGTGTACCATTGTAGAACTTAGTTAAAGTATCTACTACTGGGTTGTATAAGAAAGTGTTGTAGAACTTAGAATAATCAAAACGCACACCATAAGTGATTGTTAATTTATCTGTCGCTCTGTATTTATCTTGTAAATAAACACCTGCTTCAAAATCTTTTGGTCCTACTAATGGGAAAGCACCAGAACCTAAAGTATAAGATAAGCTATATTCAACAGATTTTGTACCTAAACCATTTGCAGAATTAATGAAATCATTCATTGAAGCAAAACGGAAAGTTCCTTGATAGTTAGGAGAGAAACCATTTAAATATTTTTTAAATGAAGTTTGCGTTCCTATTGTGATTTCGTGCTTACCAGCATAAATTGATAAATTATCATTAAACTGATAAACGTCTGTATTTAATTTATTTCCATAAGTAAATAACTCATGACCAAAAGAGGTAAATGGCTTACCGTTTCCGTCTAAGATATCCACCATTGGGAAGTTGGCGTTAGAAGTTAATGCATTTCTGTAATCTCTTAAAGCAGTATAACCCACTTGTAATTTATTACTAACGCTATTACTAAACTTCGTATTCAACTCCGCAATAAAAATGTTTGCGTTATTATTAATTTCATAACCCGCACCATAAAAAGGCAAAGCAGTTACACCCGCTTGTCTTGTAGAAGCAGATCCACTGTTTGATGGAGGGATTTGGTTAGATGATTTTAAGTAGTTGTACTTAAAAGTAAAGGTATTGTTTGCGTCAATGTTCCAGTCAATCTTAGCAGTTAAACGCTTAGAAGAAGCAACATATGAATATCCTTGGTAAGTACCTGGATCGTAATTATACTTAGACTTTAAGAAAGAAGCTAACTTATTTAATGAATCGGCATTTGCAGCAGAAATGGTAGTACCGTTTGCTGGGTTACTAGCAGTAGAAGCTTGCCAAGTTGTACCTGGAGTTGTATTAGACTCTTGCTCACCGTTCACAAAAATGAACAATTTGTTTTTGATGATTGCACCGCTAGCAGTGAAACCTTTTAAATCGTAGCTATAGTCTTGCTTAGGAACCTTAATGGTATAAGGTGCGCCATTCACTTCGTAACCTTGCCAATCTTTATTTTTGAAATATTGGTATACGGAACCAGAATAGGTATTATTACCACTTCTTGTTACTGAGTTAATACCACCACCAACGAATCCACCATTCTTAACATCAAATGGAGAAGTGTTCACTTGAATTTGCTCAATCGCATCTAATGAAACTGGGTTTTGTCCAGTTTGACCTCCAATATCACCTGATAAACCAAATGAGTTATTGAAGTTCGCTCCATCAATGGTGATGTTGTTTAACTGAGAACTTTGACCACCAAAAGAACCACTATTATAAGTAGGTGTTAATTTAATGATGTCTTTGTAAGAACGAGAAATAGTAGGCAAACTTGTGATTTGATTTCTATTAAAAGTTTCTTGAGAACCAGTACGGGCATTATTGAAAACCTTGTCTTGCTTATTGGAAGAAACAACTACTTCTTTTAAGTTGCTGTTTGCATCTGCAAGCGTAAAGTTTGCTTTGTAGGTCTGACCTAAAGTCAAGTTGATATCATCTTGTTTTTCGGTTTTCATACCAACAAAACTAACTTGTAGTAAATAAGGTCCGCCGATTTTTAAGTTGTTTAGGTTATATCTACCGTCTGCACGACTTGTAGTTACATACTTGGTTCCTGTTGGTTGGTGAACTACAGTAATGGTTGCTCCCGCAACACCTGCATTTCCCACAGTGATTAAACCTTGTATTTCCGATGTTGTTTCTTGTGCGTTTACTTTAATCACAGAGATTAAAATAACCAACAACATAGACAAAGCTTGTTTTAAAACAATTTTCATTTTGTAAGGTATTTGTTTATGATATTTAAAGAGCAAATTTAAACTAAAACTTGTTAATAAACTAGTGGAACGGTTAACATTTCATTAACTAAGTGAAATGTTTTCTAAAATGTATAAAAAAAATTAAATTATTATAAATAATATATATATATAAAATATTGTTTAATAAATTTATACATATATATTATATTTGATTTAAAATATTTAACTAATTGATTATTAATTATTTAAATATTTTTTTAACGCTTATTCTCACTTTAAGCATGTGCTTACTCTAATCCAACTAGTAAATCATATACTTTTTTAGCCACGGAATCTGGCCTATTGAGCATATAGGCAAAGTCATCAATTTGATGCACTGGAATAATGCGCTTGGTGGAACTGGTAATAAAGGCCTCTTTGGCTGTTTTCAATTCTTCTATAGAGATGATGCGCTCTTCAACCGGAATGCCATTTGAATTACAAACTTCTATAATATTTTTTCGCGTAATCCCCTTTAGCATCTGCTCCTGAGTGGTTACCAAAACATTTTGATCTGTGACAAAGAAAAAATTAGATCTTGGGCATTCTCTAATGAAACCTTCGTTATGGTATAAAATATCATCTGCGCCTTGTTCTTTCATCCAGGGTTGTAACCATACAGCCATTAAATAATCTGTGGTCTTTACTGCTGGTATTTGACGTTGATAATTATAAGTAGCCAATTTAATTCCAGTCTCGGGTAAAGTCAATGTTGGTTCTGCGAGTGGCGCTTGAATAATAATTAAATGTGGATGTTCAATGGTATATCCGTCGGGCGCATCACCACCTGCAATAATCATTCGTATGCCGGAATAAGGAATTTTATTTTTAGCAATCAACGCTTGTACAATTTTTTTAATTTCTTCGCGCGTCTGTGGAATAGGTAAGCGCATTATTTCTGCTGAATGAAAAAAACGATCCAAATGTGCATCTATAAAAAGGGGTTGGTTACCGGCAACTCTTAAAAAATCAAAAATTCCATAACCACGCTGCACCAACAAATCAGTAACTGGAACACCAGCTGCTTCAATGGGTACAATTTGATTTTGGGAATAACAAAATAAAGACATGATGAAATTTTTATTTGTACAATTGATTAAATAACATTTTATACGTGCCATGTGTTTGTGCACGGAAAGTAATTTCAGGACCATACACAAATAATTTTCCTTTGCCTACATTCGCTTCAAACGCTGCAACACCGTCTTGTAAATAGGCTTGTCCAAAGGCCCATCCGCTTCTAAGTGTGGAGGCGGTTGGATACCAGGCCAATGGGATTAGTTGTTTTTGTGCAATGGCTTCGGGAGATAATTTAAAGACAGGACTTGCTGAAAAGTATACATCTGCTTTATTTTCCATTCCCCAGTTGGGCGCATAATTATAATTTACTGCTAGTTGCATTACACTACCTGGAATATAAAATTTTTCACCAGGTAAATTTCTTTCAGCGCCATTTACCATTTCTACCAATGCATTTCTTACTGGTAAATTTAAATGATATGCAAGATTTGCACTTGATCCAATGGTTACCACTTTGCCGCCATTATTTAAAAACTGTTGCAAGGCAGGTATCGATTTTTGTACAGTAATACTTCCTAATTGCGCTTTATACATTTCAGGAATATCATTTTCTTTAGGTGCTCTGTCCTCCCAAGAAGAAGAAGAAGATCCTGTTCTCAAGGCAGGAATCGCTCCTTCTACAAATACAATCACATCATACTTATCATTTAAATTCATTGAATCAATTTCTTTTACATACAATAAATTGAAAGGAAAATGATATTGTTCAAAAATCCATCTTACCCAACCCGATGACATGGAGCCTCCATATCTATCCCATAAAGCAATACGCAATGGTTGCACTTTTTGTAAAGTATCCGATGGCTTAGTAGTAGCAGCGGTAAAAACAACGCCGTGTTCATTACTTATTTTTGAAATAATAGATTTGAAATTGGTGAAATCTGTAAACTTATTTTCGTAGCCAACATAATAACTTTCTTTATTCTTATAAATACTTGCCCCTTCTTTTAATAAATCATTCACCGCTTTATAAGCAGCATTTTCCTTGGTAGAAAAATGATACCCATAGGTGTTTAGCTCGGAGTTAATGATGTTTCCCTTAGGCGATTGAACATCGCCGTAAGCAATGTTTTCAAATGGACCATTAAAATCATCTAGGATTCTATCAAATTGAAGACCCATCGTATATGCGGGTGTCCAACCGGCTGCATCATAAGGACGCACAGGCGGCCCACCAGGATATTGAAAATCATTAGGATGATCCTGTGGCTCAAACATATCTAATACATGTGGTCTAAATGCTTGATTGGTTTTTACGATATAAGAACCCTTGGGATATTCTTTTCCAGCAACAGAAAATGCCGAACTTGCTTGTTGAACCTGAATACCGCTATTAATTAAAATATTGATAAATGAAGTAGCCGTAGTCGTTTGATTGGCAGTTATAATATAACCTCTAGCATCTCTTAGCTCCTTATTTTTATATATCTTACTAAAAGGGTCCGATTGCGAACTGTCTCCACTTGCTGCTTTCTCGGTCGGTAGTTTTAAAACATCGTTCAGTAATTCAACTTTTTTGGGAGACTTTGTCCAAGTGTCTTTATTACCAGCATCAATACTATTTTTTCCCATCGTATATATATTGTACAACAATTCATCCTTATATCTGGACGCATAATTTAATACGGCATAATTTAAAGAAACAGAATAGTCGATTGAGTTTTTAAAATACCATTGTTGTGGTTCAATCGGATAAGGGGTGCCGCTATTTGGAATTAATCTATTGGGCACTAACGGAATTTTACTTGGTGTTGGGCTTCCAATAATCTCGGTTAGGAGTCCAATGATATTATGATAGTAGGCTGCTGTTCTTAATCCACCATTCCACCAAGTAGAATATACCGAACCCGATTTCATTGTATAACCTGGTTTGCCCTCTGCATTTAAACGGTTACTCATTGCAGCACCCATCGCATCAATGCCAGTCATAAGCAATGGATCATACACATAATTAAATGGATCACGATAAGGAGGACCCGCTACCACAGTACCTGGAGGCCCTGTTTGGTGGTGGTTGTATAAAATTTGTGGCATCCATTCAATATATAATTGGCGGCTCATATTTTTTGATTCACTCATGTTTAACATGAAAAAATCACGATTGTTATCATGACCAATATACTTTTCATATAAGCGTGGTAAACTTTCGGTAGATCTTTTTAATGTATCGGCATTGCGCATGTACCAATTAGAAACCAATTCCTGACCATCCGGATTGGCATGTACAAATAAAATAATAGTTGATTTTAAAATGCGTTTGGTTTCCTCATCGTCTCTTGTTAGCACCGTATACATGGTTTGAATCAGCTGATGAATACCCACTACTTCTGTTGCATGTAAGCCGCCATCAATCCATACTACACTCTTGCCATCCTTTGCCAATTGCTTTGCATCCGCTTCTGACAAGCCTTCTGCGCGCGCCATTTTTTGAGAGATAGACTTATATTTATCTAATTGTTTAATATTACTTGGATCAGAAACGATGAGCATGTATTGGTTGCGTCCCTCCTCTGTTTTACCTATCACTTGCAGTTTTACTTTATTAGAAGCCGCTGCTAATTTTTTAAAATAAGCTTCGGTTTGAGTAAAAGTGGCCAAATTATAATTGTCGCCAATGTTAAAACCAAAATGACTTTTGGGACTTGGAATGTTTTGTGCCTGCATTGTTGCAAAGGCCAATAAAAATAGTGCCGCTAAAAATAAAATCTTACGCATATAAAATAATTTGCTGTAAGATAAATAAACGGAGTCAAAATAATTAGGAGAATATAAATTATTACACAAGCGTACCGTATATATTATTGCTTGCTATCGGCTACATAAAAAACGGCCGGTACAGGTCTTTGCCCAGTTGGGTCTGATGGCTTTATGGTTTCTTTGCCATTCACTAACATGCAAGAGCTACCGCCGCCATCTAAATTTATGGCCCCTTCGCAACCCAGGTCTTTAAATAACATGGCAATATCATTTAACGTGGCTCCTATAGCAATCCCTTTCATTCTTCCTTGAATGGCCATAACAATCAAATCACCGTCTTTGGTATAACCCATTGCGGTTCTTGGGTGTCTATCTAAAATGGCTTTGCCTGCAAATTTGTGCTCCTCGTTATTGGTAATGTTTACTTCCCCATTTTTTAATAACACAGGTCCGCCGCCCACGGCCCAATTCACTTTCCAAGGTTTTAAATTAGAAAACCTTGCCTCCATTCGATTCATTTTTGAGCTCGAATCTCTGTAAGGCTTTAAGGGGTAGGTTTGATAATAAGATTCCAATAATGAGGAGTCGGTATAGGTATAATTGATTTCAAAATTTTTATTTGCTTTCCTCCCGATCGCAGCATTGAGTACATGTAAATAGGTAAGCGTGTCTTTGCCTTTGCCAGGAATGCCTTGCATATTATGGGCAACCAATTTACCCTTTTGTACAACTATGTTTACATTGGTATTGTTTTTAAATTCAAAAAAAGAGCAATTCACAACCAGTAGTGGTTGATTTAGTTTTTCATAAAACTGAGTGGGTGTTAAACGACGATACAAAGTAGTATCCGCATCCATATGCAAGCTTTTTTCTGCTTTATCTATTTTAACATAAAACGCTCTAAAAGCACTATCTGCTAAGGTTCCAACCGATTCGTAAACCGTGAACCCCTTGTTGGTAACACCATATTCTGCCGACACTTCTTTCCAACTAATTTGCGCAAACACAAATTGGGAAAAAATAAAAATGGAGGCGCCAATCAGTGTTAATTTTTTCATACTTTTTATTTATTTGTTGAAGTTAACAAAGTATGCGCAAAAAAATAACCCCTCGAAAGGGGTTATTTAAAATATAATTAGTTGCGCTTATTTTTGAGAGAACCACAATTCTTTTGTGTGGTAATCAACAGCTGTTCCTCCAATACGTGTTACCTCATTGATGTTCCAAACATATTCAGAGTTAAATCTTGGACGCATTCTGTAAACCAATTTACCATTGTTATCTTGGTATAAATCGCTGCTAGACGGTGGCGTAAAGTCACGATATACTTGTTTACCAGTAGCAGGATCGTTGTCCACATAATGGTATCTACGCATATCTACCCATGTTTCAAAAGTTCCATGTCCCCATAAAGCAATATACTTTTGTAACATGATTTGTGTTAACGTTAAATCTGCAGCATTTGCAGGAACCACTCTTGTATCTGCTAAGAATGCATTTTTTGATGCTGTTGTTAATAAATCGGCAGTAGGTACATTGGTATTATAATAAGTCATTAACAAATCAAAGTGTTTAGCGATTCCATCCTTGTAAGCAGCTAAAGCAGCTGACTTGTCTCCTTTTCTAAAAGCAGCTTCGGCACGTAAAAATGACATTTCAGAGGCAGTCATTACAGGGAAAGGTGCAGCATTTCTGAAAATAAAACGACAGTTTGCATCGGTAGCAGGTGCTGTGTTGTTTACAGAAGTTGTTTGCGCAACCCCCCAGAAACTTTCTGGTCTATCATTCGCAGTCATTACTGTCTGTCCTTTAACAATATCAACCCCCTTAAAAGTTCCAGCAGCATTTTTTCTTAATAAATAAATGGCTCTTGGATCGGCAACACCCGTAAATGCAGTGTTGGTTCCGTTCATTAGGTTGGCAATAAAGGCAGATTGTCTTATAGCAGTGGGCCCAGCCGCAGTTGCACCAGTTAAGTTACCTCTGAAAGGACCTAAGAAATTGTTGGTAGCACTTACCGAAGTAGCAGCAAATTTAACCATCGCGTCGTCTACTGTTTCTTTCATTGCTAAATTAGAATAATAGATAACAGAGTCAGGTTTGTATTCTGCCTTATTGGTTAAGTGGGCATAGTTACGCGCTAAAACACCATATACAAATTTTTTCCATTTTGCAACATCCCCAGCATACATAAATGCGTCGCCTTTTGCTAAAGAAGCTTGGCTTGCGTTGTCGCCTGTTTTATTTAATAATTCCAAGGCTTCAAAACAAAGTTTTTTAGAGTAGGCATATACTTCATCTTGGTTATCATATTTAAAAGTGATTTGATCGGTATTGAAAGCCTCTTTCAAAATTAATTCCCCATTTAAGTCGGTGATCGTTAACCAGCTCCATGCAAAAATGGCTTTACCAACACCGGCATAATCCCATTGCTTATTTTCAATGGCCCAATCAATCATTTTCATGTTGTTTTGACCAATGTCATAATAATGAGAACGCCAAAAGGAAGCTGCGTTATCACTTCCTGGGGCATATCCCATACGATCAAAATTGCTTTGTATTCCACTAAAGGCAAAGTTTTGCGTATAGGCACCAATAAAACGAATATCGTTTAATGGACCATGTCCGCCATAGTTACCACCCATTGAAGAAACGATTTGTGGCAATAAGGTTTCTGGCGCCACCTTAACGTCATAGTTAGGGTTATTGTACGCCTCATCTATTTTTTTAGAACAAGATGCGCCCATCACTGCAAGTGCGCCTAATACTAAAAGATGTTTAAAATTATATTTCATATCTTATTATTATTTATTAATTAAAAAGAAGTTCTAAATCCAACGTTGAAACTAACTGGCGCGCCCATGTTACCATAGTCAAATCCAAATCCGCTTACACCACGGCTTGCCGCAGAGTTTGCACCTACTGCAGGATCTGCACCACTATAGTTTGTAATCAGAATTAAATCGTTAACGGTTACGAATGCAGAAAGTGATTTAGCATATTTTGCTAAACTTCCTTTTAAATGTTTTTTAAGATTATAGCTTAAAGAAATATCTCTTAATCTAAACCAGTTAATATCCTTTTCAATAAATGCTTCTTCAGGCATTGTAGAGTAATATAAATAATTGTTATTTGGAATTACTTTAACATAATTCTTAGTGGGTGTCGCTGTATTTTCTTTACCGTCTTTTAAAACACCATCCACTATCACTTCAGCAAATCTCATGGCAGTTCTATTGCTTCTACCAATAGTTGTTAAGTATCTATCCGTAGCATTAAAGATATCACCGCCCACTTTAATATCCCATAAGAAAGATAATCTCAAATCCTTATAAGTGATGTTATTTAACCAACCAATGGTAAAGTCTGGGTTACGATCACCACGTACTTTAAACACGTTTTCTAATAAAGGAATGCCCGTTGTTGGATTAATTAATATTTGTCCGGCAGTGTTACGTGCATAACCATAAGAAGTAATAGTTGTAGTTGGTCCGCCATTTACTAAACCGCCTCTTGCGTTTTGATATACCCAAGTATCGGAGATATAAAACTCAGGAACGTTAGAAGGTAATGAAGTTACCTTGTTGCGCATTCTGTTAAAGTTCATTCTTGTATTCCAAGTGAAATCTTTTTTAGCAACTACTACATAATCTAATACAATTTCCAAACCCGTGTTTTCGTTTGAACCTACATTCAAAGTATTTAATACAAACCCTGTTCCATAACTTGCTCTAAAGTTTTCGGCAATCAAGTTTGTATTTTCAGTTTTGTAATAAGTAATTTCAGTGCTTAAACGATTGTTAAATAATTTAACCTCGGTACCAATTTCAAAAGTTTTTTGTCTCTCTGGGGTTAAATATGGATTCGCATTGGTGAAGTCATAATAATATCCACCTCCACTACCAGTACTAAAGTTTAAGATAGATTGGTTGGCATAAGGCGAACTTGAACGTGCTGTGCTAGCCAATGATCCTCTTAATTTCCAGTAATTTACTTTTTCTTTTAAGGCAGGGAAGATGTCTGTCATAATCACACTCATACTTCCTGCAGGGTAATTATAAGAACGGCTTGCTGTTGGGAAAATAGAAGATTCTTCAAAACGGTGAGAATAAGTAAAGAATACTTTATTGTCATAGTTTAAAGCAGCTTCACCAAAGAAAGCGGCCTGGCGATTAATATTATAGTTAGGTCTGCCAAAACGATTCATATTGCTATTTCTAATTCTAGACGCTACTAAAGTATTGGCGCTATCTGTTCTGCTCGCATCCGTTAAGTTGTTACCAAAAACAGAAGTGGTTTGTGTTTCATAATCCTGCCACATATTTCCCACCATTAAACGCGTGTTAATTTTGCCAAAGCTTTTCTTAGCGGTTGCAGTAACCGTATGGTTGTAACCATAATAATTACGATAGTAATTTTCTAAAGCTCCTTTTTGCGCTCTTGATAAAAAGTAAGAAGAGGAATCCCATTTAGTCCAACCTTGTTGGCTATAGGTATCATAACCTACACGGCCACTGATTGTTAACCATTTAGTTGGGTTATAAGTAACCGCCAAAGTAGCAATAGATCTTGTTACTTCGTCACGGCTTCTGTTTCGGTTTACGTTAAATAAAGGATTGTCTAATTCTCCATTAGGATTGGATGCAAATAATGGTTTTTTCAAGCCATCTGCTGTTTCCCAATCTCTAATATCATTGTCCACCGGCCAAGCCAATAAGTTTAATAAATAACCACTCACCCCTCTTAAAGGCTTATCGTTGGTACTTGTTACCAAACTATAACTTGGTGAAATTTCTAATTTATTATTAAAGAATTTATGATTTGAAACTACACGGAAATTTTGCTTCGTGTAATGATTCGTTGGAACGGGTGATTTTTCATCCACAAATGCAGCTGAAAAACGAATAGAGTGATTCTTTACACCATAGTCCATTGAAATGTTTTGGTTTTGAGACATACTTGAACGGAAAAAATTGTGCAAGTTGTCATAGGTTTTTGTTCCATTAGGAAACTCTTGACCAAAATAAGAGAAAATGTCACTAGGCACACCGTTTAAACCAGCATCATATTTTGTAAAGATTTTTGGATAGCGCGTATATGTTGAACTTCTAAAGCTATTGTCATACGCCACATTAATTTTACCAGTAGTGCTGGTTCCTTTTTTAGTGGTAATTACAATGGCTCCAGAACTTGCTTGGCTACCATACAATGCAGTAGCCTCTGGTCCTTTTAACACCGTTACATTATCAATATCATTCGGGTTTAAATCCGAAATACGATTGGTATAGTCATTTTGTCTATTCTCTGTAGAAACGTTTGCGCTGGTTGGTTTAACAGCCAAACCTGTGTTACGATTGTTTTCTTGTACAGAAGAGTTATCTACAATCACACCATCAATAATAAATAAAGGAGAGTTGTCTAATGATAAAGAGTTAAAACCTCTTAATACAATTTGAGAACTTGCACCTGCAAGACCACTCGTTGGATTAATAGTTAAACCCGCAACGCGTCCTTGTAAGCTATTTACAAAGTTATTACGTTGTGATTCGGCAATGTCTGCTCCTTTTAGTTTTTGTACGGAGTAACCCAATTCTTTTGGATTACGCTTAATGTCCATCGCAGTTACAACTACTTCTTCAAGATCGTTGTCAACTAGATTTAAGCGAACATTATAAACAGTTTTAGCGCCTACTTTTACTTCTTTCGCTTCATAGCCAACAAAAGAAATACTAAGTGTCTGGCCGGCTGTTGCGCCAATTGAATAAACACCATCCTTATTGGTTAAGGTGGCTGATTTGGTTCCTTTAATCACAACGGTAACGTTTGCAAGGGGAGAGCCGTCACTTCCAGTAACTTTTCCCGATACAGTGGTTTGTTGTGCATTTACCATAGTGGTGCTAAAGATTAGCGCCAGTAGTAAAGTCCATACTCCTTTGATTTGCATAAAATGTGCTCTTTGGGTGAATTAATTAAGTTAAGCTTGTCAATTTAGCTACCAAGGTAGGACTTTTGCATTTTATTAACAAATGATAGGAGTCATATTTGCTATAAATTATATAGAATAATGTCTATATATTAACCTTATTTTGAGCTTGAGTTGGCGCCTGCTTGCTAAATTGAAGCGGATAATTTGGTAGAAAGTGATAGAGATGCGGTGGGATAATGTTGTACAAACATGGTTTATGAATTCAATATCAATGATTTATTGATAATCTGAATAATCGTCTTCTTCAAAATTCATGGTTCCCAAATTCATCATACTTCCCATTAAATCCTTGAACTCTATTTTCCCATCAATCATCTTTTTGCTAATTAAAGAATAAGCGGCAAGTCCGTGCAATACAAATTCCATTAATAAAGCTGCTTGTTTTTCGTCCGCTTGTGGAAAATATTTTTTAACAATGCCAAACAACCCATCCACTTTATATAGTGCAATTACTTTGTCTTCGTCTTTCATATCCAATAATAAATCTAAATGATTTCCTGCGTCAAACCATTTTGTAATTAAGGCATATGGACTTTCTGGTTGCTTTTGCTCGGTTGTTTGTGTAGTAGATTTTTTTACAGGCTTCTTCTTTTTAAGATCATCCGGATTGGGGAAATAAGAAACGAATAATGTGCGTATAGATTTATTCAATAAATTTAATGCCACTTCATATGGACCCTCTTGTTCACCTTCATACACCAATTCAATTTTCCCAGTGATGGCAGGAATAATGCCGGACAAATCACTTATCCAAACTTGCGTGTTTTTTTCATTATGAATAATTGCGCGTCTTTCTGCACTGCTCACTGCAGCTTCATACGCAGCAATGGTTAGACGCGCACTCACTCCACTTTTTTTATCCACAAACTCATTGGTTCTTGCTTCAAAAGAAACCTGTTCAATAAGTCGTTTTATTAAATCACTCGCCTCTACTTTATCTTTTTGTGCAGGTAAAATATTTGCTTCTTGTTCCGTGATCGCTAAAGAGGTTTCAATACTTTTTGGATAGTGTGTTAAAATCTGACTTTCAATTCTATCTTTTAATGGCGTCACAATACTTCCTCTATTTGTATAGTCTTCGGGATTCGCAGTAAACACAAATAAAATATCCAATGGCATGCGTAATTTGAATCCTCTAATTTGAATATCGCCTTCTTGTAAGATATTAAAAAGTGAAACCTGAATTCTTGCTTGCAAGTCTGGCAATTCATTAATAACAAAAATGCCTCTATTGCTTCTTGGAATAATGCCATAGTGAATTACTTTTTCATCTGCAAAACTCAATTTTAAATTGGCCGCTTTAATGGGATCTATGTCTCCAATTAAATCGGAAACACTCACATCCGGTGTCGCTAGCTTTTCACCGTAACGCGCACTCCTATGCACCCAGTGAATAGGGGTTTTGTCGCCCTGTTCAGCGATCAAGTCTACTGCAAACCTGCTTAAAGGCTGTAAGGGGTCATCATTTACTTCACTGCCGGCCACCGTTGGGATATATTCATCCAACAAGTCCACCATTTGGCGCGCCATCCTGGTTTTAGCTTGGCCACGTAGTCCTAAAAACAAAATATTATGTCGGCTTAACAGCGCGCGCTCCACATCCGGGATTACGGTATCCTCATACCCTAAGATACCCTCAAATGCATTTTCTTTATTTTGAATACGCGCAATTAAATTATCGCGCACTTCATCTTTAATGGACTTTGATTGATATCCCGATTTTTTTAAATCACCTAGCGTTAGGATTTTTTGTATATCTATTTTCTTACTCATAATTAATAAACTGTTTTTCGTTTTCCACTTTCAAAATCATTAAATATAAAACTACCTAAATTGTCAAGTGAAGCAAAATAGGCTTTACCATTATTCATCTCTGTAAACTCTTCTACAAATTTTTGCAAGTAAGGATCCGAAGCAATCATAAAAGTGGTAATGGGGATTTTTAATTTCTTACATTGGCCCGCCAAATTAATACAACGATTCACCACCTTGCGATCCAGTCCAAAACTATTTTTATAATATTTGCCGCCAATTTTTAAACAGGTGGGTTTACCATCCGTGATCATAAATATTTGCTTGTTCGCTGTTTTGCGCTTGCGTAATATGTCCATGGCTAATTCAAGCCCAGCAACCGTATTCGTATGAAAAGGCCCTACTTGCAAATAAGGAAGATCCTTGATTTGAACCTGCCATGCATCATTACCAAACACCACAATATCAATCGTATCCTTGGGATATTTTTTAGTGATAAGTTCACACAAGGCCATGGCTACTTTTTTTGCTGGCGTGATTCGATCTTCACCATACAAAATCATAGAGTGAGAAATATCAATCATTAAAACCGTAGAAGTTTGTGTTTTAAAATCCGCTTCTCTAATTACTAAATCGTCCTCATGCATAGAAAAAGCGTCCACTCCTCTATTGATTTGTGCATTCTTAATACTCTCCGTAAAATCAATCTGTTCCATCAAGTCGCCAAATTGAAAAGAGCGGGTGTCAGAATTGATATCACCCGTTGGTCCTACTTTAGTAGTGCTGTGACTTCCTTCCTTTGATTTTTTTAATTTCCCGAATATTTCCTCTAAACTTTTTTGTCTAATAGTTTGCTCCGTTTTGGCAGTGATGGCAAACTTTCCGTCCTGCGGATTTTCTTTCAGGTATCCATTTTCCTTAAGGTCTTCTATAAAATCACCGACCCCATAATTGTCGTCCGTAAATTTATGCGTACGGTCTAGCTGATTCATCCAATCCAATGCTTCACTGGCATCCCCACTGGTATAGTTGAGCAATTGCGTGAATATATCCAGCATTTGCTCAAATTTTGATTTGGAGTTTTCTCCTGGAATAAAGTTTACAAAACGATGCCCTATCATAGTTATGCAAATTAACAAATACTAGGCAAGAAGGTTTAAAGAATCTGTTGGTCCGCTTATCTTATTCCTTAAATAATAAAAAATTAACAAAGGGTGTTTTATATTTCATAAATTGAGTATTCATCCACCAGCTTTCGATTTTGAAAAAAATACTATTATCCTTTATCATTATTTGTAGCGGCTTATTCGTTTTTGGACAGACCAGGGAATCGCTTTGGGTAATCAACCCATTATTAGATAAATTAAACGGTGGACAACTTGATCTAGGCAAGATGCAACAGGTAGTAGTTGCTTTTAAAATAGATGGAAAAGATAAAGTGTATAAGGTGATGGGCCTAGAAAAAACCAAAAGGAAATGGAAACTAGCCATTGCACCCGTTCAGGCAAGCATTGGTCGCAATGGATTTGCGCAAGAAAATGAAAAAATAGAAGGGGATGGGAAAACACCTAATGGGTTATATGGATTAGGGCAGTTATATAGTTATGAAGCAACTGTAGACACTAAAATTCCTTTTCAACAAGTGGACTCCTTGGATAAATGGATAGATGATTCCACTTCAAATGATTATAATAAATATGTGCGCGGAGCAACCACCGCAAAATCATTTGAACATTTAAAACTAAATAGTATTGACTATAAATATTGTATGGTGATTGAATACAATACCCAGCCCGTTGTTAAAGGGAAAGGTAGCGCCATCTTTTTTCATGTAGCCGATGAAAAGTATTCGCCTACGGCTGGTTGTGTGGCGATTGCCGAAAAAGATATGTTACAATTTTTAAAATGGTTTAAGCCCAGAAAGAAAAAAGCAATGTTGAGTATTGGAATTGTGGAGGTATTTGAATAATAACTACTTAAAATAAATCAGAAAATAATTTTAACTATGAAAAAGTATATTCAGGTTTTTGCGATGATCCTGTTGATGCAAACTAGCATTGCACAAACCAGCAAGCCCATTGGCAGCAGTCAAATTGATTCTTTAACCGAATTGGTTTTAAAAACATTTAATGTGCCCGGCATTGCGATTGGAGTGGTAAAGGATGGCAAGCTCATTCATGCTAAAGGATATGGTATTGCTAATTTAAGCACCGGAAAAAAAGTAGATGAAAATACTTTGTTTGGAGTCGCTTCTAATAGTAAGGCCATGACAGCAGGCGCATTGGGAATATTGGTAGATGAGGGTAAAATAAAATGGGATGATAAAGTAACAGATTATATTCCTGAATTTAAAATGTATGATCCTTATGTGACGGATGCATTTACCATTCGTGATTTGTTAACGCATCGCAGTGGATTGGGATTGGGTGCAGGAGATTTAATGATGTTTCCCGACGGAAGTGATTTTTCCAAAAAAGATATCATTCATAATTTAAGATATTTAAAACCCGTTTCTGCTTTTAGAACAAAGTATGATTATGATAACAATTTATATATTGTAGCAGGAGAAGTAGTGGCGAAAGCAAGTGGTATGAGTTGGGAAGATTTTGTAGAACAACGCATTATGCAACCCTTAGGGATGAATGCAACTGCAGCTTCTTTATACCGTTTAAAAGATAGATCCAATGGGATAAGACCACATGCACCCGTGGATGGAAAATTACAAGTATTGGATATTGACTGGAGTGAAAGCGCCAATGCAGCAGGAGGTATCTGGAGCAATGTAACGGATTGGAGCAAATGGGTGATTGCACAAATGAATCATGGTAAGTATGGTCCCGAATTAAAACAAAAAATATTTAGTGATGCTGTGCACGAAGAAACCTGGGCTGCACAAACTATTATCAACGCAAATACCATGCCTCCTTATAACACCCACTTTGCAGCATATGGATTGGGATGGTTTTTAAGTGATGTGAAAGGTTATAAACAAGTAACGCATACCGGCGGTTTAGCGGGTATCGTAACACAGGTAGTGATGTTCCCTGAATTAAACTTGGGCATACTTGTTTTTACCAATCAACAATCGGGAGCAGCGTTTAATGCGATTAGCAATACCATTAAGGATAGTTATTTAGGCGTAAGTGGTTACGATTGGGTAAAAATGATGCATGATCGTGTGGAGAAAGGAGAGGCAGAAGCAAAAAAAATTAATGAGGAAGTGGTAAAAAATATTAAAGCATCTCAAGCCAAAGCAGGTGGCGGATTTGATATCACACCTTACATTGGAACCTATAAAGACCCTTGGTTTGGAGATATTGTTATTAGTAACAACAATGGCAAGGCATGGTTGGCTAGCAAACGCTCTCCTAAATTAAAAGGCGAACTATTCCCTTATAAAGGCAACACACTCATTGTAAGATGGACGGATCGTAGTATGGATGCAGATGCCTTTGTGATGTTCACAACCGATATGGATGGAAAATCGTCGGGCATGACCATGAAAGCTATTTCTCCTTTAACGGATTTTAGTTTTGATTTCCATGACTTAGATTTGAAAAGAGTAAAGTAATTTTTAAGTTTCAGTTATTAAATTAGATTAACTTTCGTCACAAAAAAAATAAATTATGAACGAACAAAATTATAAAAACCATGCACAAATGGTAGGGGGGTTTCACTATGTTGGAATGCTTTCGATTCTTGCATTAATTGGCGGATCAATTAATTATCTATTACGCGCAACTCCGGAAAACAAATATCTTGCTTCTTTATTAGTATTGGCCGCACTCGTATTTGCTATTTTGTGGATTTATATTAGAACGTTTCCCTTAAAGGCACAGGACCGAGCTATTAAAGCGGAAGAGGCTTTACGTTATTATATCATGACAGGAAAAGCCCTACCTACCGAATTAAAAATGGGACAAATAATTGCATTGCGTTTTGCAAGTGATAGTGAATATTTAGCTTTACTTGAGCGTGCTATAAAAGAAAATCTTTCTAATAAAGAAATTAAGTTGGCAATACAAAATTGGAAAGCAGACTATTACCGTGTGTAAAGGATGTAATAATTAATTTAGTATTTTTTCCCTTTAACGTTAAATAAATTTTAGGCCCTGCAAATATTGCGGGGCTTTTACATTTTAACAATTGGCTTTACAAAAACTTTGTCTTGGTTTTGCAAGCGAATATAATATACGCCTGGTGTCATGCCCGTTCCGTATAGATTATAGCTGTTCATACCCGCAAAATTATAGGTTGCCTCTACCAATACTTTAATAATGGTTCCGCCGCCATCTAATAATTGTAATAAAGTAGGACCCCCATCCGTTTTAAATTCAATCTTAGTAAAGCTGGAAAATGGATTGGGATAATTATACACTAACGCATCTTTTGCAAAAGTGGAAGCTTTATTGTTAATGCCGCATACACTTGCGTTAATAAGTGGAAGTACGGGGAACGGCTTGGTTAGAATTTCAGTTTTAGCAGTATCTGTTACACAGAACCAATTTTGTAAAATGGTATTATAAATTGTTCTAAAATCATACTGATAAGGTACATTATCATTTACAGTAGCCGTAATGGGAATGGTTGGATTGTTTCCAAAAACACCCCCTCTTACATTTTTACCAAATAAAAATAAAGGTGCAGCCGAACCATGGTCTGTTCCACCACTCGCATTGGATTTTATTCTTCTTCCAAATTCAGAGTAGGTCATACCAATTACTCTGTCTTCTATTTCTAACCCTGCCATATCCGACTGAAAAGCGGCAATGGAATCCGATAACACTTTTAATAAATTTGCATGCGCGCCTGTTGCAGTATCCGTTGCCACTACCTGTCCTGCATGGGTATCAAAGCCACCATAGTTCACCATATAAACCTTAGTCTTTAATCCTCCTTTTATTAGACGCGCCACAATTTTTAATTGTGAAGCCAAGCTATTATTTGGATACGTTACCTGTTTAGTAACACTATCCGATGCTGCTTTAATTCTAATAGTATATTGATTGGTTTGTTTTGCAATACTTCTTAAAAAACTTAATTCATACCCCGCATTGGTATTGGAAACCGTAGCGTTGGTTCCATCAAGTAAATTATAAAAAGAACTTGGATCTGAAATACTTAATCCCATATTTACGGAAGGCCCTTGACAAGTAAGGGTTGCCAAAGAACCTATTTGAATTGCCAAAGGATCCGGTTTATCCTTATTTGGATAACCATCGGGATAGTCTGGATTTTCGGAATTTAAAAAACGACCAGCCCATCCCGTATTTAAATACTCATTACTATCAGCGCCAGACATCCAAATATCGGTTGCTCTAAAATGAGAAAAACTTGGTTGCGGGTAGCCTACCGATTGTACTACATTTAATTTACCATCCGAAAATAAATTTTGCATGGCCGTCATCGCCGGATGAATACCTGTAGCATCGGTTCCTGTTAGTTTCAATATTTTATTTTCAGGGATTGCAATATTTGTACGCGCATTATAATAATTGGAATAATCACTTATGGGGATTACCGTATTCAATCCGTCGTTACCACCACTAAGTTGAATAATTACCAATACATTTTCATTATTAGCAGTAGCAAGTAATGCGGTGTCTAACATAGGATGATCCTGTAAAACATGAATAGGATTCCCTCCAATAATGGTTGGCGTTAATAATGCCAGACTATTTCGTATGAATTTTCTTCTTTCCATATTATTGTAATTGATAGTCTGGTAAATTCATAATATACTTTAACAAGGCTTTAAGGCGAGTATGTACCGTGTTATAGTTAATGGTGGTAGGGTTCGCTAAATATAAGTTCCAAGCATCTGTCCAATAATAATCACTTGTTTGGCCAGATAATAAAATCTGAGTTTTTAAAGTTTTCTTCAAAGAGACATCTATTTCGGTTGCGGTTAAAAAAGAAAACAAACTATCAATTAATGCATTAGGATCTGAGGGACTTGCACATACAGTTTTAGCAAATTGAATGGTATTTACAATTATTTTTTTCCCATTTTTTGTATACCCCGTTTCAATCATTAAATCGGTAAATTTATTGCGCTTGGGAAGGGTGTCCGCATTAATCCAAAGTTCATTAAAATCAGGCGTTTGATAATAAGCTGGCCAACCCGCAACATTTGGCGGATCTACCGGACTTTGACCCATGCTGTTTAATTGACTCACCATATTATTATACAAAAAATAGGAGTCTGCATAATCTGTTACGGCATCAGGAAAACTAATTTCATATTGACGCAAAAAACCAACCACATGATCTAGAGGACTTTTTATTTGACATCCAATATATAAGCTATCGTAAAAATGCTCACTCTGTAATAATTGTTTTAAAACAGGTTTAATATTATAATTATTGGAAATGAACGTATTGGCCAATGGAACAATAATATTGTTTTCAACATTGGTGTCTATATAGTAGTAAACAAAATATCGATATAGTTTTCGGCAAATAAATTTTGCAACATCTGTGTTTTCAAAAATCATATTCATGAGCTCGTCTGTCTCCAAAGCTCCACTGGCTCCCGTTTTCCCAAGGATAATTTTACTACTATAATAAGGTGAAAATGTTTTATTAGCGGTATCGTGTCTTGTACTATCAAATACTGCATTAAAGGCAGCGTCTAATTTCCAGCCCGTCAAAACCCTTGCGGCCGTTTTCACATCATCCTCTGAGTATTTTGCCCCGCCGTCTTTGCCCACTGTATATAACTCTTGTAATTCTCGTCCATAATTTTCATCTGGTGCATTTTTTGTATTTAGATATCCATTCAAATATCTTAACATGCCAGGATCGGTTGTTATGTCGCGCACCAGTTGTTTAAAATTACCAAGACAATTTTTTCTTAAAATTTGATGATGATGATAAACCATGGTACCATAATTAATGGTGTCTGCTTCGGTACCAAAATGATTGCTCCAAAAAAAAGTGAGTTTCTCTTGTATATTTCTAGCTTGCCCAACGCAAACACTCAAGAGCCATTTTTTATAGGTAGCCCTTCTATAGCTGTTAATGGTGCCATCCAAAGAAATATCATTAATCCAAGTACTTCCTAAAGGAACATTGGGGTCGGGTACACTTGAGGTATTATAATCATTTAAGGGCGGGGTGGGTAAGGTAGTGGGTACATTCAACAATTCATCCACAGTTGCAGCAACCCCCTTTGTGGTAAAATAATTTATGTCCGCTGCTTTTGCCCCAAACATGGTTCGGTTAAGCAAATGTTTAGCTTGCGTAGCAGTCCAAGCGCCCTGATATGGCTTTAAACCAAGGGTGCTTGTTTGGGGGGAAGTTGGCATAGTCCTTAGAATTGATACTAAATTTAGTAAAAAAAGATACAAAATGTAGTAAAAACACTACTATTTTTTATTGTTTTTTGCAAAGTAGTAAATAATAACGCCCAGAAAAATAAAGACGATGCTGTATACAGCCTGTTCGGGCTTTGAGCTTACTACGTGATACATAATCCACAAGTTAAAAACCGCATATATAATTGGCGGTATGGGGTAAAATGGTATTTTAATAGGCCTTTCAATATTGGGATGTTTATATCTTAATACGATTGTAGAAACCGCGGTAAGCGTGGTAAAAAAACAAAGTATTAAGCCCATGGTCGTAATGATAAATTCAAAACTACTAGTTACTAAAATGGTAATAGATATGATAGCTTGCATTAAAATAGATCTAAGCGGAATACCATTTTTAGTATGTTTTACAAAGAAAGAAAAGAAGGGGTAATCTTTTGAAATCGTATGTATAACCCTTGGGCCTATTAATATTAAAGCACTAATGGTAGACATTAAAAAAAAGGCAATTAAAAAAGAAATAATATTGCCCCCATGGGTAGAAAATAAATTATTGGCAACAAAATAAACAAAATCTTCCTTACCTATAATTTCTGCAGGGGCACTAGATAAAACAAAAACAAGGTTTATTAAGGTATAAATAGCAATGACGGTGAGCACTCCCCAAAAAATTGAACGGGGTACCGTTTTTTTAGGATTTTTTATGTCATCAATAATATAAGAAGAAGCATTCCAGCCAGAATAGGCATAAGAAACATAAATTAAACTCACCCAAAACGCGGGGGAAAGCATTTCATTGATATAGTCTCCAGCAATAATATGTTTAGTTCCAATAGTATCTGCATGCATATAAAAAATAGAGTAAAAACCAAATGCAATTAATAAAATTAATAGTATCACTTTGGCAAAAGAAGTAAACACCTGAAGTCTTGCACTATGCGATAAACTAATACAGTTCACTATTGAAATGATAACGATGATAAGAATGGAAATAACCAATGGATGTACATTGAATCTAGTTACGTCTAACAAATATTTTGAAAAAGCATAGGCCGACGCAGCAATGGGGGCTGCAAATCCTACAATAGAGGAAGCCCATCCCGATAAAAAACCTACCCGATCGCCAAAAGCTGTTCGTAAAAAATGATACTCGCCGCCTGACTTTGGATACGCCGCACTTAATTCGGCATAACAAAAAGAACCATTCAGTGCCAAGAAGCCACCAAACAACCAAACTGCCGTGATAGAAATATAACTATGTAAATCTACTAACTGAAAACCCAAAGAGGTAAATACCCCCACGCCAATCATGTTGGCGATGACCACCGAGTATGCAGTATTAAACCCAACCTTTGGTTTTTCCATTATTGATTTATGATTTGCCTAAGGTGTACAAATTAGGAAAAAATTGGGCAAATAAGCCATAAAAAAGAATCATTGCTACCATCCTTGTTTGCATTTAACAAACGGATGACAACAATGATTCTTAAAAATATTTATACCCTAATTATTTAGTGGAAAATTCAAAATGAATTAGTCCCCTATTCATATTGCGGTGTTGTATAAGCATTGGGATTATAAAAAGTGATGCTCAATTTTGATGCATTTAATGTAATACTATTGGTATTTGCACTATTTGTAAACGTCATTGAAGCGTCTGTATCTGTAGCAGTAGTTTGCCATCCAGCACTAATTAATTTTTCTTTTAATTTCTTTTTTAAAGTTTCATTACCAGATTTGTCTCCAAATCCTATATCCACTGAAGAAAGATGAGAAGCTGTATTTAGGCTATAAATTGGGTTGTATGAAGCGTCGTATGTTTCATATGTCTTTACTTCTCCGTCAAACATAAATGTAAAATCAAACTGGCTAGCACCTTTAAATGTTTGATAAGAATAACCCCCTACGCCTGGAAACTGGTCATTAGTATCTGGAATAGCTGTTTCCGTTGTCGTACTTTCGGTTTTAGCTGTACTACTTGATTTTGTTCCCATAACCATATCATAGTCATTACCAGCGGTAGCACTATTAGAAGTAGTATATTTTACGTAAGGAAATTTTTGTCTTACGGTTTCGATATTGGAAGTTTCATTTAGGCCGGCAATATCTTTTGTTGTAATTGAAGCAATCGTATTAGTGAATAATTTATCAAAATTGAAATATTTTGAATTAACCGACATATAGTTTAACACAACATCTGGTGATAGTAATGCAATATCGTCTACATCGCCAGTAATTACATAAGAGTCTTTGTTTAAAACCTTCCCTTCTTCACTTAAAATGTCAATTTTCTTATCGTCATTAATAGCAATAAATTTATCTTTTGTGATAGGAATTACATTTTTATAGTCGTCTAAACCAATTACTAATTCGCCTTTGTTACTATATAATTTAACTTTTTTATCAACTTTTACAATTACTTTACCATTTGAAGAAATAATTGGTTTTGAATCAAACTTAAATCTTAAATCTCCAACTACTTCACCTTTCGTATTTATTACACCCCAGCTGTCGTCATTCTTAACGGCTAGCAAGCCTGATGTTAAGAGGCCACCATCTGTGTATTTGCCATCCTTAATTATTTTTTCTCCTTTCAAATCAACTAAGCCTACATAATGTTTACCTTCTCCGTTCTTCTTGTCATAAATCATATATTTTTCAGAAATCGGGCTGTATTTTACATCTTCTTCTCCTTTAAATACTTTGTTTCCCTTTTTATCAATAATTTGAAATTCATCTTTGTCATTAACAACTCTTGCGTTTCCGTTGACAAAATTTTCACAATTATTATATGCAGGTTTAATAATTACCTCGCCTTTTGTATTTGCATAACCCCATTTGCCATCGTCTGCTTTAAATCTTAATAAACCATCAGACACAACACCTGCAGTTAATACTTCGTACTCACCTAGTTTGGATAAGTTAGGAATTACTGCTTTGCCTTTTTTATCAATCAAGGATAAAACACCTTGATCGTCTCTTACCACTGCGTAGTCTTCATTAAAAGGTGTTCCGTCATCAAATGTTTTATCAACCAACGGTTTCACTTTTTTATCAGACAGTGTCCAATATTTAACTTTACGTTCTTTAGTTTGTTCGAAAATAACACCATTCATTGCCCATACCGTTGAGCCTGCATCAAATTCATCTTCTGCAACAATTTTACCTTCAAAATCTATTAAGCTGATTTTGTTGGCATCTTTTTTTGTTTTAACTGCTAAGTAGTCAAAAAGTTGATCTTTATGACCGCCACCACCACAAGAAGAAAAAATGATTGTCATTAATAGACAAAGGGGAAGTAATAATTTAATTGATTTCATAAATTTTTTATATTAAAATTGTATAATATAAAGATAGGGGAATTTCTTATTTAGAAAAAAATTAATGCTTGATTTTATATCTCGTATTCTTTCCCAAGCCACCTTCTTTCAATAAAACTCCATTTTGTAGCATTTTAGTTACATCCCTCAAAGCGGTATCACGGGAGCATTCGGCAATGCATGCGTAAATTGTGGTGGTAAGCCCCTCATTAAATCCGGTTAATAATTTATTAATGATGACTTGTTGACGCCTATTAAAAGAGTTTTCGTTTTGTGTATTCCAAAAAGTCGCGCGCTTAACAATGGGAGCAAGTGCAGTTTCAGCATGTTCGTAAGCACCTTCTAAACAATGTAAATACCATTGTAGCCAAATGGTAATGTCAAGTGAGCCTTGCTGCGTTTGGGACAAAATGAATTGATATTCCCCCTTTTTCTTTGAAATTTGATCGCTCATACTATAATACCTATGCGCTATTCCATCTGCTTTGGCCAGTTGAATATCTGAAATGATCCTTGCAATTACACCGGCTCCTTTTTCAGAGGGGGCGATGGAGTGAAACCATAAATGTGCAATGCCGGCCTTAAGCAATCTGTCCAATCCTGGTTTGTTAAACCAAGTTAGGAATTGGAGTAGGTTTTTTTTATCGAAATCAGATGAAAATTGTTGATTATCAACTACTTGATAATTGAAAAGCGCACTCAATGTTTTGTACAACTCGTTCAGCCGTTCCAAATTGAGATCGGCGTTACTGGGGTAGGTAAATATTATGCGCAGCGCTTCCTTTTTCTCCAATTCAACCTGATTCTCAATTTGTAGGTTGGAAACTACTTCTAAGCGCATAATTTCATTATGCGCCTGCGCTTTAAATTCCGGCTGGAGCGTTTCCATACTGGCTAGTAGTTTCCCTTGCTTTAATCTTACCCTCATAAGAATAGGATTCAGAATATCCGGGCTCCAGGTAAATGCTGGAAAATGGGGCAATTGCTGTAAAAAAAGAGACATTAACGCAATTTAAGGCGAATAATTGAATAATTCAACATTTATGATAGCATTCGCCGTATTTATAAAAATAACTATTTTTTGAAATAATTGCCTTATTAAAGATTATTTTTGCCAGAAAACATGCTTTACTCTACCTTTTTGGGGAGGCGCATTGGCTATATTTATTAAATTTGCTGAACACTTTACTATGAAACCCATTTTTGCTTTCCTCTTTTTAATAAGCGCAAACTATGCTTACAGTCAATCAATGAAGATAAATTTATGGCCAGAGGGGAGTGTTCCCTTGTATATTAAAAATAATATCCAGGAACAAGCAATTAGCACCGACATTGTAAGAATAGGTAAAGTACAGGTTCCTCAAATAGAAGTGTATTTGC
>Ga0209768_10000441_pt1 | contig 28621 bp, 26 predicted proteins | sample LauGreSBDMM110SD_3_FD_187564 | JGI IMG/M metagenome (GOLD analysis project Ga0209768, IMG submission 187564) | Freshwater lake microbial communities from Lake Michigan, USA - Sp13.BD.MM110.SD (SPAdes) (version 2) | ecosystem: Environmental > Aquatic > Freshwater > Lake | place: Lake Michigan... | reverse complement strand
CACCAATTCAGGTGCATTATCTACACTTGTAGTGGTGTTCTTTTTCTGGGGCTTTATTGCTTCAAGCAATAGTGTCTTTATTCCTTTTTGTAAGCATAAATTTAACCTTGACCAATTTCAAAGTCAATTAGTCGATTTTGCTTTCTACCTAGCCTACTATATAGGTGCCTTAGGCCTATTTGCATATGGAGCATTTGGTGGTAAGGATTTAGTGGGTAAATGGGGATATAAGAAAAGTATTGTCTATGGCTTACTATTTTCTGCCATTGGTGCAGCTGCCATGATTATTGCAGTGAATGCCAATACATTTACAGGCATGTTAGTTGGTTTATTCATAGTGGCTTTAGGATTTTCTTTACAACAAACCGCAGCACAACCTTTTTCCATTGCATTAGGCGACCCTTCTACCGGCGCAAGCCGTGTGAACCTAGCGGGTGGTATTAATTCTTTTGGAACCTCTATTGGGCCCATTGTGGTAGCCCTTGCCTTATTTGGAAGTGCAGCAGCTATTACCGATGATCAAATTGCTGCATTAAGCTTAAGCAAAGTAGTGATATTGTATACAGCTGTGGGTATTTTATTTTTAGCCGCAGCCGCCATGTTTCATTTTTCAAAAAAAGTACCTCCAGGTATATCTGAAGAAAAAATTGAACCCGCTAATAAAGCTTTATACTTATTATTAATCATGACAGGCGTTTTAATTATAATGTTTGTGCCTATTTTTAGTAGCTATAAAATTGATCCTACTACTTTAACCGATGCAGGTAGGCACGATTTAGAAACCACGCGTTTAAAATGGTTATTTGGCGCTTTAGCTACAGTGGTACTGGGTTTATTGTATGCAAATTTCAAAGCACAGAAAAATGAAAGTGGTTGGGGTGCGATGAAATACCCTCAATTAGTGTTAGGTATGCTTGCCTTATTTGTATATGTGGGCGCTGAAGTTTCAATTGGTTCTAACTTAGGAGAATTATTAAAGCAAGCCGATTTTGGAAGTATCCCTTCTTCAAAAATTGCACCTTATATTTCTATGTATTGGGGCAGCATGATGATTGGCCGATGGGCAGGTGCCATTTCTGCATTCGAGTTTAAAAGCAGTACGAAAAAAATATTAACAGTAATTGTTCCTTTAGTAGCCTTTGGAATTGTAATTGCTGTAAACAGTATTGCCCAATACGACATGACTCCGCTATACATGTACATCGTTTGTATTTTCATACAAATTGTGGCCTTCTTCTTAAGTCAAGACAAACCTGCTAAAACTTTATTAATATTTAGTTTAATTGGAGTAGTCTCTATGTTAATTGGTGTATTCACTAAAGGAGACATTGCTATTTACGCATTTTTAACAGGTGGAATTGCTTGTTCCATTATGTGGCCTTGTATTTTTGCCTTATCTATTGCAGGTATTGGAAAGTATACCACACAAGGTGCCGCTTTTTTAATCATGATGATATTAGGGGGCGGTATTATTCCTCCTATCCAAGGTAAATTATCTGACTTCTTACAATCTTCTCATTTAGATACCCCAGGTTATGGTATACATAATTCTTTCTGGGTACCTGTTTTCTGTTTTGCTTATATTTTAGTATTTGCCATTTCAGTAAAAGGTATTTTAAAGAAGCAAGGAATTAACTATGAAGAAACGGAAGCAGTAGCAGGACATTAATAATAATTTAAAATAAAAATTGAGCATGGATTCTTTTATAGCGGGGGTTGATATTGGTGGCACAGGTACCAAGTTTGGTATAGTAGATAATCTAGGTAATGTTTTATCATCTGATACAATGTCCACCAAGGGGCATGCGGATATTCATGCTTATATAGATGAGTTGTATGATAAACTAATGGTTCTTATTGACAAAGTGGGTGGCGTGGGATGTATTAAAGGTATTGGTGTAGGCGCTCCTAATGGGAATGTATATACGGGGACTATTGAATATGCGCCTAACCTTCCATGGAGAGGAATTATTCCTTTAGCTAAATTAATTCAAGATAAATTTAATTTACCTGTAAGATTAACCAACGATGCCAATGCTGCTGCAGTAGGTGAAATGACTTATGGTGCAGCAAAAGGCATGAAAAATTTTATTTTAATTGCATTAGGAACAGGTGTGGGTAGTGGTATTGTAGCCAATGGAGAATTAATTTATGGATATGATGGAATGGCAGGCGAATTAGGACATACTATTATTATACCCGATGGACGCATACACCCAGGCACAGGAAAAAAAGGTTCACTAGAAAGTTATGCTTCTGCAACTGGAGTGGCAATATCGGCTGTCGAAATTTTAAATAATACCGACAAACCCAGTTCCTTAAGAAACATTCCTATTGATAAGATAGATTCTAAAGCAGTATTCGAAGCGGCCACTGCTGGCGATGAAGTAGCCAAAGAAGTATTTGAATACACAGGCAGAATATTAGGAATTGCTTTAGCCAACTTTGTAATGTTCTCTAGCCCTGAAGCCATTATATTATTCGGAGGCTTAACCAAGGCGGGTGATTTAATTTTAAAACCTACGCGTGAACATATGGAAGCTAACTTAATTGAAGTATTCCAAAATAAAATTAAAATATTAGTAAGTCACTTGAAAGAATCTGACGCTGCTATATTAGGGGCAAGCGCCCTAATGTGGGAGTAAAGTTTCTTCTTTCCATTTGTTTCTACCCCAGCCTGCTATTACATGTTTTTCTGAATGATAAGACGACCTCACTAAGGGCCCACTTTCTACATAGTCAAATCCTAACTCGTAGCCAATTTGTCTTAGCTCAGCAAATTCATCGGGATGCACAAAGCGTTGAACCGCTAAATGTTTTTTAGTAGGTTGTAAATATTGACCCAAGGTTAATACATCAGTTCCTACCGACACTAAGTCTTTCATCGTTTGAATTACCTCTTCTTTCTGCTCTCCAATGCCTAACATAATACCCGTCTTAGTGCGCATGCCTCCTTTTTTCAATGTCTCCAGCACGCCTAAGCTTCTTCTATATTTTGCTTGCACCCTTACTTTATGTGTAATGCGTTCCACTGTTTCCATATTATGGCTTACCACTTCTGGAGCCGCTTCTATGATTCGATTAATTTGTTCTTGTATACCTCTAAAATCGGGAATTAAAGTTTCTAAAGTGGTAGTGGGCGTAAGTGATTTAATAGCTTTAATGGTGTTGTACCAAATAATGGAACCTCCATCTGCTAATTCATCTCTGTTCACGCTAGTTAAAACGGCGTGTTTCACTTTCATTAATAAAATAGCTTCCGCTACTCTTTGTGGTTCGTCCCACTCCACTGGTTTAGGACGCCCTGTAGCTACTGCACAAAACTGACAGCTTCTAGTACAAATATTCCCAAGTATCATAAATGTAGCCGTGCCTTCACCCCAGCACTCTCCCATATTCGGGCAATTTCCACTCTCACAAATAGTGTGTAGTTTATGCGTATCTACTAATTTGCGTACATGCTTATAACTTTCTCCAATAGGCAGCTTTACTCTTAACCAATCTGGTTTTTTTATTCTAGTCTCATTTTCGGCACTTAAAACGGGTAAATCTTGCATAAATAGGTCTCTATAATCAGGTACAAAAATACGAGACTTACCCTATATATTCACCTTTTTTGCGTTAAAATTATATCTTATCTTCGTATAAATTAATACCATTTTATGGAGAAGTACGGAAAGATCTTATTAATTGTCATGCCCATTTTTTTTGCAATGATTCTTATAGAAAAATGGTATGGTTGGTATATAAAAAAAGAACGTAACCATTCAATGGATACAGTGAGTAGTTTAAGTTCAGCCATCACCATGGTCATTAAAAATGTATTGGGTTTAAGTTTCACCATTTTAAGTTACAAATGGATTGAACAAAGAGTGGCCATTACACATATTAGCACCACTTGGCTTACTTATGTTATTGCCTTTGTTTCATTAGACTTTTCACACTATTGGATTCACCGTATAGAACATAAAATAAATTTCTTTTGGAACAGCCATATTGTTCATCATAGTAGTGAAGAATATGATTTGGCCTGCGCAGTGAGACAACCCATCTCATCTTTTGTGAAAATATTTTCTATTTTCTTACTTCCGGCAGCTTTATTGGGCGTATCCCCTCTGGTGATTGCTACTGTTACCCCAATTCAATTTTTTGCTCAATTCTGGTACCATACGCGTTATATTAACAGAATGGGATTTTTAGAACACATTTTAGTAACACCTTCACACCATAGAGTGCACCATGCTATTAACAAAGAGTACATGGATAAAAACATGGCCCAAATATTTATTATATGGGATAAATTATTTGGCAGTTTCCAGGAAGAATTGCCCCATGTAGTTCCTGTTTATGGAATTACAAGACCTATGAGAACTTGGAACCCTATAAAAATTAATTTCAAACACATGTGGCTGTTAATTACTGACGCTTGGAAAACAAATGACATTAAAGCCAAGTTTCAATTATGGTTCAAGCCCACAGGCTGGAGACCTGCCGATTTAGAAGCCAAAAGTCCTGTGTTTAAAATTGAGGATGTATATAATTTTGAAAAATACCAGACTAAAAGAACAAATTCATTCTACGCATGGGTTTGGTTACAAATTGTACTTATATTTATTATAGTTGCCTATTTCTTAGGTAATATTGCGTACATAGGAGTGCCCAATATATTCATTTATGGAGCCTTTGTATATGTTTATATTTATGCCTTAACCGATTTTATGGATGGCAACCCCTCCTCTCTTTTTTGGGAGCTATTAAAATCAATTTTTGGAATAAGTATTATTGTTTTTATTGGAGATTGGTTTGGAGCCGATAAATACTATTCATTATTAAGCAAGTTAATGATTGCCTATTTTGTACTTTCCCTAATAGTTACCTACACGCTTCATAAAAGAGAACTTAGCCCAGAAAAAGCGGTGGCTTAAAAATATATACTATGACCTCTATCGTAACCTACGACGCTAATTTAAGAACCACTTGCGTGCATTTGCAAAGTGGCTCTGCTATTCAAACCGATGCCCCTACAGACAATAAAGGCAAGGGGGAAAAATTCTCTCCCACCGATTTAATTGCTACGGGTTTAGCCGCCTGCATGATCACCACCATGGGCATCAAGGCAGAATCTATGTCTATTGCGCTTGATGCTGCCAAAGTAGAAGTGACTAAAATAATGGTATCAGATCCTAGAAGAATAGGCAAAATTATTGCGCATGTAACCATGCCTGCCGGTTTAAACTTAGATGATAAAACTAAGGAGATATTAGAAAGAGTGGCAAGAACCTGCCCTGTTGAAAGAAGCCTACACCCAGACTTGGAATTAGATATTGCTTTTAATTGGCAGTAATTATATACTAAACAATATTTAGTTGCTTTATTTTTTGTACTAGTTTGCTTACAGGAAGTCCCATCACATTATAAAAATCGCCTGTAATTTTTTTAATTCCCACTACCCCAATCCATTCCTGTATGGCATAGCCCCCAGCTTTATCATAGGGCTTATATTTATCTACGTAAGACTCTATTTGTTCAATTGTTAATGTATGAAACTCCACCAAGGTAATTTCACTAAAGCTAATTTCCTGGCCTTGATATAATAAAACTACACCGGTAATAACTTTATGGGTTTTGCCAGATAAACTTAGCAAGGACTCAATAGCCTGTTCTTTATTACTAGGCTTACCAATTATTTTTTGATCTAATACTACCACAGTATCTGCTGCAATAATACATTGATTTACCAAAGCGGGTTTAGTGGAAAGAATAATTTCTTTTACGGCCAAGGCTTTATTTTTTGCTATATATACTGGCACTTCTTCTATAGCCAAATGAGTTGGATAAGATTCATCTGCGTCTGAAATAATAATTTCAAAAGGAATCTCTGCCCATTCTAGTAATGTTTTTCTTCTAGGAGATTGCGAGGCTAGTATGAATGAAGGCATGAAATGAATCGATTATATGAAACTATTATATTAAAATAAAAAGTAGAAAAACAGAATGGATAAAATACCCGCTAGCATAGCAAATTTTAAATAGGCACTTAATTTTTTAAAATGGTTATGCGTAAAGGCCTTCGGCAATTTTATTAGAACAAGGCTTAAGGGGGTAATAATAAACCCAACACAATACAAAACAGTATACCACCATCCAAAAGGGATAGCATATAATTGTATAATTAACAAAATAGCAATGACCACAAATGTCCAAACGGCTAAATACACTTTAGTAGGTTTTAAACCCCAGGCAATGGGCAAGGTATTGCAACCAAATTTCTGATCGCCTTCCATATCCTCCATATCCTTTAAAGCTTCTCTCACCAAGGTTAAAATAAATGCAAATGCACTATATAATAAGGTTAGCTTGGCAAATTTTAAAATAGCTCCATTACTTATAGCAGGATGAATAATTTCTTGTACAGTAAACTTAGAAAAATACACAATGGCAATTGACCAAGCAGTGAGCATGGCAATAATAATATTACCTACTAAAAACTTCTTTTTAAAAGTAGTGCTATAAAACCATAAAAATAAAATGGCCAATAAATTAGTTACATGTATATGCCAATAGGCTTGGAAAGGAAATACAATGGTGGATATATACATGCCCAATACACTGAAAATAAGATGCCAGAAAATAACCATCCTTCTGCTAATATAAGCACCTACTACTACTTTTTGAGGCTTATTGACTTGGTCAATATTAACATCAAAATAATCGTTAATCATATAGCCAGCAGCCGCAATTAAAATATTACTAGTGAGCATGAAATAAAAACGAATGTCTACCTCGCTACCTGAAATAGGAAATAGCGGTTTGTAAATACAAAAATGCAGTAAACACTCAGCCAATAAAATGAATACTAAGTTTGGCCAACGCACCAATTTTAAAAAATGAATGAATAATTTCAAATTGATTATTTTAAATTCATTTAGATTGAATATGATCATCATTATCCCAATGATCATTCAACTTCAATGTTTTTTCAATTACTTCTCTAGCACAACCCTCCCCTCCTTTAGCAATTGCTTTATAAGTAGCCATCGCTTTAATGTCAATAGCTGCATCACTAGGGCAGGCTGCAATACTTACTATTTGCATGGCTTCTAAATCGGGCATATCGTCGCCCATATATAATATTTGATCCAGCGGGGTGGCATGTAAAATAGATAACTCTTCTAAAAGTACTTTCTTATCTGTTACTTTCATAAAAACTTGACGAACGCCTAATTTTTCTAAACGATCTTTCACTTCATCGGAATTGCCCCCTGAAATAATCCAAACCTTGTACCCTTTTTTAATAGCTAACTGAATAGCATAGCCATCTTTAATATTCATGGATCTTGCCATTAGTCCATTGGGCATAACCAATAAATTACCGTTGGTTAATACACCATCTACATCAAATACAAAACAAGTTATTTTTTTAAAATCAGCTAACAAGGCATCTTTATTTAGACAATAAAAGTAAGCTTATTTTTGATTATCACGCCATTCATACACCCAGGCGGATTGAATCATTTCCAGATGGCCCTCATTAGACTCCTCTTTTTTGCCCTCAAAATGTGGCAAGGATAAAACCCATTCTAATAAATCGGTGAAGCGCACTCTATAAATTTTAGACTCTGTAAAATCATTTCCAAATTTTTCATATAATTTTTGAGCGATGTCTTCATGATCATTCCAATAAATGGGTGGTTCAAACTGAGGCATAATGGTATATTTAATTCGGGTGTAGTATAATTTATTCTCCTAAAAATTGTGTTTGATCGGGAAGTATAATTTCTATTGCTCCACTGCCTGCTAATAATTCGCATTGGCATCCTAATCTCGATTCTATTCTTGGAATCACTGCTCTATCAATAAAATCTTCTTCTTTATCCGATAACGCTTCTAAAAATTCGGCACCTTTCTTTATATATATATGACAGGTACTGCAAGCACAAACGCCCCCACAATTATGGTGTAATACAATACCTGCATCTAATATCACTTCTAATAAGCTATGGTCTGGCTTAATGTCATTTATAGTAACTGGCTCTAATCCCTTTTGTTCAAAATTAATTTTTAACGAATACATAGGTCAATCTTAGATTTTTGCAAAAATACTAGTTATCATGCAATGCCTTCATTACATTTTTATTTTTCTTTGTCGAAATACAAAAAAAACTAAATCTATACATTCGGGCTTCTTATCTTTGCGCTCTAATTATATAATTATGGCCACGCAAGGGTTCTCAGAAAGGATGTATTTACAATATTTGAGGACCAAGTTTAAAACTTTAGGCATGGTTTCGACCCCAGTGGCAGTCAAATTGGCCTTTGATTTATTCTGCACCCCCTATCCAAAATATAAGAAAAGAAAGGCCCCTGCTATATTTCACCAGGGGAAGTCCTTAAATATAACCCTCACAGGAAATGGCATTACAGAAACAGGCAAAACTAAAATTCATGGTTTTGAATGGAAACCCCTTAAGCCAAATGGACAAACAGTTTTAATAGTACATGGCTATGCCAGCTATTTTTATAAGTTTGAGCAATATATTCAGCCCTTATTGAAACAGGGTTTTAGGGTCATTGGTTTTGATGCACCTGGACACGGTTTAAGTGAGGGTAAATACATACAAATAGTCATCTATAAACATGCCATTGAACATATTATTAAAGAACTAGGTCCGATTGATCATTTTATTGGCCATTCCTTAGGTGCCATTACCTTGGCATTAATTGCAGAGACCATTGAAAATCCATCAAAGCATAAGTTTGTATTAATTGCCCCAGCCACTAAAACCACCACTACCTTTGAACGTTACTTCAATATGATGCACCTTAGTCCTGTAATTAGAGCTGCCTTTTTAGAATTTGTAGAAAAGGGTTCCGGTCTGCCAATTACCTATTTTGAAGCCGACAGGGCCATCGAAAAATATGCTGGAGACCTACTTTGGGTGCACGACAGGGAGGATTTGGTTTGTCCCTTCGAAGATTTAGTCGAATTTCAAAAAAAAGCCCCAAAAAATATAAAATTCTTGATTACCAATGGGTTAGGTCATAATAAAGTATATAAAACCCCTGAAATTATTGATAAAATAATGGCTTTTCTGGGTCCAATAGAATAGCTTATTTTTATTTTTTGGGTGAAAGCTCTAATATTGCATCGCGAGAAAAGAAAAGTTTAGCCAGCAATGGTGTCTTTTCTTTTTTCATAATTAATTGATATTCAATTTCAAAAATACCCGTAGGAGCGGTTGGCAACTATGTCAAAAAACTTATTAATTGTGGAGTCGCCTGCAAAGGCTAAGACGATCGAGAAGATTTTAGGGGAAGAATTTGAAGTAAGAAGCTGCTATGGTCATATTCGTGATCTAGAGAAAGCAGATATGGGTATTGACTTAAAAAACAAATTTGCACCAAGATATTCTGTCCCGAGTGAGAAAGAAAAAGTAGTAAAGGAATTAAAATCCATGTCAAAGAAGGCAAAGGAAGTTTGGCTTGCATCGGATGAGGACCGTGAAGGCGAAAGTATTAGTTGGCATTTAGCAGAAGTATTGGGATTAGATCCTAAAAAAACAAAGCGTATTGTATTTCATGAAATTACAGCGCCTGCTATTAAAAAAGCAGTTGCGAATCCGCGTTTCATAAATATGGACTTAGTGGATGCACAACAAGCAAGAAGAATATTAGATCGTATTGTGGGTTTTGAATTAAGCCCTGTGCTTTGGAGAAAAATTGGCATGCAAAGAAGTTTAAGTGCCGGTCGTGTACAAAGTGTTGCTGTAAGATTAATTGCAGAAAGAGAAAGAGAGATTAATCAATTTTTACCAGAAAGCGTTTTTAAAATTTCAGCTTTATTTACAGCCCCCGATATTAATAAAAAGAAAGTAAAATTTAAAGCTGAAGGGCCTCAAAAATTATCTACTGCAGGCGCCGCTGAAAAGTTTTTAAATGAATCAAAAGGTGCAAAATATACTGTTAAAGATATTGCAGTAAAAGACGGTAAACGCACGCCCTCAGCACCTTTCACCACTTCTACTTTACAACAAGAAGCCTCAAGAAAATTAGGTTATAGTGTAAGTAAAACAATGTTGCTTGCACAAAAATTATATGAAAGTGGTAAGATCACTTACATGAGAACCGATAGTATTAGTTTAAGTGAAACAGCAGTCGACGCCATTAAAGCAGAAATTAATTCAAGCTTTGGCGAAAAATATTATCAACCTCGTAAGTTCAAAAATAAAAATGAAAATGCGCAAGAAGCGCATGAGGCCATACGCCCTTCTTACATGAATGAAAGTAAAGTAGACGATGCCGATTTAAACAGATTATACGAACTTATTTGGAAAAGAACCATTGCCTCTCAAATGAGCGATGCACAATTTGAAAAAACAACTGCAAAAATTGAAGTCTCTACCAATAAAGAAACATTAACGGCAAGTGGAGAAGTGATGAAATTTGATGGCTTCTTAAAAGTATATTTAGAAAGTAACGACGAAGAGGAAGAAGATAATAATGAAGAGGGAGAAAGTTTATTACCTCCTTTAGCAAAAGGACAAGTATTAGACTTTTTAGAAATGACAGGACTAGAGCGTTTTAGCCGACCTAGTTCCAGATATACAGAAGCATCTTTGGTTAAGAAATTAGAGGAATTAGGTATTGGACGCCCTTCTACTTATGCGCCTACCATTTCTACCATTATGAAACGTAATTATGTAGAGAAAAGAGAAAAAGAAGGCATTAAAAGAATCTACCAGATTTTAACACTGAACAATAAAGATGTTATCAAGCAAGAGACTGCATCTGAAATTACTGGTGCAGAAAAAAATAAGTTGTCCCCTACCGATTTAGGTTTAGTGGTGACTGACTTTTTGAAATTGCATTTTGAAAAAGTGATGGACTTTAACTTTACGGCTAAAATTGAAGGCGAGTTTGATGAAATCGCAGCTGGTAAATTAAAATGGAGCGATATGTTAGCCTCTTTTTATGAACCATTTCATACGACCATTGAACATACCCTTGAAACCGCAGAAAGAGCAAAAGGTGAAAGAGAATTAGGATTTGATGCAGTGACTGGTAAAAAAGTAATTGCGCGTATGGGTAAATATGGTCCCATGGTACAAATTGGCCACCAAGATGAAGAAGAAAAGCCAAGATTTGCAAAACTAAAAGCCTCTCAAAGTATTGAGACAATTAGTTTTGATGAAGCCATGGAACTTTTCAAACTACCTCGTACGCTTGGGCAATTTGAAGAGGAAGATGTTTCAGTAAATATTGGTCGCTTTGGCCCTTACGCTGCCCATGCTAAGAAGTTCTACTCCCTTAATAAGGAAATGGACCCTTACACTGTTACCTTAGAAGAGCTTACTCCTATGATTGCAGAAAAGCGCAAAGCCAAAGACGAGAGAACCATTAAGGTATTTGAAAAAGAAAAGATACAATTACTTAGAGGCCCTTATGGCCCTTATATCAAGCAAGGTTTACGCAACTTCAAATTGACTAAAGAACAACAAGAAAAAGTTGAGACCTTGACCATTGAAGAAGTGAATGCAACCATCGCTGAATTAAAAGCCAATCCGCCACGCAAAATGGCTAGAAAGAAAAAGGCTTCTTAGATTATTGAGGGCTTACTCATTAATTTAAGGTATTGAACGTGTGCTTTAATGGCACTCACTACCGTAGGGTATTCAATATACTTTAATTTAAAATCGGCACATGTTTTCTTCACTATTTTAGAAATAGCAGGATAATGTACATGCGATATTTTAGGAAACAAATGATGCTCAATTTGAAAGTTAAGCCCACCCACTAACCAACTTACTATTTTACTCTTAGTAGCAAAATTAGCAGTGGTTTGAATTTGATGTACTGCAAATTCATCATCCATTTTATTCTCAGGTTGATTGGCTAAAGGAAATGCAGTGTCTGTTACGGTGTGTGCTAGTTGGAAAACTATACTTAATACAAAGCCTGCCACAAATCCCACTACTAAAAACCCTACTAACCAGCTTACCCAGCCCAACATATATATAGGTAATGCCACAAATATAAAAGCATGGTATACTTTCACTAACCAAAATTCAATATGTTCAGAAGCGCTCATTTTGCTAATTTCTACAGATCCAATTTTCTTGGTGAAATACTTTTTGTAATCGGCAAAGAAAATCCAAAATATATATAGTAACATATATAAACCCCAGAAATAAATATGTTGAAAACGGTGTAGAAGATAATGTTTCTGCGTAGGCGCCATTCTCATTAAAACACCCACTTCAATATCATCATCTACCCCATCAATATTGGTATAAGTATGATGTAAAGTTACATGCTTCATTGCCCACATAAAACGACTTGCCCCCAGTACACTAATAGAAGAAGAGGCCAATTTGTTTAACCAAGCGTATTTACTAAAACTACCATGGCTGCCATCATGCATAACATTAAAACCAATAGCTGCAATAAGGCCTCCAAATAATACACATTCTAAAATGGCATAAAATACAGGCGGAGTAAAAAATATTAAATGAACATAAGTAACCACAAATAAGCTCATTAAAATAATAGCTTTAGAAAACAATTTAAAATTACCTGTTGCTTTAATGGCATGGTCTTCTAAATATAGATTCACTCTTCTTTTTAATTCTGAATGAAGTGAATTAGCCTTTACAGGGAACTTAGGGGTAATCAGATGCATGTTTGACATAGACAATCGTTATAAGATACAAAGAAAAGGCAAATAGCAATAAGACTAGGCATTATTCTCTGTTATTTACCCGAACGTTTAATAATTCTATTTATTATGTAAACAATTGTTAAATATATCCACATAGATGGGATAAGTAAAAAGGATTTTTGACGATATATTTCGTTGATTTGAATAATTATTGAAACCTAACCTTAGTTTAACCTATGCAAAAAGAAGCAGAAATTAGCGCCCTATTTAAGCTAATAGACGACCCTGACGAAGAAGTATTTAATACCATTGCAGACAGGTTGCTCAATTATGGTACCCCTATTATACCCGACTTAGAACATCTTTGGGAAAATACTTTAGACGAAGCTACATTAGAACGCATTGAAGTAATGATTTACAAACTGCGTTTGCAAGATTTAAAAGAAGCCTTCGTTGAATGGAAATCTAAACCCGACCCCTCTTTATTTGAAGGTGCTATACTAGTTAATAAATTTCAATTCCCAGAATTAGCCACGGACAACCTTCGCCATCAAATAGAAAAAATTAGACGTAATATATGGCTTGAATTAAATAATTATCTAACGCCATTAGAGCAAGCCAATGTCATTAGAAACATATTATTTAGCTACTATCAAATAAAGGGTGTAGAAGTAAACTATGAAAGGCCTGAAGAATTTTTAATTTCAGCGCCCCTACAATCTAAAAAAGGAAATGCTATTGCGAATACTTTATTATACGCAGAGCTTTGTCAACAACTAGAAATACAGGCGCAGTTTATAAATATACCTAAGCAATGTATTATTGCTTTTTATGCATCGGACTGGGACCCTGAAGAAATAGTGACCAACCCTCAAGAATTTATTCAATTCTATGTGGAGGGTACCACAGGCAATGCCTTCTCCCAAAAAGATTTAGATCAATACATGATTAGATCCAACATAGAGCCTAAGAATAGTTATTACAAAGCTTTGTCTAATGTGAAAATCATCAAAAAACATTTACTAGAATTTGCAAAATGTTTTAATAGCCCTACCCTACAATACAAACAAAAGGACCTTACCGATTTAGCCAATTTATTGGACTAAGCGTTGTATTTTTGTATAGTAAATAAACAAACATGATACAGTGGGATGATTTTACCAAGGTAGATATTCGTTGCGGTACTATTTTAGCTGCCGAAGTTTTTGCAAAAGCAAAAAAACCAGCCTACCAACTAAGTATTGATTTTGGAAGCCTGGGTATAAAAAAATCGTCTGCGCAAATTACACATCATTATAGTATTGAAAATTTAATAGGCAAGCAAGTGGTTGCGGTGGTGAATTTTCCACCTAAGCAAATTGCCAATTTCATGAGTGAATGCCTTGTACTAGGTGTATACGATACCCAAAATGAAGTTGTATTATTACACCCCTCATTTCCTGTTCAAAACGGACAACCCATTGGTTAATGGAAACTAAATACACTCAAATATATCATAGCCCTATTGGTGTAATTAAAATTATAGCTTCTGATTATTGTATTGAAGAATTGGTTTTTGTAGAAGCAGAGTCTGTATCAAAAATAAATTTATCCGAGCATTCACCCCCTGTGATTCAACAATGCATTGACGAACTGATAGAATATTTTGCAGGCAGTAGAAGAAGTTTTTCAGTAGCCATTAACCAGGAAGGCACAGAATTTCAACAAAGGGTTTGGAAAGAATTATATGAAGTACCTTTTGGAAAGAATTTAAGTTATGGGGAACTTGCCAAAAAAATGAGCGATCCTAATGCAGTTCGAGCAGCTGCTTCTGCCAATGGTAAAAATAAGATAGCCATTATAGTGCCCTGTCATAGAATTGTAGGAGCAGATAGATCCTTGGTGGGATATGCCTGGGGCAAGGCCAGAAAGAAATGGCTATTACAACATGAATTTAGACTGGCCCTAGGGGTGCAAACCTTATTTTAAAATAGAACCGTCAAAACCGAAGGGTAATAAATGAGTAGCCGATTGAAGCACCATTACTTTACCCGACATACCTGCCATAATAATCTTAATGGGCGATTGAAACCTGTTCTCATAGTCTAACAAAGACTGTCTACACATACCACAAGGCGAAATAGGCTCTACGGAAGGCTTACCTACCGGTTCGTAACTAATAGCAATGGTTTGTATTTTTTCCTGCGGAAATTGGCTTGCTACACTGTTTAATAAAGTACGCTCTGCACAAATGCCTACGGGAAAACTAGTACTTTCCTGATTAGAGCCAATGATAATTGCATTGGAACTTAACCTTGCAGCAGCCCCTACTTTAAAATTAGAATAAGGAGCATAAGCCGTTTGGGTTGCTTTTTTAGCAGCCTCCAATAGTTCTTGATCCGAACTGGACAATTGATTTGAATCGTCTAACAAATCATATTCGAATTCAAATTTTTGCTGCATGTACTTTAATTAAGTAATTTATTTAATAAGATTAAATAGTCGATTCCATCTAATGGAATTATTATAACTAAACCAAATTAAAGCGGCTCTACCTACAATATGCGTTTCAGGAACAAAGCCCCAGTACCTGCTATCTTGACTACGATGACGATTGTCTCCCATCATCCAATAATAATTTAGCTTTACTGAATAAGTAGTAGCAGCTGCTCCATTGATAAAGTATTGACCATTTTGTTTTTCTAAATTATTATGCTCATAGTTAGTAATGAGTCTTCTGTAAATTTCAATGGTAGTATCATTTAATTCAATAATGTCTCCTTTTTTAGGAATACGAATAGCACCGAAATTATCTACGGACCATGGCGCATGCACAACATCATTCGGAAAAGTATTGCCAATTAAATTATCTACATAAAAACTGACTTCTTTTACTTGAGGCAATTTACCTAAGCTGGCTGCAGCCCCTGCTGTCATGTTTATTACATAAGTATTAGAACTTCCTTCCATTATTTTAAAATCGGCTGTGGCTTCATTAATATCAATACCAATCGTATCTTCTATAAAGCTTTCTGGAATGGCTGTACCATCGGTTACGACAATATATTCAGTTTGTGCAGAAGCAGCCACATAAGCAGGCTTGTCATTCACCCACAACCTACTACCCTTTATTTGAATAATATCTCCAGGAATACCCACACATCTTTTAATATAGTTGTCGGTCTTATCCACTGGATGCACTAAAATTGGATAATCGGCTTGCAATTTTTCTCTATTATTATTATACTCTGGTGTTCTTAATACATCATAATAAGGAAACTTAGATCCAAATTCTGGTAAGTTAATAATAGTATCTCCTGCTGGAAAATTAAACACTACTACATCGTTTCTATTAATATTTCTAAACTTAGTTAACCTTTGATAATCGAGTTGCACCAATTTTGAATAAGAAGGTGTGGTAGGTGCCCCTGGTAAAGTATTGTGTACAAAAGGAAAAGAAATAGGTGTTTGAGGAATTCTAGCTCCATAAGTAAGCTTATCTACAAATAAAAAATCATTCACTAAAAGTGTTTTCTCCATACTCTCTGTAGGAATCACATAAGCTTCAAATATAAATGTTCTAATTAAAGTAGCTGCCACAATAGCAAATACTCCAGCGTCAATCCATTCTCTAGAAGCGGGTTTATGATAATGTGCTAAAGCCTGTTCTCCATACCATTTTTCTTTTGAAGAAAACCCTAAATAAGGCAAATATATAAAAGGAAAAAAAACAGTTAATGCATGTTGAATCACATTTACCTTTTTAAAATGCATGGTAAAAATGATAGAAATCCAAAGGCTAATGAATTGTCCTAAAATAGGAACCAATTGTAACCAAAACCAAATTTTTGGAATACCACATAATTTTACGACTTCCCAGGTATTGTAAATAGGAATCATTGCCTTGTTTTTATCCCCTCCTGCTTTTACAAGCATACTATACATACCAATATGCCAACCCAACCAAAAAATGATAAAAATAACTAGTCCCATAAATAAGAAATTATTGTTATAACAAAAATATCCCTTTGTGAGGGATATTTATAAAAAGATTTAGAATTAACTCATTTTTAATTTGAAAGGCTTAAATAAAGGATGATTGTGCATTTACTTGTACTGATGCATTACCTCTTTAATTAACTTAACCGTTCTGCTAATATCTGGAATGGCTAATGCTGTTAAATTAGGTGCATAGTGCATCGGTGCATCGGCACTGGTAATTCTTCTAATGGGTGCATCTAAATAATCGAAGCCTTCTTTTTGAATACGATAACTTAACTCAGAAGAAACAGAAGCAAATGGCCATTGCTCTTCCACTATTACTAATCTATTGGTTTTTTTCACACTTTCTAAAACAGTCATCCAATCTAATGGACGAATAGTTCTAAGATCAATGACTTCTGCACTAATGCCTTCCTTCTCTAATTCTTCAGCGGCCCCTAATGCCACTTTCATCATCTTGCTATAAGATACAATGGTAATATCACGGCCTGGTCTTTTTACATCGGCAAGTCCTAATGGAATATAATACTCTTCATCAGGTACATCGCATTTATCTCCATACATGACCTCACTTTCTAAAAACATGATAGGATCCTCTTCATAACGAATGGCTTGCTTTAATAAACCTTTTGCATCATACCCATTTGCAACAGATACTACTTTAATACCTGGTATATTGGCTAAATAACTTTCAAAAGCAGTTGAATGCTGCGCCCCTAATTGACCCGCACTTCCATTAGGCCCTCTCATCACAATTGGACAGCCTATTTGGCCTCCACTCATCGCTAGCATCTTACTTGCCGTATTTAATATTTGATCCAAGGGCAGTACCGCAAAGTTCCAAGTCATGAATTCAACAATGGGTCTTAAACCATTTTGAGCAGCTCCCACAGCAACTGCTGTAAAACCTAATTCAGAAATGGGGGTATCAATAACGCGTTTAGCGCCAAATTCTGCTAACATACCCTGGCTTACTTTATAAGCGCCATTGTACTCAGCTACTTCCTCCCCCATTAGCAAGACCCTTTCATCTCTTCTCATCTCCTCGCTCATGGCTTCTCGGATAGCTTCTCTTAAGGCAATTGATCGCATGAATTACTATTTAATTTGAGTTGCAAAAATAGAGATTTATAAAGGAAAAAAGTAATTCTTTGGCATAAAAAAATCCCCTCAGCCTGAGCTAGTCAGGAGAGGGGATCTAAAATCTAACCCACCCTAAAACGAATTATAATACGTTATATGCAAAACTTATATAGTATAGGCCACCAATTGCAGGGCTACCATAACCAGTTAAATAGTATTTGTTCATTACGTTAGTTCCACCTATTTTAATCAAAGACTTGTATTTAGGTACTCTATATGTAAGAACAGCATCTACTGTATTGTAAGAAGGAACCATACCTGCTGCGAAATTACCTTCATAGGCAACTTCATCTTGGTAGTGTATATTAATATTAAAGCCTAATCTGTTATTCATCAATAAACCTGGATGGCTTAAGCTGAAGTTAGATCTCCATGTAGGTGTGTTGAAAAAAGAGACAAAGCCTTTAGGTAATTCGCCAATTTCATCTGTGAAAAGATTCGCAGTAAATACAAATCGATTAGGTAATAAATAGTCTACTGAAGCACCCCAGCCTTTTGTAGTTACATTAGCAGTAGCGTTAGTAGAAATACTATAACCAATTCGCTTATTGGCATCTAATACGTCAAATACACTTGGGTTAGCCGCATTTCTTGATTGAAGTACAGTTACTCCACTGATGAAATTTTGATAGTACCCTGTGTATGCGTAGAAATCAACTAATAATTTCTTAGCAATTAAAGTTTTGTAACCAATCTCAAATGAATTCATTGATTCAGGTTTAAACTCTGCAAATACTTGTTGCTTTAATAAAGCAGGATTTGGTGCTCCTACAGCAGCAGAACCTCCAAATGCAGTAACACTTGCTAAAGTGTAAGCAGGGTTGGTATTGAATTTATAGTAATCTCTTAATTGAGGTAAACCTCCCATTAAACGAGTACCACCACCCACTAACAAGTTAATCCATTGGTTTTGAGTACTTGGGAAACGATAAGCACTTTGATAAGAAAGACGAATATTGTTGTCTTCTGCTAATTTCACTACTGCAGAGAATCTTGGAGTGAATTTACCTTTGAAGTTAGTGTTCTTGTCATAACGACCTGAGAATGATAATTTCAAAACATCTCCAAAGAATTTCTTAGATAGTTGAGAAAAAGCACCAGTTTCATTAATATATATTCTTCCAGTTGTATCGGCAAATAATGTTCCTTGAGAGTTTAAGGTATATAATTTTGCAGTTCCACCCACTAACCAGTCTATATCATACTTATTTAATTTTAACACCTCAGTTAAATTCAAAGTACCTTCTGCAACACTTAATCTAGATTGATCTAAAAACTTACCGCCTCCTTTAGAAATAGGCGTAGAAGCGATTGTTTGGAAAAGTGAATTATCAGCTACATTACCTGTTGGTCTACCAGCATCAGCTATTACACGTGCGGCATTGTTTGCAGCAGTATAGTCTAAACCAGCATCTCTGTATTGAGTGTAAGCACCAGTATATTGTTGATACCAAGTAGGACTAGGCTTCCAAGTTTCATTGAATAAACGAGCGGTAATAGTTGAGTTAAATGAGTTACCTGCGTCCTCCAATGTTTTGTAGCCGCGTATCATCCAGTTTTTAGATTTTACTTCAAACTTTAATTGACTCAATGAAAAATCACGTAAAGAATAACGATCAGAACCTGTATATGCAGTAGTACCAGAACCAGTATAAACACTTAATGAAGCTTCTGTTTTATCGTTTACCTTATAATGAACTGATCCAGTTACTTTCATATTTTTTGCAGTTGGGTTGATGATAGCAGATTCAGGATATCCAGTTCTAGAAACGTTCATGTCTTTATACCAACCTTTAGCATCACCAAATAAGAAAGCTGCATACGGAACTAAACCAGCTGTTGCTGGGCTAGCGCCTAAAAATGCACCATACTTTGCAAGTGTATTATACACTGCAGAAGCACCTTGTATTTGAGCCAATACTGTACCTGCACCCGCACCATAAGCACCTGCTAATTGAGCAAGGATACCTGCTTTCACTGGAGCAATTAAGCCTGAATTAATGTTCAATGTTGTTTCATCACCATATATATTAACACCATCATAGTTAGGATCTGTTAATCTTGTACCAGCAATAGTAGCACCATTTCCATTTCCAAGTAATCTAGAATAGTTAGAATTGTTATTTGCTAACCAGTCTTGTGCTTCCGTATATTGAGCACTTACTTTGTAAGCAAAACGATCTCCAATTTTACTAGCCCATCTTACTGTATAATCTTTAAAAGGAGCTCTAGGACGTTGTGATCTATCAACATGGTTTATACCATGTTTTACTTGGAAACTTAAACCTTGGTATTTGAATGGATTTTTACTGTTAATTAAAATAGTACCATTCATACCACCTGAACCATATAATGCAGAAGAAGCACCTGGTAATAATTCAATATTATCCACGTCTAATTCTGTTAAACCAACGACACTTGATACAGAGAAATTTAAACCAGGTAACTGGTTGTCCATTCCGTCAATTAATTGATTCATACGTAAGTTACCACTGCTATTAAACCCTCTTGTAGAAACACTTCTAAATAAAATACTTGCAGCTATTACGTCTACTCCTTTTAAAGTTCCAAGAATATCATAATAACCAGAAGCAGGTGCACTTCTAATATTAGCACTACTAATTCTTTCAATTGTTACAGGAGATTCTAGAAATTTCTCTGATACTCTTGAAGCAGACACTACTACATCAGAACCTAAAACAAAGGCCGGACTAAGGCTTACACTTAGACTAGCTGTATTGTCATTGACAACCACTTCTTTATTCGTAAAACCCACAGAAGAAAATACCAAGGTGTAAGGTGTTTTTTGAGACACAGTTAACTTGAAATTACCTCTGTCATTAGTATAGGTTCCAGAATTATTACCTTTAAGGGTAACTGAAACTGCAGCTACTGTTTCTGAAGTACTTGCATTTTTTACTGTACCTGAAACACTACTTGCATTTTGAGCATTTGCTGTAAATACTACAAGAGTAGATAGGCAAAAGATTGCAAAATGGCTTAAACATTTTTTCATAGATTATTGTTTTTTGATTGAATCGTACTACAAATTAACATATTGTTCGCATTCTAGAAAAAATTATCATTTGTATCTTAAAAAAATTATTTTTACACTATGAATAGAAAGCCTTTCCCCCACCAAATAAATGAGTACCATGGCAAAGTAAGGGATGTCTATTACATTGATAACCAATTACTTGTAATGATTGCCAGTGATAGAATTTCAGCTTTTGATGTCATTTTACCCAGCCCCATCCCTTTTAAGGGCCAGGTCCTAAATCAAATAGCCGCCTATATGTTGGCAGCCACCAGGGATATTTGCCCTAATTGGCTGTTAGACACCCCCGCCCCCCATGTGGCCATTGGTAAAAAATGTGAGCCCTTCAAAATTGAGATGGTCGTGCGGGGTAACTTAGTAGGTCATGCCTGGAGAACCTATAGCGCAGGCGGTAGAAATTTATGTGGGGTAAGCTTGCCAGAAGGCATGGCTGAAAATGATTTTTTTCCTAGCCCTATTATTACCCCTTCCACTAAAGCCAGTGAAGGACATGATGAAGATATTTCTAAAGAAGAAATTATTAAACAAGGTTTAGCCTCCGCAACGGACTGGGCAGTACTGGAAAAATATGCTTTGGCTTTATTTCAAAGAGGAAAAGAAATTGCTGCCAAACAAGGTTTGATTTTAGTGGACACTAAATATGAATTTGGCAAAATTGGAGACACCATTTATTTAATGGATGAAATTCACACACCCGATTCTTCTCGTTATTTTTATGCAGATGGCTTTGAACAAAGACAGGCCAGTAAAGAAAAACAAAAACAATTAAGTAAAGAATTTGTGCGCGAATGGTTAATTGCGAATAATTTTATGGGTAAAGAAGGACAAACAGTGCCTGCAATGTCAGCAGAATGGATTGATACTATTTCTAAAAGGTATATTGAATTGTACGAACAAGTGATTGGCGAAAAATTTAAACCGCAGCAGTTAACTGAAGAGCAAACTTATCAAGTTGTATGCGCTTCGCTAGAAAAGCTTAGTTAGGCATTTCTAGTAAGTTTATTTTCATTCTTCTCTACTCGTCATGACGCTAAAAAAATAAAAAAAGAATCTAAAATTGTGAACTCGCTTCGCTCAGACATGCACAATTTTTTAACGATTCATTTTCATTTTTTCTTGACGCTATGTCTCGAAGTTCAGAAGTGAAAACAAACTCTAGAAATATTCTTAACTAGAGATTTCTTCATAAACTTAAATATCTATTCCTAAGCGAGGTCTTAAGCGTTGCTTGCTTTTATTAAAAATTTGCTGTCCTTTATCAATACCTTTACGAAGTTCTATTTGCTTTTCTTCAGGCAGATGTACAATATCAGTACAGGCCTGGGTGCAGCAGCCTGCATAGGTTTCAGCACAGCTAGCACATTGAATAAATAATAAATGACAACCATCGTTTTTACAGTTGGTATGCGTATCGCAAGGCGCTCCGCACTGATGACATTTTGAAATAATATCTTCTGTAATTTTTTCGCCTAGTCTATCATCAAATACAAAGTTTTTTCCTTTGAACTGACTCTCTAACCCTAGTTCTTTAATTTGATTGGCATAATTGATAATGCCGCCTTCTAAATGATAAACATTCTTAAATCCATGATGCAACATATAGGCACTTGCTTTTTCACAGCGAATACCCCCAGTGCAATACATAATAATATTATTCTCTTTCTTTTCTTTCATCATCTCTGCTGCCATGGGTAGTTGTTCTCTAAAAGTATCTGAAGGAATTTCAATAGCATTCACAAAATGCCCCACTTCATATTCATAATGATTACGCATATCAATGACAATGGTTTCAGGTGAACTTATTAATTCGTTCATCTGCAGGGCATTCAAATAATTGCCTTTGTTTTCCATACTAAAACTTACGTCCTCAATTCCATCAGCTACAATTTTACTACGCTGTTTAATACGAAGTACCCAAAAACTTTTTCCATTATCGTTCACCGCTATATTTAATCTTACACCTTCTAACCCTTTAATGGAATATAAATAAGTTTTAAAGTCTTCAAATAAATGAGTGGGTATACTTACTTGTGCATTAATACCTTCACTGGCAATATAAATACGGCCATAGACTTGTAAATGATTCAAACCCTTATACAATTCATCTCTAAAAACCAAGGGGTCTTGAATAGTAAAATACTGGTAAAAACTAATGGTGGTACGCGGGAAATTTTCCTCGTATAATTTTTCTTTCAACTCCTTATTGGAGATGCGGTTGTGCAGCACTGACATAGATTAAATTTTTATCCCAATTACAGGTTGGGGAAATTCAATACAAAGATAAATAGAATCATTTACTATTTCTAAGAAAGCTTCCTGTTAATGAAGCAAGTCCGCCTAATAAAGTACCAATGGCAACTGTCATAAAAATGACTAGTAAATAGGAATCTCCTATTGTCAGAATTTTTGCCACTTTAGTGGACAAAATATGTTTATTGCCCATATCAATTCCAAAAGCTAGTCCAGCCCATAAAGAGCCAACACCCAAGGCCCCCGCTGTAAAAGAATGTGCGGGTTTAATAGGTATAGAAAACGCAATAATAAAATTAGTGACTACAAAACTCCACCAAGGTAAATTGCCATAAATTCCAACAGCATAGGCAAGCAGGGCAGATAATAAAATGGATACAATATATTTCATAAGTAATATTTAAGCGTTTGACTTTTTAAATTGAATATGCCATTTAGTTCTTTCGTTCTGTATTAATTTCTCTTTAGCTAAAAATAATAATCGATAATATTTTCCAGCTGCCCAATAATCAATAAAGGAATCATAGTAAGCACTACCTGGGTTACCACTCTGGCCTCCTGGATATAAACCATAGGCTTCAATCTCATCTGTTAAGTGCACCACCATTCTCCAACTAGGACCATGCATTTCAGTAGTGGCATTAATTATATTTTCCCCTCCTCCAATGGGTAAATTCATTCTGCTTAAAACAGGAATTTTAGTAAGGTGCATGACCCTGGTGGCTTTAAATAAAGCCCATTCTAATTTATTTTCTTTTTCTAATTCCAATAATTTTTTGGTGGCATTTTCAACACCCAAGGTTATTTGATCTTTAAAATTTTCAATTTTACCTTTGGTACTGATATCGTCTGCAACAGACCAATTAGAATCTTTTAATAACTGATCTACTAAAACAAAATCATCTGGACTAGTAAGTGCAATGGGAGAACCTTCTAATTCATCTCCCCAAACTGCTTCTGTGACACTGTCCCAAATAATTTTAAATGCCGTAATGCCTTTTGAGTTTTGACTATTGACTAAATCCCAGTTGTTCATTTCATCTACCATTCTTTTGGCATCGAGGCTTAGTTTATCTACTTGTAAATATTTCATTAAAGCAGGTCTTGCAGTAGCTGCAAACACATTGTCGTTAATGGTTTGCAAGGCTTGGATATCTTCAGCTGTAATACCAGACATTGCTGTCAAATGCTTGTTTACACTAATGCCTCTATATAGTGGGAAAGAACTTGCGGTGCCTAAATAATAAGGGTAACTAGGGTCAGTTGCTTTTTGATTGGCACTACTTACAAAACCGCGCTCCGGATTTTTTATAGTGGGGTTTTCTTCATTCGGAATCATTCCTTGCCATGCATAAGTAGAATCGTCTCCTGACATAATAAAGTCACCTTGACGCTCCCATCTTGCTACAAAACTTCCTTGTTGTTTAATTGCAATATCTCCTGTTTTAGTAGCTAAAACAAAGTTTTGTCCAGGGCAGGTCCATAGTGAAATGGCCTTGATATAATCGTCGTAGTTTTTGGCACGGTTTAATCTGTAAAAAGTTTCTGCCCCATTAGAAGCATTATGCGCTGTCCACTGAATGGCCAAATTGCGTCCTTTAGATTGTGGATTTTGATAATGCGCATCATACATAGTAGGTCCCCAAACGGTCATAGGTATTTGCTCCACTACATCGGCACTATCTTTTACTTTAATCACTTCTGTTCTTTTTTCAGCGGTGTTCCACTTACCATTATACCAATATTCATTTTCTGTGCTGTCTTTAAATTTAATCTCATAAAAATCTAATACATCTCTACCTGCATTGGTAACGCCCCAAGCTAAACTATCATTGAATCCAATAATTACTGCAGGAGAACCTGGGAAACTTGCCCCATAAGTGCTATGTGTAGGTGTAGTAATTTGCACTTCATACCATAAAGAAGGCATGTTTAATCCTAAATGTGGATCAGAGGCTAAAATAGGTCGACCCGATTTTGTTTTAGAACCGGCTACTGCCCAGTTATTACTTCCATTATTTTTATCGGGCGCTAGAGGTGTTTCAATATTTGTAATATCAGCTGCGGTAGATTGATGCAAATAAGCAGAATCGGCATTGATAGGTTTTATAGGAACAATGGAAGGCTTCTGATATACGGTGCCTTTTGGAATAATGGGATCTAATGAGTCTTGGTTATTGGTATATAATTTATCAAATAAATCATAGCCTAAAAAATCTCTTGAATTGGTTAATTGTAAATCGGAAGTTGCTGCACGACCTGTTAAATCATAAGACATAAACATTAAAAACAAATAAGTCTTTTTAGGGGTCCAATTTTCAGGCGCATAATTCATTAACTTAAATTCAAAAGGCATATCTGCTGGATCCATTTGTTTAATGTAAGCGTTCACCCCTGCAGTATAAGCATCTACCGTTTCTTTCATTTCAGGATTATTGGCATTAATATTGGCCTCTGTTTTTTCTGCTCCATACACCATGCCTAATCTTCTAAAAAAACGATCAATGGGTAATCTATCGGCACCCGCAATTTCACTTAGTCTTCCAGAAGCTACTCTTGTTTGAAAATCCATCTGCCATAATCTGAACTTTGCGTGTAAATAACCTTGCACAAAATAAGCGTCCTTGTCATTGTCGGCATAAATATGCGGTACTAATCTATCATCTAAATACACATCTACATTTCCTTTTAATTCATTTGCAATAATAGAGGCATCGAAATTGGTATTTACTTTTTCTGCATTTTTCCAGAACCCATGTTGTGGCGATAAAAAATAACCCAGCCTTGGCGACTTCGTAGTACCAATAGGTAATTGAGTATTTAAAACGGTAACTAAACTAATAGTAACAATAGCCGAGGCAATAAATGGCAGTAAACGCATATGTAATATTTAGATATCTAAATTAAGAATTTATTTGGCAAATTCTTGCTTAAAAAACTGAACTTGGTCATTCAATGATAAATAAGGATATAAACTTAATAATCGCTCGCTTTTAACGATACAATTTTGTAAAAATTCTTTATGTTGTGATGATCCTGCAAAAAAAGGCTTGTGCTGGATGGCTAACTGTAATTCGGCCACCTGTTTCATAATGTTCTGGGTTTCCTCATTCATATAAGTCTCTACCCATTTCTCCCAAACATAATTGGAAGCAGCATAATTTGGATGTACTAAGTCCTCGGAATAAAAACGGTAGTCTCTTAAATCATCTATCACATATTCATAAGAAGGGAAATAAGCAGTTTGCTTAGAAGCTTCCACTATTTCATGTACTGCTTGAATGAGAACTGCCTTGCTCCTATTATTTTCCACCAAACCTTCTCTTAAATGACGAACTGGGCTAATGGTAAAAATAATTTGTAAATGCGCATTAAACTGAAGCAAATCTTCTACCATCTTTTTTAATAAAATAGTTAATGCACCTGGTTTCATTAAATGTTTATCAAACCAAGCAGCTGGTGCTTTATGATTATTAGCAACTACCTGCCCTACTAAATACGGTGATTGACTATTCAATTTATACACCCAAGCAGAACCTAATGTAATAACTATATGATCCGCTGTTTTTAAAAAGGTATGGGCTTTATTAATTGAATTATTTATTTTTTCTAAAGCCTCCTTAGTAGTTACGCCTGAAAAACGACTATGATGATGCCAACTATTCCAAACTTCATTGAGTTCAAAAAGATTGGCTTCTGCATATTTTTTATTATGGATACAATCCGATAAGGACTGCGCAACACTAATAGGATTAAATAAAATACCATGCGGGTTTTCAAATACCTTAAATAAATGGCTATTTAATTTAGCCCCCATATTTTCAGAAAAGCAAGAGCCTATTAAAAATAAATTATCCCTGTACCCAATAGAGTGTTCGGAACGTTTTGAAGGAAGGGTTAATTTAAATTTGAAGGTACTCATCACGCTTATTTTAAAGGAAACATTCTTTGCTTCATGGCTTCATATAAAATAATACCAGCAGCAACAGATACATTATAGGAATCGAAATTAGTAGCCATAGGTATTTTGAAAAAATAATCTGCGGCCTTGGCTAAATAAGGTTGTACGCCTCTACCCTCATCTCCCATAATAATACAAGAAGGAATGGTTAAATCTAATTCATGAATATTTTTTTCAGCGCGCATTTCACTGGTAAAAACTTGTATGCCATTTAAATGAAGTAAGTCCACCGCTTTTAGTAAACTATTCACACGCACAATATGTATATGCTCTAGAGCTCCTGCACTACTTTTAAAAGCTTCTTCATTTAAAGCGCCTACTCCTTTATCAGGAATAATTAAAGCCTGGGCCCCACAACAATGTATACTTCTTCCAATGGCTCCAATATTTCTTACATCGGTGACACCATCTAGCATTAAAAAAAGGGGTGTTTGTGCTTTAGCTACCACAAAATCAATGACTTCTTGTAATTCTAAATATTTTACTTTAGAAATATAAGCAAGTACCCCCTGGTGATTCGCTTTCGATAATCCATTTAATTTTTCAATGGGTACTAATTGTATAGGAATACTTTTTTCTCTAGCAGCATTTTTAATTTCACTTAAGCCTTCACCTTGTGCATTTTTTTGTATGAGTATTTTTTCAATATTGGTACCCGATTCAAAAGCCTCTATTAATGGCTGACGGCCAATAATAAATTTGCGCTCAGTACTAGGACCACGCTCTGCATTAAATCTTGGTCTTGGTTTGTAAGGTCTATCTGGTCTTGACGGTCTTTGCTCCATATTGCTCAAAGTTAAACGATTTTTGATTGCATCGCATTCCATTTCAAAATGGCAGCCACAGAAATTGAATCGGTAATTTTTCCTTCCATTACCCATTGCAATGCCACTGTAAAAGGCATTTTTTGAATAGCTAATTTTTCTGTGTCTTCTGGTTCCGCTTCTCCAGCTATTAAGTCTTGGGCTACATACACTACTGCATACTCATCAGATACCGAATTAGAAACATGCATGCGTAAAATTTCTGTCCAATTTTTTGCTTCAAAACCTGTCTCTTCTTTTAATTCTCTTTTTGCAGCTGTTAAATAATCGGTTCCTTCTGGGCAACCCCCTTCTGGAATTTCCCAACTGTATTCATTCAAAGGAAATCGGTACTGACCTACTAAATAAGTATCCCCGTTCTCATCTATTACAATAACGCCAATGGCAATATTTTTAAAATGTACTTTCCCATAAATACCTGGGGTACCTGCAGGGGTTATCACTTCGTACTGGGTTAAGTTAATCCAAGGATTATCGTATACCAATTTGCCGCTAATAGTTACCCAGGGATTTTTTTCTTGTTCCATAAAATTGTATTAATCAATTGTCTATGATTCAATCTAATTCGTATATAGCATCTATCTACAACCTCTATCTATATCTTCTAAATAAAAAGCCCTCCTGAAAAATCGGGAGGGCTTTTTATTTTTATAGATTTTTTATAAAATATAAAAATCTATAAAACCTCTCTAATGATTTTAAAAAACCCTCTCGAATCTCGAGAGGGTTTTTTATTTTTATAGATT
>Ga0209768_10000439_pt1 | contig 28704 bp, 27 predicted proteins | sample LauGreSBDMM110SD_3_FD_187564 | JGI IMG/M metagenome (GOLD analysis project Ga0209768, IMG submission 187564) | Freshwater lake microbial communities from Lake Michigan, USA - Sp13.BD.MM110.SD (SPAdes) (version 2) | ecosystem: Environmental > Aquatic > Freshwater > Lake | place: Lake Michigan... | reverse complement strand
ATTACTTCTTGATTTCTTGTATTTTTGTTTTTGTGATTTTTTATTTCTTGTTTTCTTATTTTTTCCTCCTTTTCCTGCTGTTTTTTTTAATGATAATTGTTCTATTTTTTTTTGATTTGATGGTGTATTTTTTATATATCGGCTTGTTAAAGGGTTATATATTTTATCTAAGCTAGTAGATGGCATTAATTCTATTTTTATTGGAGTTTTTTTAGACTTTACTTTGTCTTCTGTCTCTTCTTCGGGGTTTCCTATAAATTCCTTCCAAAAATCTTTTTTGAAATGTTTAAACATTCTCCAATCTGTTTGAAAAGTGCTCCATTTTGTATATTTTAAAATTTCCCTGAATTTATCACTATTGATTGCTTCGCATATTTTATCACCTTCTTCTTTACTGTCTATTTTTAATCCATAACAAATTTGGCTCATTCCATATTCTCCTTTATAATCATTATATGGATATTGAAACTCACCAAATGATAATATTACTTTTGGTATTCCAAAATGTCCTTTGTCTTCACTTGAATAAACAAAACCCAACCCATCTTTTTTAGTCATATTATGAACAACAGGAAGAGTATTCTTTTCCGTTTTGAGTTTGGTTATATTTTTTTTATCTGTTCCATATATTGTTCTTGAATATAAAACTTCGTTTTTACCTAATATATTTTTAATACTATCAAATGCTCCGCTTGGTAAGAATTTCCATTCATTTAAATTTATAGAATATTTTTTACCGTCTTGACCGTCAATTAATGTTTCTGTATAAATATTTGTATTCTGCAATACATAATAATCAATTAGAGTAGCACATCCAAATATTTTATTTCCTTCTTTTTTTGAATATGTTTTTAGATATAATAACTGTTTTTTACCAATGACTTCCCATAAATAATGTTCTGGTTTTCTCCAAGATGGAGGATGAACAAATACTAAATATTTAGTGTCTTTAACCCATTCTTTTAGTGCTTTTACTACAAATAAATCCCACAAACTTCTTCCTCCATATCCACCTTTTAATGTTCCTTCTTTTGATTTATTATATGGTGGATTTCCCATAACCACATCAAAGCCTTTAAAATCTTCCAATAAGTTAAACTCTTTTTTCACATCCATTTTCAAAGTATCGCCTTCATAAATATTTAACTTGTATTTGTCCCCGCAAAATATTTTTTTATAAATAAAAACATTTTTTGGTGTAAGTTCAGATGAATATATCATTTGTTCCAAAATATGCTTTCTTCGTTCTTCTTCGTCTTTTATACTTTCGACAAGTCCTTTCATTAAGCGTTGATAAAGTATAATAGGGAAGTTTCCAATACCTACCGCTGGGTCAAACCACTTAAATTCAACTTCTGTAAATATACTTTTTCCATGTTCCTTTATATATGCATCATCTAATTTAGTCATCATTTCATTAACTAATGTTAAGGGTGTAAATACTTCCCCATTTTCATTTTTTTCCTTCTCCTTTGGTTTTAACTGACTATCAATATACTTTAATAATTCAGTAGGTTCGTTTATTGTATAATAATGTTTCTTTTGTGACAAAATTATTTTATTCATAATTAATTTATCATCAGAACTATCCATAGCATCTAATACATCTTCAATTACTTTTTCTGGATAAGGTTCATCTGCATTTCCAGATAATCGTCCATTTAATATTTTCAAAAAATTATCTTTAATTTCTTCATTTTTAAAAACCTCATTTTTTAGAATATCAATATCACCTATTAATGTAATTTGTGCGTTTGATTTGGAACTATCAGTTAAAATACATTGAGCACCATTATCCATATAAAGTGTAAAAATATTCAACAGCGATATAAATTCGCTAATTATTTCTGCCGCAATTTCTTGTAAATTAATTTCTTTATCATCCTTTTTATCATCTTTTTTATCATCCTTTTTCTGTGTTTCTCCAAATTTTTCCTTCTTTTTACCAGGAGCGAACATTTCATCGTCCTCTTTTGTATCTATTTCATCTTTCATCTTTTTATTTTTTCCTATATTTATTTGTTGAAATATAGGTTTTAGTGTTTCTAATTTTATCATATCAAATGTAAATGCAGTAATAACTTTTTTAATATCTCCAACATCTTTATTCCAAGATTCATATAATTTATTAAATAAATCTTTTACAAAATCATTTCTGCTTTTCTCATCATCACCATATTTATCATATAATACATCTTCATCTATATTTATTAAATCCGTAATTAGACGATATTTTTGTATAGTATCAATATCTTTATTTTTGGATATATTTGTGTCAAATAAATTTACATTTAGTAATGCTCTTTGAGGATTCATATCAACCATAAATCCAAATTTTTTTGTAGGACAATATTCATTATCTTCACAAGTTAATCCATCAACTTCTGTCATAGATCTAAAAAGCATTTGAAAAATAGCATCACTACTAGAAGTAGAATTCCACAATGTAACAATATCAACATTACGCAGTGAAATACCAAGTTGTAGTCGTTGACCTGTTAAAATAATCAAATTGTCTTGTCTTACTTTTCCAGCTTTTATATCTTTTTCTACTTTTTCTATATCTGCTTTGATGTTATGTGAATTATTCATATATGTAACTCCATCAATAGTTTTTCCTGCTTTTGTTTTATCTTCAATATCAATTGCTATAAAAAAATGATATTTATTTTTAATATCTTTAAATTCATTTGCTGTTAATAAATTAATTAGTGCCACAACTTTATTTTTAATTTTACTAGTTCCTACGGGTAAAAACCATAACTGACTAGTATTATGTTGTTGTTGTAATGTCCTACATTTATTTAAACATATATTTTGAATACGTGGTATTATGCCTCTTTTTCTATAAAAAGTTTGGTCAATATAAGTTTCTTTTTTATCTGGATAACCAAAATAATAACGCATCATTTCTTTCATTTGTTCATCATTTTTAAAAGTAGTGCTATCTCCGTTTGTATCAAATAATGTATTCATATTCCAATCAAATTCACTACCTTCGGTTTTTAATTTTTCAATACGTAAAAACTCTTTATCCCATAATGATGTAATTAAATATGGTTTTGGAAAAATAGAATAGTCTTTTTGAAATTTAGTAACAAGCATTAATCCCGTTTTATCTCCAAAATATTCTAACGCATTTTCATAAATTTTTTCACCAAATTGCTCGCGTATGGCATTATTATTTATTGTGTCTACACTAAGTGTTTTCATTATTTGAATATCATTCAAACTCCATGTAATTATACAATTCTTAGATACACCATATGCTTGTAATGGCTTATTATATGTTGCTGTAACATATATCTTAACTGTGTTAGCAATTGTGCTATTTAATAGTTTTACAATATTTTGTGCTTTTGTTGTGCTCATACCAAAATGGGCTTCATCTAAAAACATAACATCTATATTAGGATTTGTGCCAAATAATATTGTTATACGTTCTTTAATATTTGTTATTGTTTTATCTTCTTTTATGTCTTCGTCATCTTCTTTTGTGTCTTCCTCATCTTCTTTTGTGTCTTCCTCATCTTCTTTATCTAACAATTCTTCGCCTTTACTTCCAGCAGACCATCCAAGTTTTTGCTTTGATATGATTATAATGCAATGTTTAGTATTGTTTTTGCATATTTCTTTAATACCAATTCCTTCTTTATAAGTAACAACATCTATACCATTAAACTCTATATATTTATTAAAAATAGCTTCATATTCTCCAAATGTCTCATTAGGGGCGGGTGTCATTAATAAAAATTTAAATTTTTTATTCGGTTGTAATGGTTCTTTGCTTTTTATATATTCTAATATTGTTCCTGCCATTACATATGATTTTCCAGAGCGCGGTATTGCACCAACTAATATGTTTTTCTCACCATCATTAATAAGTGTATCTATTTTACCTACAAATAATTTTTGATGAAATCTTGGTATAAAAACCTCTTTTAATACTTTCAAATAATCTTTTTCAAAATTTGAAATATTAATAGTCGATTCTAAATAATTAAATTGCTCTAATATTTTCTTTAATTTAAAATATGCATTTTGTAAATCGGTTAAGTCATAAATATGTTCATATTTACCTCCGGGATTAATATATTTTATTAAAATATTACTTGAAGAATTTTGTGCTTCAAACTTTTTAATTGCATCTTGTTTATTTTTAACAAAAATAAATATTTTTATAGTTCTATTTGTTGCTTTATGTTTCTCTACTAAAGCACATAATTTACCAATATCATATTTGGCTATTTCTTTTTCATCTTTAAAATATTTTACAGAAATAAAATATAATTCTTCTTCTCCAATTTTAGTGCCACTATCACTATAATTTGTATTCACAAATGTTATATCTGAATATCCACCGCTATTACCACTTCGCACCTTTTCGCTCAAATACCCTCCTGGTTTTTTATTTAATGTATTATTATCCCAACAATTAATATTTTCAATAGGAATACTATCCTTATTAGGATTTACACCTATAATATGCCTTGTTTGTAGTTTGTTCCCAATGCTTGGAAGAGTTAATTCTGTAGCACCAAATTTAATACATATATCCCATAACCGCTCATAATAAAATCCTTGGGATGAACGATCCTCAATAATATCACCTTCAATAATATCCTCTTCGTTAAGTTTACCCTCAACATATGTTATTTTGTCCAAAATATCTTTTTCTACATTATTATTATTCTTTATTTTGCCTTGTATGAAGTTTAATATATTTTCATTTCCATAATCTTTTAGTATAGTTGACATTAATTATATAAATGTATATATAATTAATTTACAAATAACGAATTTTTTCACCCAACATTAAGCAATCTAATATTTTTTGTTAGACCAAGCATGTTTATTTTCAATACAAATAAAATTGTATCGCTTCTTACATCATAATATGGTGCTTCAATAGTACATCTATATTTGCGCATAATATTTATTAAATTATTATCTAAATCATAGTTCAGGCTAATATTTAGATCATTTTCATCGTTTTCATCGTTCTCATCGTTCTCATCGTTATAAATATAACCATTACAATTTATTAGACCATACAATCTAACTTGTGAAGTATTTTTCTTTAATCGTTCAAATTCTATATTTTGCTTACCTACTAATGGAAAATTAATTGACCCTTTATAAAGATTATTTAGTGGAGGCAGACTATAACTCAATGCTAATAATAAAATGTTATACATAATAAAAATAATAATATTATTATGTTTAACAAAGTTGTATTTAAATATTTTTAATATTATTAAGAACCTTATAGTGATTAGTTAATGAATCTCTCACTTTTTATTTTAAATAGTATTAAAAAAATTGAATACTTATAATTTACTATTGAATATACTATTAAATACATTCATAGCAACTGTTCAATATTATGTCATCAATCACAAATCTAAAAACATTGTTTAGTTTGAAACTATTTAAAGTGTTCTCTTATAATAAAGAGATTCTAAGTGTTAAAAGCATTAATGCTTTCAATATATCTTCGCGGTCTAATAATGATAAAAATAATAAAACACGAGAGCATATTATTGGCGCATTAATAAACAATAAAGTTCCAGAAAATTATTTTGTTTTGGGAAAATGGTTAATTATGAAAAATAATGTTTTTGCGTATGTTAATAGTTTAACTACAGAACCCTATATTAAAGTCGAATGTATAAATAAGGCAGGACGCGGAAATAATTATGATTTCTTAATTAAACTATATAATACTCTTGACACTTGGCAAGAATATAAAGTCGAATTTAAATTTAATGTTTCATCGCTAGACGAAGCACCACAATTTGTATCACCAATGAAACCGAGTCGCTATTTAAGCAATAGTTATGAAGAATTTTATTATAGTAACTATCTTACTAAATTAGCCAAATTAGCAAACTTAACTATGCCTTCAATGGAAGAATACTTAAAAAAAATACATAGCAATAAACCAAAATGTATGAAACAATATCAAGAACTATACTATAAAGGTTGTTCAAAAAGCAGTAAATTTACGGGTGAGCAAGAGCATATTAATTTTTATAATAAGGCAAAAGAATTATCTAATATAAGTCTAACACAATTTATTAATAGCAGTGAGTTGAATAGTGCTATGTTAACAGAGTATTTACTAACTTCACAAGCAAACAAAATTTATATGCTTTATACGAACAATTCGTTTATTAAGCAAATTGTTAATAGCGATGATTATACGCTAATTGATGTAATTAAACAACCAGAAAAATTCAAATATGAATGTGTTAGTAAAAGTGGAAAAAAAATTAGTGTATTATTACGATGGAAGAACGGAAATGGTATAGCGTTTCCAGCATTTCAAATAAGTTAATCTTAATCTTAATATTAATCTTAATATTAATCTTGATATTAATCTTAATATTAATTATAATAAATAGGAAGTATTTTGCTTAATTCTGTGCTATTAATAGCATTATTTCCAAAATAAATTGCCACAAACTCTGATGTATTACTATGCTCTAAAGAAGTAATTATTTTTTTATATAAATTTAATAACTCTTCATGAGGCGCTTCTTTAAATTCAATAGTTATTAAATGATTTTCTAGTAAATATTCATAATTTTCATTCATTAAACAATAATTGAACTTATAGTTACCTACACCATAACCTCTATTTACAACAATCATTGGACCAATAATGCCCTTCTTAGTTATATAGTTTTTTTTTTCAATATTATTAGAACTTTGTAGACATAATTTATTATTTTCTATAGATGAACTATATATTAATCGCGTTTTTGATGCATCATTGGTTAATAACTCTTTACATTGATTCCATACAACAGAACCAATACCAACTTTAAACCCCAATGCTTCTAATGATGTGGAATTTAAAAGCAAAGTTTTCAATTTAGCACAATTAGTCTTACTAGCAAATAATGTGTAATTAGAACGTTGTAAAACATAGTCTTCATTATTAATAACATTATAACTCGTTTTTTTTATAATCAATAATATTGTTGCTTGTTGAGTTTCAATATATTTTGAATTTACACATTCAACAATGTTTAAGATTTGAAAGTGCGCATTAATGTAGCTTCTAGTTTTATCATAATATAAACAATTTAAAAAGTTCTTTGGCAATATAAAACTAATTAGCCCATTTTCTTTTACTAATGTTATAGATTTAATAATAAATAATATGAAAATATTAGGTCTCCCTTCAAAATACTTATAATAACTTTTAGCAACATCTTCTTTTTTCATTACAAAATAAGGCGGATTGCCAATAATTAAATCATAAGTTTCGCTACTATCATATTTTAAATAATCACTATTATATAGTTTTAGATTGGCAGAATCTAACTCTTTAATAGAGTCGTAAATCGTGCTATTTAATTCAATACCTGTAATTTTTAAATGCTTATAATTATTTAATAGTGCGTTAATATATTCACAAGAACCACAAGAAGGTTCTAACACATTTGAAATAGTATTCATATATGGTTCTAATAGTTTAATGTTCTCGACTATAATAGATGGTGGTGTAAAATATATACCGCCATTTTTTTTTAGTGTTTTCGATAATTTGCTTGTTAGTTCTTTTGATAATGGACTATAGTCCATAGTGTTACTTATAAATTTTTATTTTTATAATAAAAAACATATTATATCAATTTTATAAAAAAATTTATATTAGTACTAATTACTAATAACTAATAACTAATAACTAATAACTAATAACTAATAACTATTAATAATTAATAGGCAATTCGCAAGTTATAAAACTTGCCTCTCCTTCAGCATTCCACGAAACAACCAACACTATAACTTCTACACCTTTTTTAATTGCTTCATTAAAGGCGTCTTTATAAATAGGGTCTAGCACAGATGCTTGAAAACTTGTAACATCTGTTCGTTGAACAACAAAACATATAATAGGTCTAATAATTTTTGAATGAGTAATTTCGGTTAATTCATTAATATGTTTTAATGCGCGTTCGCTTACAACCGCACCTTTCTTTTTCCTGTATCCATCTGGAAAATATGATATTTTTTCATTAATGGCAATATTAGTAAATTCTCCGCGCTTAATCATTTTTTTACGATCACTTGAAGACACATCAGCATAATCAGCAAGAGGAACATTTTTAACTTCTAACACAAAATATTTACCATGCTCGTCTATTCCGGCAAAATCAAAACGCGAATTAAGCAATTTAACTTCACGCCTATAAGTTTTAACATTTGTCAATGTTTTCAAATAATTTTTTGTTAATGCATTTTCTACCAAAGTCTCGGCTAATTTTGGGTCTATACCAATACGTTGATTATTAATAAAAAGTTGTGTATTAATAATCTTTTCTTCGCAAAAATTTGCCAAATAAATTTTGTAAGAACACACCTTAGATTTTGTTTGCGCACAATTTGATTTTATAGGAGAAGCATATACATAAGACTCCTTTTCAGATAATCCACAACAACCCATTGAAGCACAATGTGCTTGAACAATTGAACCATCATCTAGTTCTATATCCGCAACATAAGGGGTTTTACATAGTTTTGATGGTCGCGATACAATTTTAACCAAAACCAAATCATTTAACTTAGCAAGCATATTTAATTAATATGTAATATTAATAATTTATAATAAAAGTTATTAATATCAATTTTTTTAGAAGTTAGTAAGCAGTTACTAATTTTATAACTAATAAGAAACATTTATTAAGTTCCTGGGAGTTTCATCCATGTCGGTCCGGGTGCTGCCGCTGCTCCGGCTGGTGCTACTGCTGTTGGTGCTACTGCTGTTGGTGCTACTGCTGTTGGTGCTACTGCTGTTGGTGCTACTGGTGCTACTGGACGCGCAGGAGCAGGCGCAATATTAGTATACAATTTGTCAAAATTTTTACTAAAAACATTGCCAAGTGCCTTTTTCACTTCTGGTAATGTTAATGATCCGCCGGTAAAAAACCCACCCGAGGCAGCACCTGCTCCAAGCATGCTTTTAACTCCTTTATCCACTACAAGTATTGTAATACAAGGAACAAATGGTGTCGTTGATGCTTCATCCCAAGTTTTAAATTGAGAATTTTTTTCCGGTTCCAAATATTTAACAATCTCTGAAACCTTACGTTGTCCAAAATTAATATTGGGAAAACCTCTATATGTATTAATTAATTCGAACCAATCAGTATTAACAAAACTATTATTCATTGAACCATTAGAATCGGTCCAAAGCATTACATCTATTACCGGACCGATAGGTGTAAAATTTTCAACTGAAAAATTATTAGCACAAGAAAATAATATTACAATTATTGCAATTAATAATCCTAAAATTATAAATAATTTTGTAAAAGACATATTATTTTTCATACTTTTAAAAAAATTAACTTTAACCATATATATAATAATATATTATTATTTATTATATTAGCAATTTATTAGTTTCTTCTAAATGGTGCTAATATTATTTTAATTAGCATTAACATATTCAAAATAATATTCATCAAATTCCTGACTGGAAATATGTGTTTGTAATCTTAGAATATGTTCTTTAGTATAAACACCACTTTCTTGATTTCCAGATACAATAGCAGTATCTAAAATATATTTTATACAAAATTGTGCTGTTAATTTTTGTGTGCTAAGCACTACTTTTTTATTTAAAGTATTAATATTTTTTTTTAATATATCTAGGCTATATGTTTTGTTACATAAATCAGAATCTGATATTGTTTCATGGATATAAGAATCCATATTACACTTTATAATATATACTTTATAGTATAAACTATAAAATATATATTATCAATTTTATATTATTAAAAACACAAAATCAAATATTAAAATATTAGTTAATTAGAGCATTTAAACCGGCAAGTGTTCTATCTCCTTCTAATTCTTTTAGTTTATTATTATTTTCATCTAATAACAATATAGTAGGAAAACCAGAAATTTTGTATTTATTCATCATTTCTCCAGCATCCGCACTTTCTATTTTATAAGTAGGTAGTGGAGAAGTTTGCTTGAACTCATCCCATATAGGAGAAAAAGAGACACAATGCGGGCAACCGTTCATAAAAAAATATACTACCTTTTTTCTTCTATCATTTTCAATGTTTCCATTATTTCCGAAGTTTTCAATATTCAAATTTGTTAATACATATTTATAAAAAAAATAAACTATTATTAATAACGCAACTATATATAATATAGAGTCAAGTGGTTTTTTAAACGACAATCTTTTTTTAAAAGTATTCAAAAGATTCATCATATAATTTATATTATAATAATATTAAAAATTATTATTAAAAATTATTATTAAAAATTAATATTAAAAATTAATATTAAAAATTAATATTAAAAATTAATATTAAAAATTAATATTAAAAATTATTATTATTTATATACTAGAGTAATATTTTCGTCTTCTAACAGTTCTTTTTTTTATTAAACTTTGTCCTCCAACTAGAGTAGGTTTTTTTATAGGAACATTGGGAGGAACATTAGGAGGAACATTAGGAGGAACATTAGGAGGAACATTAGGAGGAACATTAGGAGGAACATTAGGAGGAACATTAGGAGGAACATTTGTATTAGTTTCTGTCTTTTTAGCAACCTCCTTAGTAGTATTTTTTTGCACTATAATTTTTTTTTTTTTTGAAATATTAGAAAGTTTACTATGTAAATAATTTTGTGGTAAATCAAAAGTTTTATATAAGATATTTGAAAAAGCATCATCTAATATTTGTGCTCTTGGTAAGCAAGTTTCGGCTATTACTTTACGCATAAAAGAGGGTTTGTTTCCATCAATATCTAAATAACATCTAAAAACAACGGCAACTTTATATATTATATTATTTGCTAAACGCGCATCAGGTGAAGCAATTTCAGTAAAAAGCATAACAGGTCCTGCTGGTGCTCCTGGTACTACTGCTGCTACTGGTGCTACTGGTACTGCTGCTGGTCCTCCTACAGCTGCTGCTGCTGCTGGTACTGGTACTACTGCTGCTGCTGCTGGTACTGGTACTACTGCTGGTCCTCCTACAGCTGCTGCTGCTGCTGCTGGTACTGGTACTACTGCTGCTGCTGGTACTGGTACTACTGCTGCTGCTCCTGGTGCTACTCCTGGTACTGCTGCTGGTGCTCCTGGTGCTGCTGGTGCTGCTGGTGCTACTGCTACTGCTACTCTTGCCGCGTTTGCTACTGATGATGAGTTATATAAATTTAAAATAATTTTGTATTTTTCGCTGGAATCTTTTAAATTACCTTTACCAATGCTATAATAATTTGACGAATTATCAACATATTTAATGTATGTATCTTTAATATAATAATTTTTTATTTTTTTATTATTATAAAATTTGAAAATCTTATGAAATAAAAATTTGATATTTGATTCAACAAATAAATTTTTAATAGTTTGTGGTGCTACTTTATTATATGATGTCAAAAAATCTTCAAACAAAGCTAATGTTTTTAAATTTAAAAAAACTTCTTCTTTGTTTTCTATGTATTTTTTATTAAGTGTATATTTATAGAGTTTATCTATATTCAAATCATTTTTAATATATTTTACATCGTTATGGATATTTATTTTATTATAAATAGAATACTTAGGATTTATATCTTTAGGTTGTAATATTGAAAATCGTTGTGAAAACTGTTGCTCCGGGTTTTCCAAATCATCTATTAAGTAATTAATTTGTAATGTAGGATTTTCAACAATATGTTTTAGAGTAGCGCTTATAAAAATTATTACTTTAGTTTCTACAATTTCAAAATGTATATTATCATCTTTTAAATCAAGCAACCTAACATTAGAAATATAATATTTTTCTTTTTTATTTGGATTATTTGGATTATTTCGTTTTTTTACTTTAAAACTAGGTACTTGAATAATTGTGTCATCATACAAATAAATATTTTGAACAATGTAAAATACATTATAAAACATTAATATTTTGTCTTTATCTGGATCGCTTAAAAAAGATATATCTTTTTTATTAGGAAAAACATATTTAAAATATTTATTATAAATCCTTTCTTTTTCTTCATTGGTATTTAAAGCATATCTTGAGTCATCCGCACTATTATAACTAGATATAAATTTATAAATAGATTTAACGTTATCTGGGTTTAAAAAATATTCATATTTAAATTTGTCGCTTAAAATATTATCACTCATCTTATAAAATTTTTCAAGCAAAATTTTTTCACTAGAACTTGTGGTTCTATCATAGTATCTCGTGATATAATCATGAAAATCTTTATTTCCAATTACTGGTGCTTCCCGTGCGCGACCATTAGTTGCGTTCTGAAAATTATCTTCACGAAATAACCCATCTAAAGTAGTATAACTTCGTATGTTTCTTTGTATATCCGCAAATTCAAGAGGAGGTCCTTGTTTATATGCAACTAAAAATGCGTCTTTAAAAATATGTACTAATGAATTTTTGTCACGTTGAGATATATTTGGATTAGTATTAAAGTCACCATAATTCTCGTAAAACTGTCGGATTTGTGGTCCGTTCCCACCTGGATTATAAGGAGGAAATCTTCTTGTTGTCTTTCTAATAGCGTCTAATGAGCGCTTATCCAGATAAAAAGATTCATTTATTATGTATATAGGTATAGGATTATGATGTAGCGCGGACATGTAGGTGCTCTTAAATGTACTATAAGCAGTATTATTGGCAAATTCTCCTAACAAAACATCTTCCATGTTGTTAATAATACAACTGCTAACACCATCAGGAGTGCCTGTGTCATATGAAATATTTATTTCTATGTTATAAGGTATAATAAATCGACCAGTACTCGTTGTACTCGTTGCACTCATTGTACTATGGTATAATATACTATAGTATTACAAAATTATTAAAATATTGTAATTTAGTCGTAATTCATATTATTAAAAGATTCAAGTGTTTTTATTTTTTTATAATTATCAATTTGACCACGTGCCTTTTGTAATGTATCATATGCTTTGTTTATTTCATTTTCCGAAATAATATTGTCTTTGTCTGTATCTATTAACGACGCTAAATTTTTATATTTATCTGGTAATACGCAATATTTTGATTTTTCATTAAATACAAAATTGGCTAATATAATAAAAATACCAGTAATAATAAAAGATAATATTAAATCTTTAGTATGAATAAATGCAATAGTAAAAATTAATACTTCGCGAGCAATATTTTTCAATATCATTTCTTGTCCTTTTGTTAATCTTAATTCAATATAGCGAGAACCAATATTTATAAATATCATAAATACACCTATAAGTAATTTATTTGTCCCTATATCTTTCATATAAATATCAAATTTATGTTTTTTCAAAAATTTTTTATATAAATCATACATATTTGTAAATGTATTTATTATATAATAAATATAATTTAATTTTCAAAGAAATATGTGATGGAGCTTTAAATTAAACACTAAACTAAATTATTTTTAATAGTAAAATAATTTAGTTTATTTAGTAGTTTTTGAAAATAATATAATCTTATTTTTTTATAATAGTATAATATGTTTCAATTAAATCCGGCCCCATTAGATTCTGAAAATAATAATTTATCAGAATCTAAATTATATAAAAAATCTAATAATAAAACTGTAAAAAATAAAAAAACTGTAGAATTTGATGAATCTAACATAACAAATACTAAAAACAACGAAATATTAAAAAACAAGATTACCAGTTTAGGAAATTTAATGTCAAAAATTCACGAGAATAATGGCGAAGAAGACGATAACTTAAATACAAATTACCAATCTAATACAATAGATGAGTCAATAAGTACATCTTTTACAGATAACTTGAATGAACAATTAGCCAAAATACAAAAAATGAGAGAGGCCGGAAATAATATACCACAAAACAATTTTTTTAATAACGAATTACAAGGCAATACTAATAATACTAATAATACTAATAATACTAATAATACTAATAATACTAATAATAATAATACTAATACTAATAATACTAATAATGTTTCTAATTTAGAAAATTTAAATGTATTAAATAGTTCATTTTTATCTAAAAATAATTTATCTAATTATAGTGATAGTTATAAATTAAGTTACGATACATTATCACAAAATAGTAATACACATAATTACGATAACAATAAATTATTAACAAAATTAGATTATATAGTACATTTATTAGAAGAACAACATAATGAAAAAACAAATTATATTACAGAAGAATTAGTGTTATATTTATTTTTGGGAATATTTATATTATTTGTATTAGATTCATTTGCTAGAGCAAGTAAATATGTTCGATAATTTATGTTATTTTCTTAAAAACAAATAAATATTCATCGCTATGACCAATAAAATCTAATGGTTTCTTATCTTTAACAACAAAACCCTTTGATTTAGCAAGCTTTAATATTTCATCAATATTAGGTATGTATAAATTTATTAAATTTTTACGAATATTATGAGTATCAAAATTTTCAAATTTTTCTTGATAACATGAATATGGTTCATTAAAATAATCTAATGCATCTGATTTAGTGTCATTATTTAAAACTTCATATTCGCATATATATTCTAAATTAGAACTGAATTTTATAATATTTTTAGTAATGACATTATTATGATTTTCTGGATTATATAAAATAGTATCATCTTTAGGAAGAATAAAAGGTTTAAATTTGTCTCTAGTTAATAAATGTATTATTAATATACCACCCGGGGCTAATAATAATGCACAATTTTCAAAAAACTGTTCCTTATCTTTAATAATGTAAAAAGTTTTATTCAAACATAAAATATGTGTAAATGAATTATAATCAAACAAATTATTTTTCAGTATATCTCCTGTTATAAATTCACAATTATTATATTTTGATTGTGCTGTTTCTATCATATATTTTGATTTATCTAATCCAACAACATCATAGTTCATTTTGTTTAACATATTGACATGATACCCAGTTCCACAACCAACATCTAAAAATTTAACAAATTTTTTATTTTTAGCATAACTCACAACAATTTTTAATTGTTCTACATCTCGTTCTTTATTTTCATAAATTTTATCATAGTATTTAGAGTAAAATGCATCATATATAGCATCATCAAATTTACTATCGAATTTCTTACCAGATGTCATATCATCGTAATACTCATAAATAAGTAATTTTCTATTTACTAAATAGAAAAATATTAACACAAGCATAATTAAAAATATTTTATGTAATAATGATAATTTAAGGAAATCTGTTAGACTTTTATAAAATATTTTATATATTTTATCTCCAAAATTATTTTCTAATAATTTCATAATTATACTATTATTATGTATTAATATTATATTTTTTATGTAAGTTAAATTAATAATACTATTATTATCAAAAATAATGGATACAAATAATATTAATGATGTTCGTTTATCTTTTAGAAATATAACATTTTCAAAGTTTCAAAAATCTAAAGCCCGTTTAGAACTAATAAAAAATATGTATGATGAAAAAATCGAGAACGCTTGCTATTGGAGTGCAGAATTTATATGTGCCGGTCATTATTTAGATTTATGGGATATAATATTATATTATTCATATAAATACATACATAATGGTAATCCTAAATTAACATTATATTTAAATATGCGTTATAATAATTTTATAAACATTTTACAAAATGGTTATGTTAAAGAAATATTAACTATGAGAAATAATGAAAAAGTAAGGAGGTTATTTTGTGAAATAATATGTGTATTATGTTATTCTAATAAGAAGAACGTAATAAGCGATGTCAAATTGGATAAAAATAATTCATTTGATTTGACTTGTATGAGTGAAAAATTTAAAGCACCTAACGTGTCATATATAGAATATATTTTGAAAGAAGATGACCCCAAAGAGTTAATTATACCAATAAATGAACTTATATTTAATTTAATAAATAAAAATATAATAAATGTTTATTATTGGTATGAATGGATTATAGAATACGAAAATATTTGTATAAAAAAAAAGAAGAAATGTGTATGTGAAAATAGGATTTATGCTCCGTCTGGAAATACGCACGATATAGTATGGATAATCTGGGACATATTATTTTATTATAGTGATCCCAATATTTTAGATAAAAAATATAATATAATAAATAGTAATAGTATTAGTAATAGTATTAGTATTAGTAATAGTATTAGTAATAGTAATAGTAATAGTAATAGTAATAGTAATAGTAATAGTAGCTTGAAACATAAAATAATAAAAAATTTGTTTGAATTATTTATTATTAAATACAATAATACTGTAAAAAGAAAACGAAAATATATTATATATTATGCTTTCGCATTATTAATAGAAAATAATAATTTTAGTATTAATATTATAAATAAGCGCGAAGAAATAGAAGCTATTGTATTAAAAATAAATACAATATATAAAGAAATAAAGAAAAATGAAGAGTCTCCGAAAACAGACTATTTGTTTAAAGATTTAAATAAATCTAATTTGGAAAAAACAATGGAAAAAATAGAGTTATTAAATAATCTCTAGGTTTCTTTTTTAATTACATATGTATAAACATGTAAAAAAAAGGCATTTGAACCTACATCTATTGGTTTTACAGGACTAATATTCTTAGACTGCTTAACCAAGGATATAATTGTTTTACGACTTATTTTTAAATCTTTATGCATTTTTCGTAAAGATAAATTTTTTCCAATATTTTCTTTTAAATACTTTTCAACTGTGTTTGCTGTAAAACTCGTAGGTGGCATTACTTTATTATATAATCAATAATTCTTTAAATTTAATTAATATAATTTATTTTATTTTATTTTATTTTAAACGTAACACTTTATGTCTTTAACTTCTATAGTAAAACATTATTTTATAACCTTTTGTAAAATTATAAAGTTCGGGTTTATAGTTAGGATTTTCTTTAAACTTCCAATTTTTATTAGTATTTATTAGTTTTTTCCAATTGAATCTCTCTAATTTTGATAAACTACTTCCATCAAATTTGTATTCTTGAGAATTTACTGTTAACACACTTACGAAATGACTATTAGCTTTAGAATCAAAATGATCTATATTTGTTATAATAATTGAATCTAACACATAATTAATAACTACTTTTTGGGGAGTTATTATTTTATATGAAGTTTCAAACAATGACTTACTTTTAAAATCTTCTATAATTATAATATCGGGTATAATATTGGTTAAACTTTGAAATTTTCTTTTAATAACTTCTTCAACATTCGATTTACTTGTAAAAACTTGTTTCATAAATTTTAAAGTATCATAGTTTAAATATTTCAAGATAGCCTCATAATAACTAAGTGGATTTCCAGCATCTTTTATGTTAGGTATATCATATAATTTATCATTATTAGAAAATAATGAATCAATATTTATAGAATTAGGTTTATTGTTAATAATTTGATATATATGATATATAAAAAAATTAGTATTTAATTTATTAGTTAACGCATTCATTGTTTTAAATAGTTCCTCTGATTTAGTAGTTTGATTATATGATGCTTCAATAAATAAATTTAAAATGAAGAAAAGTTTCGCAATATTTGAAGGAATCAAAGTAGAATCTATTTTTTTACCTGTTATCATTAATTCTCTAAAAAATCTGAAAAATTTTCTTCCTTTATCGCTAAAAAAAAATGAAACAAACATTGTATTAAACCAACAATTTGATAATAATTGAATTGGCGGAATGAATCTAGAAACATCTAAATGTTTAGACGATTTCAAATTATGGAGCAATAGTTCTTTAACATTAAAACTATTATAGGGTTCACAATAACTAGTACCATCTTTAGTAATTCTTAAAGATAATAACCCATCACATAATTTTATGGAATTGGGTCTTAATGTTTTTAATGCACGTACATATAAGTGTTTATTTAATAACGGTGAAAAAGAACGTTTTCTTGTAATGTTTGGTGTTTTTAATGATTCAAGAAATTTCTTTTTAAATTTCCGCGTATTCGATTTCATATTATTCTTATATAAATAGTACAATAATTAATAATTAGGCAAATATAAATTATTATTATTCTATAATAATATAAAATAATATATAATGAATAATAATAACTATTTTAGTGAAAATAATTTTAAAGACGCACTCAATACTTTTTCAAATACACCAATTGGTGCTATGACAAATATTGAATCAACTTACAATGAACCTAAAGTAGATAATAAAAAAAGTATTTTTTTTTGGATTTTTATTATAATAGTGCTTGCATTTTTGGGATTTAATATATTTAACTATTTGGCACAAGGAACAGATATAATAACAAGTTTATTATCTCCAATAGCCTATATAATTACAATGATATCTGGAGATACCGCCAAAACAACATTACAACATACATCACAAGGCGCACAAACTATAGCAAGTGAATCGTCAAATTTTTTACAAATGTTATTAAAACTAATAACAGATATGTTTAATAATTCGGTAAAATTTATAGCAAATAGTTCAACATCTGGTATTGATTATTTACAATCAACTATTAAACAAGATAAAATAACATCGGATACAAATAAAGATACAAACAAAGATACAAACAAAGATACAAACGAAGATACAAATAAAGATGAAAACGAAGATGAAAACGAAGATGAAGATAGTGTGTTAAAAAATGATAGAAAAATAGAAAAACGTATTCAAGACGTATCGGATTCTGTTAAAAAATTAATTGTTAATAAAGAAGATAAACTACCCCAACCCAGTAGGACCGATTCACAAAATCATGGATTTTGTTATGTCGGTAGAGAAAATAATACAAGACATTGCGCGAAAGTATCATCTAGAAGTAAATGTATGTCTGGAGACATATTTCCAACAATGGATCTATGTATTAATCCAAGAATAAGATAAATAATTTAATATAATTTTTAATAATACTAAATCATTTTTTTTTACATCATTTCATACATCATTTCATACATCTTTTTATACATCTTTTATATGTTTTTCTTTTTGTAAATTGAGAACAACATATATGGCATCCATTTATACCATTTCTAGCGTGCTTACATAGTGAAATATTATCACCAAGTTTTAACGCATTATTATAGTGTTTTGCTTTTTTTATAAAATTAGGATTTATTGGTAAAAGTCTTTTACTTTTCTTTAAAGTCTGAAATTTTCTTGTAGCAGGAAGATACTTTTTAAAAAATTGTAAAAATTGTCCAGCAGTTCTTTCTAACTTATAACTGGTTACAAATTTATTATTACTGATTATAAATAAACTTGGAAATCCTCTAGCGTTGTTATTTATTAATGGATTATGAATAGACGGTAATACTTTGGCATTAATTTCTAAAATAGTTCCATTTAATTTTTTTTTTATTATAAGTGATTTAAATTTATTCCATTCGTTTTTCATATTTATACAATGGTAACACGATTCACTAAAAACACAGACAAATAGTGTATTATTTTGTAATAAGTTATTTAATTGCTGATTATTTACATTAGTTTTCAATATTTTAATAGGCATAATTATTATATAATATTTATATAATAATTAAGAAATAATTAAGAAATAATTAAGAAATAATTAAGAAATAATTAAGAAATAATATTACATATTTGTGAAAATAATATATTATATTAATAATATAATAATATAATATGAAATTTAATATTGATTTATTAATTAATAATAAATTAAACTTGCTAATAATAACTAGTTTTATGGTATTGGGATTATATTATTATATAAATTCTTATAAATATTATGAGCCGTTGGAAAATAATACAACAACACAATGTCCCAACATGTTAATTGAAAAAGATGGAAAGTATCATTTATATAATTCAAAAAAAAAAATAGCTTCTGGAGTAAATCCAATAACATTTAATAATTTAGAAGATTATACAAAATATATAGAATGGCAAAACAATAAAAACATAAGATGTCCAATATTATATTTACAATATTCTACTGACACACAAAATAATGAATTAATACAAGTGAAATCGTCTATATTTGAAAACGAAGGAGGATTGCCTATAAAAATAAAAGATTTATTAAAACAAGACACCCTTGCTGAAAATCAAATTTTAGATGCAACAAAAGATAATAATGCCGTGTTTAATACCAATATGTTCAACGGTTTCGATTCTCAAAATCAAGATATTGGATTAGATACCCCGCTTGATAAAATTTTTCACCAACCGGGTAATAAAAGTGTAAATCCTATGGATCCACATTGGGGAGGCAAAAATTATACATTAGATGCAATAAATAAAGGAGACTTTGAAGAGCGCTATGTATATAGAAAACCACACTAATAACATTATACACTAATAACATTATACACTAATAACATTATAAATTGTCAATAATAGATTTAATATGACTTGATAATTCAGTATATTTTTTACATTTTATACAATTTTCATCTGATTCATCGTCTAATATATTTTCTAAATCGATTGTTTTTAGAGATTTTTTATCACTTATCATAGTCATCATACATTTGGCACACTCTAAATCACATATTTTCTTAGTACTTACAAGAATTTTCTTTGTTTCAGTTTTACCTTCATTTCCTCCTAATTCTTGAACTAATCCTTTTAGTTTGTTTTCTATTACTTTAAAAACATCATCGTTTTTCGTAGTACTAGTATTATCATCTGTAAATCCTTCTTTAATATTTTTATCATTTTTACCATTTTTATCATTTTTACCATTTTTATCATTTTTACCATTAAAATTTTCTTTATTTGAATTGGCATTGGTGAAACCGCTAAATGATAATTGTTGTGCTGTTTTAAATTTATATTTAAAACTTATAGAGTAAATAAATATTATTAATAACGTTAACAATCCATATGTAATAAAAGTATAATTGGTATTAGTTTTCATAATTAATATATTATAATATTTTATAATAATTAAACTATTATTTTAACTTAATATGTTAAACTAAAATAATAGATTCTTCTAAATTATTTGAGAGATTGTCTCAAAAATTAACTTACCTTGTGTGCGTTCTAATATTACGACAGTGTCTATGTTTGTGCGATTGTCTTCGCACTTTTTTAATAATAGAGAATAACTTGAACTTATTTTTTTATAAAAGGAGTTGAATTATGACTTTCGCTCATTTCAATTGCTTTTCCTATTTCTCTTTCTGTTTCTTTTTCTGTAATTTTAGCAACCTGAAGTTTTCTTTTTTGAGCAATTTCTAAGGCTTTTATGAGAGAATTATCAATAAGTGTTACTCTAGTATTAGCATTATATGTAATATTACTATGTTTCATTCTATAGAGTAAATGTATAATCATAATATGAAATAGTTTTTATTCTAATAATATTATAATAATATTATTTAAATATTTTTATAATATTATTTGCTAAATGTTTTTTATAAAAATTGATAACCTACAAATAATTTTATAATATTTATAAAACTATGATTAATAATGACACAACGATTGTAGAAACGGCATGTGAATATTCCTTGAAATATGATGAAAAATCCGAAGGATTACGCGATAGAACATTTTCGGAATTAATCAAAGATTATGGTCCAAATATTATATGTCCTTGTTTAAATAGAAAATATCAAATAACTTCACAATTTGTAAAGAGTCATTTTAATACTCAAAAACATAAAAATTGGGTTATTAAAAGTCAAAAAGAACACATCGAAGTTTATGGACATTGTTGTGCTCCGCAAGATATTGTTAATATACAAAATAAAGAATTAAGAAATTTAAAATGTAATGTGAATGATTTAACATATAAAAATAAAACATTAGCACAAGAAAATATGAAATTAGAAGAAACAAATAAAACTTTTAAACATGAAATCGAACTTTTGAAGAGTAAAATCACAGAACTTGAAGATGTAGATGAATATGAAAAATTTACAGATTGTAATTAAATTAAATAAATTAATTCAATTAATTCAATTAATTAAATTAATTTATTTAATTTTTTAAAATCTTTATAACTTATTTTTTTCTCAACATTAGCAAAAGGTTTTTTTGGAACTTTTTTATTTCTCTCTTTGGCCTCTATTTTTTCTTTTGTTTTTAGAGCGCTATCTATATACATTTCTTTTAAATATTTTCCAACTAAATATGACCCCTCGTGTTGGTTTAATTCTCCGTCTTCTATTTTTCTTAGTATATCTAAAAATTTATCTAATATACTTAAGTCTAAATTATCATTTTTAATTTTGTTATACAAATCTGTATAATTATTGAATAAAAAATTACATTGTTTAACACAAATAGCATCAAATTCATTAGGATTAGATTTTCTTAATCTTTCATATTTTTGCTTTAGCATAATCATATGTTTTACATCATTTCTAATTAGAACACTCTGTTTTTTTGAACGAATTTCTTCCGTACAATCATCGCTATTGTTTGCTTTAATTAATGCTGCCAAGTCTAAACGTTGTTGAGGATTTAAAATACGTGAGTCACCCATTATATATATTATTAACAATTACTTTAATATTTAAAATATTGAATTTATTTTAAATATTATATTATTTTAAATATTATATTTATGGTTTTAAAATATAAACAAAATAATAGTTATAATTTAGTAATAACGCTATTACTAATTTTATTAATGTTAATGTTATATTTAGGAAACTATAATTTAATAGAAGGTAATGATACAAGTTCCCAAGTTAAGAACAATATATCTTCATTATTAAAAAAAAACGAAGACAGTACAACTGTACTAGAAGACAACGCTCTTTTTGATAGTGGTTGTAATGAAACTTTAAACCAAAAAAATCTAGAAAATATCACAAGAGAAGGCGGAATAACTAGTTCAGTATCCAAAAAAATGCACAAAACAAACCAAGTACTCGCTACATTATGTTCGAAAAATGTTTAATATTGAAAAATTGTGTAATATTGAAAAAATGTTTACTATTGAAAAATTGTGTAATAATAACAAATATTAATTACTGGGTATTAGTTTAATTATAATTATATTATAATTATATTATAATTATAATATTTAATGGGATTAGGCGATATAGGTAATGCTTTTTTGATTGTATTAATTTTTTGCATAATTCAATTAACTATAACATTCAGTGTTGGATTAGTTCAACTTAAAAATAATTGGGATAAATATAAATGTAATCCCGGAGTAATACCTCTTGCAGGACTTGTTGGATATGACCCTGTTTTAACATTTCAAGAATGTACAAAAGAAACACAAGGAGACTTTATGAATTCTTTTTTGGCTCCTGTATATGATACATTTGACACTCTTGGTGATGCGGGAATTGCTTTTACAGAAATATTAGAATCATTAAAACTAGGATCAAATTCTCAACAAAATACAACATTTGATCTTGTAGAAGATTTAGGAAATAGATTTAAAATGTTAATTAGTGGATTAAGTAATTCTTTTATTACAATATCCAATGTTTTCGGTAAAGTAACTTCGATGGTTACAGTTATATATTACTTAATAGGTACGAGTACCACTTTAGGAAAAGCATTAGTAGGGGATCTTCCAGGAACAGCATTTCGTACATTTACAGGGCGTACATTATAAACAAATAACTCATTATTTATGTATCAAATAATTTGTATAATTTGTATAATTTGATAAATTATTATGTATTTTAATTTTAGTGTTCTATATTAATATGGCAACTACCAATGAAAATATACTTAACAAAATAAATAATTATTTTGATAATACTAAATACAGCGAACTTTACAGTAATGATATATGGTTTACAATTCTAATTTTTATAGTTGTTATTTTTATAGCGCTATATTTTTATATTGTAGGTACTATAAAATCAAATAGACGTTCATGGCAGCAAAATAAATGTAATCCAATATTTATGCCATTTGCTGCGCTAATAAACAGCGAAGAATCAAAAGGCAACGAGACGGATTATATAATTAACAATTTTAATGAATGTTTGAACATATTAAATGCCGAGTTAGCACGTGAAGCAAAAAAACCAATAGATGATATAACACAGTCGATCGAAGGAATATTTGGGTCCGTATATAACGGGTTTATAGAACTTCAAAAATTTCTTGCGTATTTGTTTAATTTAATTTTAGAACTTTTTAAACTGATTATGGAGAAACTATCAGTTATATTAATAAATATTAAATTATTTTTTATGAACGCAAATGAATTTCTCAGAAAAATAATATCATCTATCACGGTTGTATTTTATACGCTTGTATTATTAATTAAATCGTTTCGATTAATATTTGTTATTTTTGTAATTGGGTGGTTACTAACAATGGTCATACCGGCATCTATGACTGTAGTTGGATTATTAATTGTCCTAATAACAGTAGTTATAATATTTGCTCAGTTAATGAGTATTCCTTTTATTGGTTGGATTTTAGCATTATTTTTGATAGTTGTAATTATAGCATACACTATAGGATTATTAGTAGCAATAATTTTTTTAATAATTGTTTTGATAATGTATGTATTATTTAATAGATTTGTTCAAAAAATATTTCCCGAATAAATAATTTTTAATAACATCAATTTATTTAATGTATTATAATATAATAGTAGTCAACTATGACATTTAAATTAAATAACTCAATACGTAAGTTATATGATTATTTATTAAAACAGGCAAACCTATTAAATAATAAATTAGAAAAAGTAAAGATTTTCAATTATCATATATTTAAATACAAAATAATGAAAGTTTTTGTTGCCATTATAATATTTGTATTAATATTTGATAAACTTACAATTTTTCTTGTATTATTAGCAATCAATAGTTTTGAAAACTATAAAAATTCTCACAAAAACAAGACTTCAGAAAACTATAATAATTTATCTTCAAGAAGCGCTATAGAAAATTATTATGATAACACTAGCGAACTTGCTAAAATTTTTAAACACCCAGAATTAAATCTAAATTCTTATAATGATGTACTAATAGACCCAGAAAAAGTTTTTTTACAAGGCAATAAATTTTTACCAGAATGTTGTTTTTATAATAGCGAATATAGCACATCTAAAGGTTGTGCTTGTATTACTCCAGAGCAAGAAAATTATTTATTGGCTCGTGGAAAAAATAAATCATATTTATCGTTTATACAAGAAAACGATGACTATAAAAATATATACTTTTCTCCAACATCAGTGTTAAAACAAAATGAAAGTCAATTTATAAAACATGATACAAACTATATTGTTGATTATGGACCTTTAGATGTTAATAAATTAAATGAATTTAATGGACTCATTAATTTAAGACCTTAATAATTTAAGACCTTACTAATTAATATATTTAATTATAATAGTTAATTAAATACATAAGTATATATAGTATATACTATGACTATTATAAAAACATTGTATATTTTATACTCAAATATAATATGTATGAATTGTTTTTCTCTCCATAACATAAAAATAAAAACAACAAATGGTGTTTTATATACAAATAAACTTAAATATAATAAGTTAACAATGTGTTCTAATAATAATGAAAATACATCTAATATTATAAATATTAGTAATAGTAATAGTAATATTGCTAGCAAATCATTTTACGACTTTATAAAACAACATAATATAACATTAAATAACAATAATATTATTGAAGAAAATGATGTAAAAAAAAACGATGCTGATGAAAACGATGCTGATGAAAACGATGCTGATGAAAACTATGTAGAAAACTATATAACAAAGTTTGTAGACAATTATTATAAAAATAATTCGCAAACAGAAACACATAAATTATTAACAAGTTATACTTCATATGAGAAATATATTAGAGAACCAAGTTCTAAAGATTTAAAATTATTAACTCCCGAGTCATCTATTGAATGGGCTAAAACATGGACATATGAAATGATACATCAACCGAATCACTTTCCTACATTTATGTTTCATGATATGTTTAAAATGCGTGATTTTGCTAACATAAATTGTTCTCGAAGTTATTTTTATATTGGTTTTTTTCCAAAAACAATAAATTTAAAACAAGGTCCTTATTTTATTGGTGCGTTTGAATTACAACCAAAAAAACGAGACTTTATAACACACGCAATAATACAAAATCCATATTATTTTACTAATAATAATTTCGACACAACAAAATTTGTCGAGTTTAAGAGAGAATTAGAAGCCTTATGTAGAGATGCTGGTGTTTTTTTACGATTTTCTAATCTCAAACATACAAAAGACGAGAGATATTATTATAGTTGGTTATATGATGAATAATTTCTTGATTTATAAATAACTCAAGACATAATAAAAAAAATATTTATAATAATAACATTTAACTAATACTTGAAGTAATACTTGAAGTAATAGTTAATAAAATTTATTAAACATACATACCATATGGAATGTCTTTTGTTGAACCTTTATTAATTAAATCATCAATCATTTGCTTAGTTAGTATACATGGAAAACTAATCTTATTTTTTAATTTTAGACCCTCGCTATTTTCAAATAAATTTACATCAGGTTTCATTAATCTATATAAATTTAATTTTTTATAAACAATTTCTAGGCAGCGTTTTAGATTACGAACACCATCCTCTTTTTCTGTAAAATCATTAATAATATATTCTAATATAGTATCACTGAAAACAATAGACTCGCTAGTAAATTTAATTTCCTCTCTAATTTTTGGTAATAAATAATCCTTAGCAATAATCAATTTATCTTTAGTTTTGTATCCTGTTGTTTCAATTTTATACATTCTATCTTTTAAAATAGGATTTACCATTGTTTCATCATTATAACTAAAAATGAATAATGCTTTTGACATATTAATACTAATTTCCGAAAAATATTTGTCACTGAATTTATTATTTTGCGTGCTATCTGTTAAATGTGTTAATACTCCGGTTATTTCTTGTCCTTTGAAAGAATCGCTTAATTTATCTAATTCATCAAATAATATAACAGGGTTCATACAACCACATTGAATTAGTATATCAATAATTTTTCCATACCTACTGCCTTCATATGTATAATCAAATCCATCTAAAAATCCAGAATCACCACAACCACCTAACGCAACAAGCGCAAAAGGTCTGTTTAAAATTTTGCTAATACCTTCTTTAATTAGTGTTGTTTTACCAGTTCCAGGAGGTCCTTTAATAGCAATAGCACAACCAATAGCATTTGGATTTACTAACCATAGACCAATCATTTGCATAATTTGCATTTTAGCATCTTCTAATCCATAAGTAACACTATCTAATATTTTTTTTGAATTTTCCATAAATTCATGACATTGGTCAATACCATCGGCAAAACTGATTGGTAAGTTGTTATATTTATTAAATGGAATTTTTAAAAAGGCATCTACCCAAGATTTAATTTTATAGTATTCGCTATTTCCATAGTTTCCCATTGAACGCATTGTATTAATTTTTATCAAAGCACATGCCTTATATTGGTCTGGAATATCAAGGTCAACTAAATGGAGTAAATAAGGTTTGCTAATTTTAGTTAGTTCTGTAAGTTTTTCTAATTTAGCAATTGCTTCTAATTGTAAATTTTTAGATAAATATTTTTTGAAATATTCTGACTCTTTTTCTTCATGATTTAAAACATTGTCAAATTTTTTATAATTTTTACTTGATACTTTTTGTGGTGCCGGAACAATATCATCTTTATTGCCTATAGATTCATCTTCTTTTTTAACATTTTTATTCTTTTCACTTTTATTCATGTTTTCTTCATCTTCTTCATCATTATCCTCATCCTCATCCTCGTTATCATTGTCGTATTCAGTGTCATGATTATTATTAGTATAACACATAGTTGAAAATACTGAATTACTTAGCATTCGATCTGGGTTATTATTTTCATTATTATAAATATTGTTTTTACCTTTTTTTAAATTCAAAATAATATTAATATTTTTGTCAGATCCATTAAGATTATTAAACATTTGTTTAAATCCTTGTGCTAATAAACTTTTCTCATAGTTATTATCATCCCTGTCTTCACTGTCTTCACTGTCTTCACTGTCTTCATTGTCTTCATTGTCTAAATGATTATAATGATTTACTTTTTTCTTAGAAATTTTTCTAAGTTTTTTTATAATCTTATTAGTAAATAAATTGTTTGACTTGGAAGGATTATTTACAAAAGTATTATCAGACTTTTTAAGACGCTTATTTGAAAATTCTTTATTACCAATAGTTTTTTTAATTTCATCAATATATTTATTTTTACTATAATTGGATGGATATAACTCGCTCAAAAATTTGTAATAGTCACATTTATTTAATTTTTTAGCCTTTTTTTTCTTATTTGAAATTTTTTTATTAGAGTTAATAGAATCATTGAACCATGAACTACTATTGCTGTCTTTGGAACTAGAACTATTTGTATCATCAGTATCATCATCAGTATCATCATTAGTATCAGTATCATCGTTGTAAATGGTTGGGACAAGAGCTCCTGATTTAGTTCTAGTATTATATTTATGAGGCATAATAATTATAGTATTTATATATTATATAAATTATATTCAATTTTTAATTTTAAAGATTTATTATTTTAAAAGATTATTTTAAAAGATTTATTATTTTAAAAGATTATTTCTTTATAAAAGTAATTAAGCATTATAAAAGTAATTAAGCATTATAAAAGTAATTAAGCATTATAAAAGTAATTAAGCATTATAAAAGTAATTAAGCATTATAAAAGTAATTAAGCATTATAAAAGTAATTAAGCATTATAAAATTAAAAA
>Ga0209768_10000438_pt1 | contig 28711 bp, 33 predicted proteins | sample LauGreSBDMM110SD_3_FD_187564 | JGI IMG/M metagenome (GOLD analysis project Ga0209768, IMG submission 187564) | Freshwater lake microbial communities from Lake Michigan, USA - Sp13.BD.MM110.SD (SPAdes) (version 2) | ecosystem: Environmental > Aquatic > Freshwater > Lake | place: Lake Michigan... | reverse complement strand
AATTTAAGTTATAATAATTTAAGTTATAATAATTTAAGTTATAATAATTTAAGTTATAATAATTTAAGTTATAATAATTTAAGTTATAATAATTTAAGTTATAATAATTTAAGCAATATTACGTTATAATTTAATATAATATGAGTTATGATACTTATTACAATAGACTAAATTTATCAAAAAATGCGAATATAAATGATATAAAAAAAGCATATAGACAATTATCTATGAAGTACCATCCAGATAAAAATTTGAACGGCGATTCGGACCAATTTAACAAAATTAATGAGGCATATAGTAAGTTACTTGATAAATATGATAGTACTGAAAAATATAACATCAACCCTATTAATAATGAACTAAATAATGCTAATGCTAATAATGCTAATGCTAATGCTAATAATGCTAATGCTAATGCTGATATATTAAAATATTCTTATTTTAATGCTAATGCTAATGCTAATGCTAATGCTAATTTTAATTCTAATTCTGAAGATATTATTATAAATTTACATATAGGATTTAATGAAGCCTATAGCGGATGTAATAAACCAATTGTAGTAAATAGAAAAATAATTGTAAATAATGTTATTGGGCATGAAAAAGAAACACTATATATTCCGATTCCAAAAGGTATTGATGCTAATGAGATTATTACTTTGTCTAACAAGGGAAATGTCTATATTTCTCATGGTTTAATTAGTTATAGTAATATTAAAGTAATAATTTGTTTGCAAAATCATGAAGTGTTTGAGAGAAATGGACTAGATATTATATTTATTAAAACCATTACGCTAAAGGAAGCACTGCTAGGATTCAGTTTTAATCTAAATCATATTAATAATAAAAACTTTAAAATTACATGTTCCGAAATAATAAATTTTAATTATGAAAAATTGATTCCAAATATGGGGTTTATTAGAGATACGTTTGTAGGTAATCTTATTATAAAATTCAATATTACGTTTCCACTAACAATCTCTCTAGAATCAAAAAAACTTTTGGAAAAAGCATTATAATTTACACTCCTTACCTTAATTTGTTAACATTAAATATTTTGATAAGTTTGTGTTGGCTTCCAATACTTCTTTAGAATTTAATTTACAAAACCAATTAAAGTTATTTCTTTTTAATAATTCATCCGATGGCACATATAACCCATAGCATTTATTATTTAGTTCTAAGAAAGTCGAACCCATAATATCTTGTAAATTAACCAATTTGTTATTACTATTTTTAGTACCTATATATTGACCGTCTATTAAGTCTATTTCATTATTTTGACTCTTCACTAATAACCATTTGTTTACTGAATCTTCAATACTAATACTATTTGAATAGTCTGAACTATATAAAATTTCTAAATGATTAATAAATTCTTTCATTTTTCGGCACTCTTTTACGCATCCAATAAATTTAGTAGATGGCATACAATGCGCAATATGTGAATTTGAAGATGTATTTTTGAATTCGGCTGTTACCATTTTATTATTTGCTAAAACTTTTTCATAGATTGTATCTAGAGATTTAAATAATATAAATGAATTTTCTATATATATTCCGCCATAACTATATAATAATTTCATAATATTTAATGTTCTAAAATTGGATTTACAAGGTTCAGCTATTTTATTTAAATCCAAACTATTATTTTCTAATAATTTATGAAATGAATTATCATCTATAATAATAATATGGAAATAATTAGAACACTTATTTATAATTGATTTTATTGTTAAATATAAATAGTCCTGGTTTAATTCATTGCTATTTCTAGAACCGAAAGATTCCCATTGCCTACTATTTTTTACATAATCAATATGTAACCATATTATAGGTTTTTTTATAGCACTTAACTTATCAATAGTATTGTCAATATCATCATTCAATAAATACTTCTTTATTACATTTAAATCTTCTATTTGTGTATTGCTATCTATATTTAATTTATATTTATTGTATAAATATCCTATAACCATTAAAACTATTATACTAACAAATAAATTGAAAAAATTAATTTTTTTAATATTCATATTATATATACTTTTATATATTAAAATTTTATTATATATGTAATAAAATTTTAATGATTTTATTATAACAATTGCTTTAAATTGTTCCAAAATTTTTCATTATTTTTTCTATGAATTTCATCTTGTTTAAATAAATTATATGCCCTCATACTTGATATGTCATTTTCGTTTTCTTTTGATTTATTTAAATATTTGTTTGCCTCGTCGGTTTTCATTGGAACAATAGATTGTTGCGTTCTTTTGAATTTTATATCATCAAGCGAAGTGTAATTGCTTATATTATCTTCGTTTGTCACTGGTATTATACTTTCTTCATGTGCTTTCTTCAAATCTTCATATTGGAATTTACTAAATAATCCCGAACTGTAATCTTCTGGTTTTGAATTTGTTAAATCGCAATAGTTACTATTGTTAAACTCACTTAGTGTTTTCTTTTTTATTAAATTATGACTTCTTAGAACCTTCTTTTTTTCTTCCATTATTTTGTGTATTGAATTTATATCCGCACATTTTACTATTTCTTCACTATTGTCGGAGTTAAGCCAATCGCCATAACCATTTTCTTCATAATCATTACTAATTTTCATACTAGTAAATTGTTCATTAAACCAACTATTGAATTCTTGTCTTGATTTGGTGCTAATTATTTTATGTATTAACTCTTCGTTCATTTCATCTTTGGTGGCATTATAATTTTCATTATAATTATTTAAATTTGTTAAGGAACTGTGTTTCTCTCTAAAATTATAAATATTAAACAAAATTTTATAGGCACTTGAGAAAAAAAGGAAATAACTTTTGTCTAGTCCTGACTTATCAGGGTGACTTGCTAGAACCCTTTTTTTCGCACTCTTTAAGTCTTCTTCGTTAAAGTGTTTGCCTATATTAAATAGTTTTAATATATCATCATAATCATAATTAGTAATATCTAAATCCATGTTATTTAATTAATATATTAAATATACTATTTAATATTATAAATATTCTATTTAATAGTTTTATAATATTTTTTATAATATTAATTTCTTTTTTTTGTATGTCTTCTTTTGTTATATTTTGAGTGTCTTTTAGAATGTCTCTTTTGATATCCTCCAAATCTAGCATATCGGTGTTCATCCTCTCCTGTGTCTGTTCCTGTATCACGTGCCCTTTCTAGTTTTTCCATATAGTCTAAATGGGGTTTCGGTGTAGGTTTTTCATTCTGTCTAACAGTAGGATATCGGTACACAGATTCAATTTGTCCTACAATATGCAAATCTGCTGTAAGTTCTTTTATAATAATATGAGAGGTTAATACTTTTATCTTATTTTCGTTCTGTGCTGTGCTTAAATTTTTCAGTTGGTCGTTTTCTTCCCTTGTTAAATCAAGCAATTGTAGACATCCGTTTAAAACAGTATTTTCATCCTCTAATTCTTTAATTCTAGTATCGTTACTAGAAACCATGCTACTTAGAAAACCATATTTTGAAGAAGGGCGCGATGATGTTGGACATGATTTATCATATTTTATTAGTAATTCTTTTTTTTCTTTTATTGCTTCAGTTAATATTTGTATAAGTTCACTTTGGTCTATTGCTAGTTCTTCGTTCTTACAACGTCCTATTATCTTTCGTATGGTACTCGTCAGAAATGTTTTTTGCTTAACTGTTATCTCTTTTAAACTTTTTAATGACTCTGTGTCTCGATAGTTTATAGGAAATCCGACCGGGTCCTCATTAACTTGTGTATTTATATACTCTCTAATCTCTTGTAAGTATTCTTCCGCATACCTTTCTGCGATTTGTTGTGATTGTGATTGAACTGGATCACCGCCTCTATATGTATATTTTGTTAGCGTATTAGCGCGGTGTTTTCTTCCTAAATTGAACGAAGGAAAATATATTTGTCCTCTTTTTAGTGATTTTTTTATTTTATGTTTCTGTATTTTATTAGAATTTTTGGTATATTTTTTTTTTCTTAATTTTGACATTTATTATATACAAATATTAAATTTGTAAAATTAAATATTTATTACTCTTCTTCTTTAATATAACTGCTTGTACAAAGTTTCCTTATTATTTTTTCCTCATTTTGTTCTTTATTGTTGGCGATTGCCACTAATGTATGTGTATAATAATTTTGTTTTGTTTCATTATTTTGAAAATCCGGATTTTCTTTTGTCCATTTACTTAAAGCACAAAATTGTTTTGTTGATACATCTTTTATTGCTTTCTTAATTTTCTCTTTATTTACATCTTTTTCCCAATTGTCATCATCTTTTATATATAATGATTCGCGTTTTATATCTGTACAGTGAATAGGGCGTTGATACAATCCCAATTTATTCATATTTTCAATTATTACATTGCTTAGTCCATTTACTATTCCGTTTTGCTTAGTATAATCTAATTGTTGTAAGCTAACTTGTATTGACTTTATAAAATCACTCATGTTTATAGCATCTTTACATCGCTCATTTAAAAATACTTGAATATTAAATTTATTATTTTGTATATTATTATTATTATTATTCCCTACTTTAGGTATTAATTCGCTAATCTGATTTTGTTGTTTCATCATGTGGTCTTGCTGCTTAACAATAATTTCTCTCATTTCTTTATTATCGTTCAGTAATTTTATAATTAAGTCGTTTGTTAATGTTACCTCTTTGCTATAATTTTCGCAGGTAATTTCATCTGTGCGCTTTTTTGCGCTTTTTTCATTCTCAAAATTACATTTTTTCTTATGATTATGTAATGAACTCCTATATGGATACGATTTTCCGCAACAGCAAGAAAAAAATGACACGATGCTATTTAATTTTGCGCTTTTTGTTGTATAATGTTGTATAAATGTTGTATTTTTATGTTTGGGTGTCAAAATATGCCTGTTATAATCAGATTTCTTCTGCGTAGTGTATTGACATTTTTCACATACAAATAAAAAAGCGCTTTTTTGCGCTTTTTCGGTTGTCATTTGTTGTATATTTATACAACAAAAAAACTCCTAAATCATTTTTTTTAAAAATAATTTTTTATGGTAAGGTGTTTTTTTCGGGAATTTTATTTATATGAAACGATTATGCTAAGCAAAGTGAAAAATGTGTGTTTTTCAACGATTTTTTATAAAAGCTTCAAACAATGTAAAATTGGACATTTATAAATGTCCATTTTCCAAAAAATTTTCAAATTTATTTTTCCCAAAATTTGCACAACTTATACTTTTTTATAGTATTTATACTTTTTAATATTATAAAATAAAATAGTCATATACAAAATGGACTCAAACCTTTAAATACGCCCTAGTCCCCCCAAAAGTATGTTTTTTAATGAAAAATCTATAAAAAAAAAATCTATAAAGGCTATAAAATATATAAATTAAAATATATAAATTAAATTATATAAAAGCTATAAAATATATTTATTATTATAAATTATAATGAGCAATACATTGAACGAAGGAACTTTAAAAACAAAATGCGAAGCATTAGAACACAAGGAACTGATTGTAATAAAATTTACTGCTGATTGGTGTGGTCCTTGTAAAACAATAAAGTCCATGTGTCTTGACTTTGAAAAGAATAAACCAAGTTCTATTCAATATTATGAAATAAACATTGACGAATCAATTGAGTTATATATGAAATTAAAAAAGATGAAAATGGTAAATGGAATTCCCGCACTATTAGCCTATAAAGGCGGAACAAAAGAACATTGGTATATACCAGATGAAGTCCATTTAGGTTCAGATAAAAAAGGATTGGTACTATTTTTTAACAATTGTATAAAGTATGTGTCTTAATTATTAAAATGCTTCAATAATTTATAATTCATTGTTATTGAATTATAAATTAGTTATAATGGATAAATTGTATTTATAATAATTTTAATATTTTAGTATTAAATTCATCAATATTCATTTTAGGAAATTGAACATGACCTTCGTAAAAATATTTACAAAAAGCATAAATAATTTCATAATTATTAGCATAATGGTCTTTATATTCTTGTAATAAATAATTATGAATGGCATCAGGTAATAGGTTTAAACTATTTACAGGTAATACGTAGCATAGCAATAATTTTTCATTTAAGATATTATGGTTTTCAATCATTGTAAATTCGCTGTTAAAATATGGAATATAAGCATATAAATCACATAGCAATGGGGGGTAATTGTATTTAAAATGTAAAGTCCAGTTTTTACACGCTGAAGAATAATAATAATAAACCCATTGTAAAGTTTCCAAATAATTTGTACATAATAATTTTAAATTAATGGCATAGTCATTTTTTCGAGAGTCAATAGCGCATAAACTATAATAATACCTATGTTGCCAATCTTCTTCGTAAGGATTAATAAAATTCTCAATATTTCTCTCCCAAGAAGGCATACAAGAAAACTTGAACTCTATTTCTTCGCTATTAGTTTCAGGGTAAAACTTTTTAGATTGCTTAGTTCTAACATTATAAATTTCTTTAATAAAGGTTTCTTCATGTTCAGCAATGTGTTTTATATATTTTTTAAAATTATTCCAATTAATTGAACCATCAACTATTAGAAAGTCATTAGTTTTAAATAATTTTTTATATAACTCTAACAATATTGTAAATCCATTTAATCTAATATTTAACGCAGGAAAATGTGGTAAGAAGTCATTACCTAATAAGAAACATATGAAAATGTAATCTTCTATTTTATTATAATACAGACTAGTATATGATTGGACACCATCTTCAATTAACACATCATTTGTGAGTTCATTATATATAATGTTACCTAAACAATTAATATTTATAATGTATTTTTGACCAGGATCGAGAGATTTATCTAATAAGTTAATAAATAATGGAGTCTCTCTATATAAATAAATATTTTGAGTATACTTCAAATGATTTAATGATAACATAAATAAGTCAGCATCCATTCCATATATTACATTATTTTTTTGCTTGCTATTTGCTGATTCTCTAATAATATTGAATAATTTATGCTCGCCTTCACCGGGTTCATTTGATAAACTTAAAATAACATTTATTACCTTATTTTGCGAATTAAATAATTTTTTGTTAAAATGAAGAGCAATAGCATTGTTTAAATTATTCATAAAACTTGTTCCGGGAGTAATAGCGCACGTATCCCAAACAACGGGCTTATTAAATATTTTGTTTTGATAGGCTGATTTATAGCGCCTATTTTTTTGCTGATTAATCTTGGCAAAAGGAGGCACCCCATCAAACGCAATATAAATATTTTCACTAGGACTAATAATATTTATAATTTCTTCTATTTTAATTATTACAGTTTTAATAATATAATTTTCGAACTGAGACGAATTTAAAAATTCATCAAATTTAAGACTATCATATATGAGAGAGTTACTATCTATGAATAAATTATGAATATTATTTAATGCATTAAGTTTTGATATAATAGGGCTATGGTTTTTAATTAAATAACTAAAATAGTAAGGAATACCCATTTGTATTAAATATATTATAATATATTTATAAGTTATTATATCAATTTTACATAAAATAACTAATAATTTGTATTATAATGTATTATACAATATAAGTATAATTCATAGGTTATATTTAATGAGTATTTATGAAGAAAAAATAGAATTTTTTAAAACAGTATTAGACGATATAATAAAAGGAATAAATTATTACAATGGTCTAAATATTATAACAACTAATGATTACAATAACGCACAAGAAGCAATTGAGAAAACAGTCAATTTAATAAATACAATAAATTTTGACAATATTATTAACGACTTACAATACATAAATAATAATATATCATGTTTAATAAAGAATTATGGATGTTTTAACTTTGAAAATATAATAAATATATGTTTATCAAGTAATTTTGCTAGTAAAAATTTTCTACATGATTCATTTATAAAATATAAATTACTTGAAAAATACCTACATCCTTTAAATTATAAAATTTTAAACTGGAGCACTTCAACATTAAAACACACTAAGGAAATATCAAAAAATAAGTTTTTAGATGATAAATCTATATTGGAAAGCACTAGTTTAGAATGTTTTGATTTAACCAAAAGTGCAAATAACTTTATTATTAGAGTGTATGGTATTAAAGTTATAATTCATGATTATAACAATAAAAAAACATTAATAATAGATAACATATGCGACGAATTGCTAGTATCAAATTGCAGCAATAATTATATAATTACTAAAAAAAACACTATTACTAAATATATTAATGAAACAGGAGCAGTTTCAAATGAGTTATTTAATAAGCAAATTTGGAGCAATTATATTAATAATTTATCACTAAAAGAGTTGCTAATTTATAACAACCAAGAAATATATGATAAATATATATTTATTATAAATCAAGTAAACTCATATAATCAAAAAACATTAGAAAGTTTAGTACAAATTTTTATAACTAGCGATTTATTTAATCAACGAACTATAATAATACAGTTATTGCTATCCGATACTAAAGTTGAAAATTTATATATAGCTAACTTGTTATTTGATTTATTAATAGATACTAAACAAAACAATGATACTAATGAACAAAAAAAAATCTATAATAGTCTAAGTTGGACTTGTAAAAAACATTTTAAAAATGCGTTACACAAAACACTAGAATATAGTAATGAATTATTAAATTTTGATTCATCAAAAATTCCATTTGAACAACAAATATGTTTAATGAAAGCAAGCACAAATGTTAAAGAAAAAGCAATGCAAAAATTGAAAGAACTAAATTCAAAATCGGAAGAATCTGGTTCTAAGGCTAGACAATATTTAGATGGGTTATTAAAAATACCATTCAATGTTTATAAAGAAGAAGATGTATTGAAAATTAAAAACGAAATAAACAATTTAATAATTAATTTAATAAATCCATTAATAAATAATAAAATAACTAAAAACCCTGACACAAGTAATAGCACAAGTAATAGCACAAGTAATAGCACAAGTAATATTGGAGTAATATTAAATGAAATAAATGCTATAGAAAACAACAATGCTATAAAAAATATTGCTATCATAAAAAAAATTAAGAGTAATAATTCGACAATACTAAATGAATTATTAACATTAATAGTAAATTATGTTGAAACAAATAAAAAAAAAGTAAATGTAATGTTGGTAAAATCTATAAAAAATTTACATATTGAATACGGATTAAATTGTACTATTAAATTAACAAAAGAAAATATAGTTCAATATATTAAGTCTATTGATTTAGATACGTTACTACAAGATAAAACTAATGAATACAAAAATTTACAATATTTACACGAACTTATTTTAATATTTAAACAATTGATTAATAGTGAATATTTTAATTATTTATTAACAGTTGAAAAAAATATTAATGAAATAGTTAGAAAAAACGAGGAAGTAGTTGAATATATAAATACATTTAATAAAATATTAGACAGCGCTGTATATGGTCATAAAAATGCGAAATTACAAATAGAACGAATATTGGGTCAATGGATAAGTGGTGAATCGAGCGGTTATTGTTTTGGTTTTGAAGGATTGCCTGGTGTTGGAAAGACCAGTTTAGCAAAAAAAGGACTCGCTAACTGTTTAAAAGATAAAAATAATAGTCCCAGACCCTTCTCTTTAATTGCTTTAGGTGGTTCTTGTAATGGAAGCCTAATAGATGGTCATAATTATACATATGTAGGTTCAAGTTGGGGGAAAATAGTTGATATATTGATAGAACATAAATGTATGAATCCTATTATATTTATAGATGAATTAGATAAAGTTAGTCAAACAGAACACGGAAAGGAGATTATAGGAATATTAACCCATTTAGTTGACAGTACTCAAAATACTAATTTTCAAGATAAATATTTCAGCGCTATTGATTTAGATTTATCAAAAGCACTATTTATATTTTCATATAATGACGTAGAATTAATAGATAAAATTTTATTAGATAGAATTCATAGAATTAAATTTGATACATTAATGTTAGATGACAAAATTGTCATAGTAAAAGATTATTTATTGCCAGAATTATTTACAAAATTTAGATTTAAAAATGAAGTAATATTTCAAGATAACATAATCAAATTTATAATAGAACATTATACAAATGAATCGGGCGTTAGAAAATTAAAAGAAGTATTATTTGAATTAATATCTTCTATTAATTTAGGATTATTAAAAGGTAAATTTATACACGAACTACCGTATATAATAAATATTGAATATATTGAAGAAATATTACAAAATAGGCATAAAATAAGACATTTAACTATAAATGAAACTTCTGAAATAGGCGTAATAAATGGTTTATGGGCAAATAGTTTTGGTAATAGTGGTATTTTACATATTGAATGTAAGTTTTTCCATAGTTCTACATTTTTAGATTTTAAATTAACAGGCATGCAGGGGGAAGTTATGAAAGAAAGCATGAGTGTAGCCAAAACATTGGCGCTAAGTTTATTGACAAACGAAGAATTGAATACGGTTACGAAAGCATTAGAAGAAAGCAAATTACAAGGAATACATATTCATGTTCCCGAAGGAGCAACACCCAAAGACGGACCTTCCGCAGGAGCAGCAATAGCAATTGCTTTATATAGTTTATTAACTAAAAGAAAAATAAGAAATAATATAGCAATAACGGGCGAAATATGTTTGCAAGGTAAAATAACAGCAATAGGGGGATTAGATTTAAAAATAATTGGTGGAATGCGCGGCGGTGTCTCTACTTTTTTATATCCAAAAACTAATTATAAAGATTACGATAATTTTTGTAAAAAATATAATAAAGATTTAAGTAAATATGTATTTATAAAAGTAGAAAATATTAATGATGCATTAAAAGAAATTATTATATATTAGTTATATATTTTGTATCAAAACATGAAATACAAAATATAAAATATTATGTTAATCTAATTAAACTAATATGCCGTTCATTCCTCCGGTACCGATGACTTTAACAAACTTATTTCAGTATCTTTCTTTTACTGCTCCATTTTTAGTAATATTTTTTATAACTTTGTTAGCAATTATGCAAAATAATTTAGAAAAAGGATTAATATTTAATATGGGAATAGTTATTGTTTCTACAGTAGTATTAGTATTAAAAGGTGTTTTATTAAGTGAGCAAAATAAAGACGCGTCCCCATATTGTAATATATTGCCTAGTCCTTTCACAATATTTTCGGACTCTTCCGTATATGATAATCCGTCGCTGAGTACTGCTATATTATCTTTTTCATCAACTTATTTAATTTGGCCTATGGTAACTAATAATCAACAAAATTACACATTAATAATATTTTTATTGACAATTACAGGGATAAATGCTGCTGTTGAATATCATCAATTATGTAGTGGTATTGCGGGAATATTATTTGGAATACTATTAGGTGTTGGTTTAGGTATTGGATATTATACTTTATTAAACCTGTCTAAAAAAAGTAACTTAGTATATTTTAATGATCCAATAAGCAACAATCTTCAATGTAGTAAACCATCGAAACAAAATTTTAAATGCGAGTTTTATAAAGATGGAAGACCTATTGGAAATAAAATTTAGATTACATTATTACATTATTACATTATTACATTATTACATTATTACATTATTAAATCACTTTTAATAGCATTTAGTGCTTCTTGAATTTTAGGAAAAGATAGATTCTTATGAAAACTAGAAGACATTAAATGTGGAATATTAGTATTTGTAGTATATATAATATATACATTATTATACAAAGCATCAATATTTACATTTTGATATTTATTATCCAAATTTTCATAATGAAATGGAGGTTTTTTTAATTTAACATTAATAGCATTATGAAAATTAAATAAAAACATTTTAAGATCAGTTTTATTTCTAATAGTATTAAAATCTATTTTATTGAGCATAGCACTGGCATCTTTACTACAATCAGGACAAGGTAATGTATTACATATATTTTTTATAACAAAAATAATGTTGTTTTTATGGAGTTCAAATTTATCTTCTCTAATTTTATGGGCTAATGAATGAAATAAATACCAAATATTGTTACCCCAAGTTTCTTTTGAAAAGGACATTTAATAATATTAAATAATAAAATAATATAAATTTAAATACATAATTTAACTAATAAGTTAGATTATTTATTTAAATGAGTAAAGATATATTTTTAAAGTATTTAAATGAGAAAGTTGATACATTAGAGAGCAATGATAAATGTTTAATTAGCAATGAATTATTGGCATGTAATTATATAACTTTAGAATGTAATCATAAATTTAACTATATGGAATTATACAATGAAGTACTAGAGCAAAAGACAAAAAAAATACTAGATAACTCTAAGTTAAAATTAAACGAAATCAAATGTCCATATTGTAGAACTATAACAAAAAATATATTGCCATATTTAAGGTACTATGATACTAAACTAATTAAAGGAGTAAACTATCCACATGATTTATCAATAAAATTAAATGAGTGTCAATATATAGAAAAAAATTCAGAGTTATGTAAAAAAAATGCTTGTATGACAAAATTAGGAATATTTTGTAATAGTCATGTAAAATATAATATTAAAGAAGAAGAAATTTTGAACACTATAAATGTTGATGTTTTGAATGATTACAAAAAAAAAACAATTAAAACTATAAAGAAGGAACTTCGAGAAAATAATATTAAATTATCTGGTAAAAAGGAAGATTTAGTTAATAGATTACTAATTTATTATGAAACTGTTAAACAATTAGATTTACAATTATAAAATATATAAATGAAATAATGTAAATATTAGTTTATTATTATTATTAGTTAAATAATAATATGGGAGATCAAAAACAATTGTTAATAAATACAATCAAAGAGTGGGTTTCTATAAATTCCAAGGAGGTTGCTTTACAAAAGCAATTAAAGGAATTAAAAATGTCTAAGAAACAATTATCAGATACTTTAATAAAAGTAATGGAAAACAATGAAATAGACAGATTTGATATAAATAATGGAAGATTATTATATAAAAAAAATAAAGTAAAAGCACCCATAAACAAAGACTACTTGTTAAAAATGTTAGATGATTATTTTAAAGATAATCCAGAAATAGATACTTCCCATGTAAGTGAATTTTTATTAGAAAATAGACCCGTAAAAGAAAAAAGTATATTAGTTATTAAACAAAATAAATAACATTATATAGTAAATATATAATGCTTAATATTGGTGTTTCGTTTGCTATTATGTTTATAACAATACTTTGCGGATATATAATAGGCACCTTTTTTGGTGTAAGTTTGACATATTATTTGCCATTTATTCTATGGATAATAGGATTATGTATATTTAACTTATTTTTAGATAAAGAGCATGTAAATATATATTTAAAAGAAGTAAAAGAAGTAAAAGAAGTAAAAGAAGTAAAAGAAGTAAAAGAAGTAAAAGACTCTATTGCTGCAAGAGCAACGAAAGCATTAAGAGCCGCAATACCTAAAATACCTACAAGCTTTACAAAAACAAATCAACTAAATATAATTCCAACAAATACAAATCAAACAAATGTGACACCATAATTTAATTAGTAGTCACTATCGCTATATTCAACAAAAGAACCACTAGAATTAACCCTTTCTATTACTTTATATTCATAATAATCTGGGAAAAATTTAACCATCAAATATTGAAAGAAATTTTTAAAAATTTCTTGAAGCATTTATTATATAAAAATTACTAACTATTATATAATAAATTATTTTTCGCAAATCAATTTTAATCCATCAATAATTTTTTAATAAAATCATTTCTAGCATTAATAATCTCTGGTTTGGAGCAGCTATTATGTGCAGTTACTTGTTTGTCATGTATTCTATAATATAGTAAATTTTCTTGAATATTATATACTTTGCCAAATTTTTTTAATAATTTTAATTCAAGTTCAAAATCTTCATATAATGAATGCGTTTGTTCATTGTAATTGCCAACTGTTAAAACTGCGGATTTTTTATAACATACACAAGGATGATTAATAAACCAATGAATTGGAGATTTTTTATAGTCTTCATATGTTAATAAATAGGGATGGTTTGTTTGTCCTTGAATAACTTTTTTATTATCAATTTCTTTTAAATAATGCGCATTACACCCAACAATAACGCAGTCCTTATTATTTTTCATAAATTCTATTTGTGTAATAAAACGATTACACAAACAAATATCATCACTATCAACTTTGATAATGATTTCATACGAACACATTTCAACTCCCCTATTTAAACTATAACCAATACCCATATTTGTAGTCCATTTTTTATAAACTATTTTAATAAATCGCATTTTAGTTTTGAATTCATTAAGTGTTTTTTCTAATAATTGCGTGCTTAATTCATTTGAACCATCATTTATCCATATTAGTTCAATTCCAAAATGCCCGTTTTGTTGTTTTATTGATTCTAAACATTCTACAACATATTTATGATTTGTATTATAACTGCTTACCAAAACAGAAACCCAAATGTTAGGTTCTTTATAAATATCTTCTAATTCGATGTTATTCATAATTTCATAATTTTGTTTTGTTGAACCCCATTCTTGATAAGCATAAACAATAGAATGTCCCATATATTGTATTCCTGTAGCGTGTTTTGGTAAAAAATAATAACTTGGATAAATAACCACATCTGAGAACAAGTTAGTTTGAAGAAGTTTTGTTAATAATTCTGGTCCAACAGTTTGCCATGCCATTTTACCTGTTTTTGCTCTAGAAACTTGATTTGCTTTAATATAATCAATAGCACCTCTTGGTAAAGGATGATTTTTAGGAAATGCCATAGTTCCTGTGGCAACTAGTCCTTGTCTCACATTTTCATTTTCATAACCACAAAAAGGTTTATTTTGTTCCATGAAATAGTTAAATGGTTCAATACAAATGGAGTCGGCATCAATAAATAGTCCACCATAATGAAATAATATTTCCCAACGTATAATATCGGCTTTGCCATTAATTTCCTCTATTTCATTTATTTTGGAAATGCATTCTAAGCGCAAACCGCGCCTATTTAATTCCTCTTCGTTCCACATTATATATTCATAGTCAGGATGTTTTTCTTTCCAAGTAGCCATAAATTTTGAAGGACGAGGTTTTGGACCAATCCATAATTGATGGATAATTTTCGGAATAGTCATAAATGATATATATCATTTTTAATATTTATATATTTTAAAAAATATATTATAAAAAATATATTATAAAAAATATATTATAAATACATTTTTATAATATATTTATTAAAATGAAATGGGTTATAGTTTTAATAGCAAATGAACCATATATAAATAAAGCTCTAGAAAGTATAAATAATATCAAAGAAAATGGCAAATGGAAAGATGATATAGTTTTATTGGTTTCTGAACCTCTATATAATAATACTCGACTACAAAATTATGTTGAAAAATATAATATAATTTTGAGGAAAGTTCCAAATCGTAGTTTTACAAAAAATATGGAATTATGGAATAAACAATATAATCATCCGGAACGTTCATATGTGTTACAACGTGAATTTATGTATAATAAATTTTTAGTGTTTGATGTATATTTCAAAAAATGGGATATAGTATTTTATATTGATGCTGGTTGTATAATAAATGATTCATTAGAAAGATTTAAAACTTCTTGTGAACCATCTAATTGTATTTATGCTCATTCAGATGCTTATCCATATATTAATAATTGGGTATTAAAAAGACAATTTGATATAGAAATATTTGATGATTTAAATAATAAGAAGGATTTTATTGATAATTATGAGATGCATTTTAATAAAGATTATTTTCAAAGCACAATGTTTATATATGATACTAAAATTATCGAAGATGAAACTGTTGAAACTTTATTCAAATTAAATGAAAAATATCCAATAGCAACACGAATGGACCAAGGTATTCTAAATTTATATTTTAATTGTGATAGAAATTTATGGAAACAAATTCCTATTAAAGATACTAAAGGATTTTTATATGATTTTTGTAAGCGACCAGGAAATAAGGATAGTGATTACTGTATGATAAAACGAATAATTCCATTTTCATGATTCTAAATTAATAATTTTTTCATATAATCCTTCCACGCTAAATAAATGTTTTATAGTAGTATAATAATTCAACATATTATTATACGTTTCTTTATCAATATTCAGCAAGATGTTTTCTAAGTCATCAAGTTGGGAATAGTGTATATTTATGCATAATTTATTATAGTTAATTTCATCCTTGAACGGCAACCAATCAATATCATTCCATATATATATAGGAATAGTACCCAATTTAAATATTTCAAAAAATCTAAAAGAACTTCTACCGTAACCTCTTGGAGCTAAAGCAAATTTGGAATTTAATGTATTATTAATAAATAAATCTTGATTATTCTTATTAACTATTGGATTCCATCCACCGCTGTTAATTAACCTAAAATTTTTTTTACTCGTTAATTTATTAAACATTAAATCACGGACATTAGGTAGAATGTTATTAGATGTAATATTTCCTACAAAACTACATAAAATAGTTTTATCATCAAAGTTTTTTTTCGATATATTTTCCAACGTATTATGTTTATCTTGATAGATTAAAGGTATAGGTATGCTACCCGAACAACTTCCATATATGATTGTATTTTCTGGTAATTTTAATAAACAATTATCATCATGTTGCACTACAACATAATATCCATTTTCACAAGGATTATTCAAAATCCAATCGTCTAATATGCGTTGCATATTTTCTTTGTAAGATTGAAACCAACCTTCTATCTGAAAATTTGTCCATAGGGCCGGTATATATTTTCTTTTTGTTATTGGATTTTTTTCTAGAAATGTTTTAAGAAAATATTCCTCTTTGTATAGTCCATTTTTGAAAGGTGGATAAGTATCTTTATTTGCACAATAAAATAATGAGCTTTGTATCATTTATACAATATTGTTTTTTTATCTTTAAATATATATAGGAACATGTTTATATATATAAATATATAAATATATAAATATATAAACATATAAATATATAATTACTATTATGTATTTTGATATTGGTTCCAACGAAGGTCTTTGGAGTTTAGCTAATATTAACCAATGTGATAAAATAATATCAATAGAAGCATCGCCTAGAACATTTACAATGTTAGAAAACAAATGTAAAAATGATAAAATAATTTTACTTAATTATGCTGTTTGTAATAATAATTGTAAAGATATAATTTTTTATGATGCGAAAGCAAGTTGTATATCAACTTTAAATAAAGATTGGTTAACAAAAGATACTTGTAGATTTTATAATCATCCATATAGAGAAATCATGTGTAAAACAATAACCATAGATAAATTAATAGAACAATATGGAATACCTGATTTGATTAAAATAGACGTTGAGGGCGGAGAGTATGCCTGTGTTTCATCATTAACTCAAAAAGTGAAGTTACTTTGTTTTGAATGGGCAATTGAATTAAATGATATCACTTTCAAATGTATAGATTATTTATTAAATATAGGTTATACACACTTTTACATTCAAGACGGTGATGATTATTTATTTAGACCACAAGATAGTGATTTTTATGATAATTTTACCGTGAAAGCAAAGTTGTTAAATACTACACCAAAACCAGATTGGGGAATGATGTGGTGCAAATAATCAGTGTTTTAAATACATACTTATCTTATTTTTCAAGTGTTATCTTTAAACTATTATTTGAGAAAATAATAGTTTAAAGACAAACATAATATATATATTATAGGATTATATGTCAAGAACATTTTTTCAGATAGGTACAAATGACGGAGATGATTTGTTCAATAAGTTAGTTCAAAAATATGTTCCAGAATGTATTATTTTAGTAGAACCTAACAACGATTTAATTAATAAAATAAAAAAAAAATTACAGCAATATGAATAATGTATATATTTATAACAATGCTATATATTACACGGACGATGAAGATATTCAATTATACATACCAGCAAAAAATGGTGTTATGGGAACAGTTGCTGAAAATGGATTAATATATTCAGATAGTCATTTTTCATTGGTGCCTATGAATGATTGGGGAAATAAAAATGATATGGCAAAGATTACAACAAAAAGCATAACGTTTGATACAATATGTAGCAATCACGGTATAACTAATATTGACTATTTACAAATAGACACCGAAGGTTTTGATAGCGAAATAATTAAAATGATAGACTTTTCTAAATATAAGATTAATACTATTAGATTTGAAAAGTGGCCGTTTAAAAGTGTTTTCTTTACAGATCATAATAAGCAATTATCACATGAACTCGGTGAAAGCGGGTTAATTAATGCAATAAATAAACTTAAAGATAATAATTATACAATAAGTGAAATAAATGATTCCGACGGCAATGATATTATAGCAAAACTAAATGTTTGATTTTAGATTAGTCAATTTATTATAATATAATAAAATACATAAATATATTTATGTATTTTATTATATTATATTATGAGAATTGCAATTTTGATATCTGGAAGAATTGCAAGATATGAATGTTGTTTGTTGCCTATTTTAAATAATAGTGATTACCATATAATAGATTTATTTGTGTCTGTAAATGATAAAAACACAGACTGTGAATATTATAATATTATGAAAATAAATTTACAGAAATGGTTAAAATTTATTAGTATTAAAGAGTTTATTATGGATAAAGAAATATATGATATATTTGATTCTGATTCGCAATGTTCCAATCTACAAAAGATAAATAATAAATTTGTTCCATATAATGCATTATCTATGTATTATAATGATATGGTTACATTTAATGAGGCTTGTAAATATGCTGATAAAAATGGTTTTGAATACGACATATATTTGAAGTTTAGAAGTGATATTATTGCAAATAATATTCCAAAAAACATTATTAAACCTAGTGCTAATACTATTCATTTATACAACCATATTCCTGAGTGTAATTTTATAAGTGTTGGGATTTATAAAAAACCAATTGTTTGCGATATATATGCTTGGGGAAACAGACAAACTATGTCTATATATTGTAATACTTATAATTATGTTATAAATAAAATAAAATTAACTAATGGAACTTATTTTGTTTGTGGTGAATGTTGTTTAACTGATAATATATACGAAAATAATGTAGAACATTCTTTTCATTATTATGGATACGAGTTAGATAAATATAGAAGAATGTTTGATAATTTAGTAGATTCTAGGGTTGTTAATATTAAGAAATATGATATTAGTACATTTAATGTGGTTATTCCTAGACAACCACAATAATAATTTAAATATCATATAATTCGGTATTATCAATTGGGCAATAGCAATCACAGTGGGGATTTGTAATAGCTGTGCTGTGTTTTGGCATATAACATTTTTCAATTGTTTTAGAAAAAAATGCAGCACACCAAGATAATGTGCTAACAGAACATACCAATATTTTACAACTGCTCATTATATGAAAATCAGTTAATACATCGTTACTTTCTAATATAATATTTTTATTAAATTTATTATGTAATTTTTCCATAACGGTTTTCATAAATGTTTTTTCGTATTGTGTTTCACATTTGTCACAAACAATCGCAATGCTATTATATTCACCATATTGAATATTTTGAATAAGGTTCAATATTTTTTCTAGGGATATTGTTAGATTTATATTTACCTTATCTCCTAATCTAATATGAAAAACCATATCATAAATTTTATTAAAATTTGGAGGCCTAGTTATAATATTTTTCATTAAAAACTCTTGTTTATTACCATCTCCGGCAGTTATTCCGTCGGTAATCACAATATGATTATTTTTATTAATAAAATCAATAATTTGTGATTTATATTTTTTATAAATAGTATCATGCTGATACCATTCATTTAATAAATAATTACCGTCTGGTATTGTTAAACAATTTAAAATTATGTCATTAAATATGTTATTGTTTAAAATTAAAATATTGTTATGTATTAATGTGCTATATTCCCCTTGATATTTAATACATAAAACAGAACATGCCATATATCTAAATATAGCATTTCCTAATCTACCATTAACATGAAATATGAATTTCATTGTTATAATATATAAAATATATAGTATTTAAATATTATATATTTTATATATATTAATAATGAAATTTACACTATGTATTCCAACAATGGATAGGTATGATAACTTTTTAAGTGTTAATATAATTAATTATATTGAAAATCCCTTAATAAGTGAAATAATAATAACGGATGAAAATGGTAATGATATAGACAAAATACTAGGTTCAAATATTAATAAACAAAAATTAAAATTATATAAAAATAGTAGGAGACTAGGTCCATTTTTAAATAAATTAGAAGCATGCAAATACGCGACAAATGAATGGATTGCTTTAATAGATTCGGATAACTTTGCTGATAATGAGTATTTTAAAATTGCTAATATATATATTAAAAATATAAATAGTCCGAAATATGATATAATTGCTCCATCTTTTGCAAAACCGCGATTTGATTATAGACATCTATCTCATAAAGTAATTACTAAAAATAATTTAAAATCTATAGTGGAATTTGAGAATATAAATAGAAAAGATCGTTCGCCTTTAGAAACATTAATGAACACTGGTAATTATATTTTAAATAAAAGAATAGTAACCGACATTGATTTATTTAATGAATTGAATAATTTAGAATATTCCTCGGCATGTGACGTAATATATTTTAATACTTTATTATTTGAACAATTAGATATTAATATTCACATAGTAAATGGATTAGAATATGAACATTCTTTACATAATGATAGTATTTATTTAAAAACACGTGATAATTATGCACATTTTAACAATTATATATATAATAGGTTTAGAGCACTATATAGTAGATAAATATTTTAATATAAATATTTTAATATAAATATTTTAATATAAAAGGTTATTTATATATTAATAAAAGCATCTATGTTAATATCTATTGCGGAACTGAAAGCAAGATTTAATATTAATATACGCGGTATTTTACATGTTGGTGCGCATAACTGTGAAGAGCTTGGCGACTATATTTCAAGCGGAGTAAATATGTCAAATATATATTGGATAGAAGCACTGCCTAGATTAGTAGAAAAAAATAAGCGCATTAATCCACATTTAAATATATATCAGGCAGTAATATATGATGAAGACAATAAAGAAATAGAATTTAATATTACAAATTGTGATGGTGATGTAAATAATCTTCAAAGCTCGTCTATATTAGAATTTGGTTCTCATGAAACAAATCATCCACAAGTAAAAATAGTAGAAAAAGTTAAAATGAAAACATCAAGAATTGATAGCGTAATTAATAAACATGCAATAAACATGAAAAAAGTGAATTTTATTAACTTAGACATTCAAGGCGTTGAATTACGAGCATTAAAATCCATGGAAAGCTATTTAAACACTATAGACTATATTTATAGCGAGGTTAATATTGAAGAGGTTTATAAAAATTGCGATCAAATGTCAGACATAACTGAATATTTAGTTGGGCACAATTTCAGACTTGCTGATGCGCGTGTATACAAAAATTTGGGTTGGGGTGACGCTTTTTATATTAAAAATGGTATTTAAATAATAATATTATTATTATTATTATTAGTATTATATAAAGATTGTTTTTAATATAATATTAATAATTATGAAAATTACAAGATATGGAAATACTGAAACACATTTACTATTTATTAATTATTTAATAAAATATGAAAACCTACATCCAAATTTGAAAAAACAATTAACTCAGACATTTATGACTTTTGTTAATTATTTATATTCTGATTCTGGATATTATGATAAAAAAGTAAAAGGTAATGTTTTTAATTTTGATATGACAGCACTAACACCTAACTTTTGGAATTATATAAAAGAATTAGAGATTTCTTGTGGAGAATGTGATGAGTTTTTATATTATGGGTCACAAGGTATTAACTCTATTATAGAACAATGTAAATCTAGATTTAAACAAAAATATAATGTAGGTTCTATGAGAACACTAAATGGAACAAGATTGAACGATAGAATAGATAAAATATATGATTATATAAGAGATAAACGAGTATTGGTAGTTTCTAGTTTTGGTGGGCTAACAAAACAACAATATGATAATGGAAATATATATAAAATTTATCCCAATTTTCCAAAAATTAAATCATTAGATTATATAGATTTTCCTTATTGTTTTAATAATAATGGACCACATGAAAATTATTTTGAAACTTGTGACTTTATGTATAATAAAATCAGAGAAAAAGAAGATAGTTTTGATGTTATTTTAATGAGTTGCGCGGCATTTGGGCATATTTTAACACATAAATGTCACAGCGAATTAAAAAAGGATATAGTGTATTTAGGTGGAAGTATTCAAGAAATGTTTGGAATAGCCTCAAAACGAGAAAAGGAAGCCGGATTTATTAAAACAAATGAATATTGGATTACACAAATACCGGATGAATATATTCCTAAGAATTGTGTTCCACCCGAAGGAGGATGTTTTTGGTAAAAAATCAAATATAATACTTAAATCTTTATCCAACTATAAGGAAATAAATCACTAACGTTGTTGTTTGAACCATTCCATAAACTTGGATAGCATACGATTTTATTAACATTAGTATTAAAATAAGCACCCCACCAACTAAACGTGCTATTAGCTATAATATTATGACTAGTTAAAGACATTAATAAAAGTTGTTCATAATCAGGAATACTATAATCACAAATTACAATAGCAATAGTATAAATTGCCTTTATACTTTTAATAGCGTGCGCTATTTTTTCATTGTCACAAGACTCTCCAAATATTAGTAAATAATAATTCTCTTCAAGGTCTGGCAATTGAGATTTCAAATAGTTTAAACTTTTAATATAATACTCATTACTTAAAATTGGATGCATGGTTTGATTTTTAACATAATCGCCTATTCTAAAATGAAGACTTATTGGTTTTTTCGCAGTGTCAAGTAGCATTTTATGTTTTTCAAAAATCGCTGCTTTTTGATTATCCAAATTAATCATTTTACATATATTGGCGTATTGTTCATCAAAGTATTTATAACTTTGATAATAACCATGTAATCTGAAGTCTTGTGTTATACTAGGTATTTTTTGGAATCTAAAATGCGTTTTTTCTATGTACGTTGGAATTGTAGCTTGGTCTTGATATGTAAATTTAGAGAGATTTACAAGAAAATTGTTCCAATATGTTGGTCGTTGGCTAATATTATCAAGTGGAGATACTAAATCAAACTTATTAGCGTTTATTTTAAATGGAATCCTATTTTCGAGCGAATATGCAATTCCGCAAAAAATTTGAAATAATTGATTTCCAAGTCCTCCCATAATTTCAATATAAATCATTTTGCTATAATGCTTATTGTAAAGTTTTTATATCTTTAGTATAAAATATTTATTATATTTATAAATATTTTATATCTTTAGTATAAAATATTTATTATATTTATAAATATTATAATAATTATAGATATTATAAATGGTTCGTCATAAAACTCTAAGAAAAAAATATTATAAAAATAGACAAAAAAAATATAATAAAAAAACGACACATAGAAGAAGAGCTACAAAAAGAAAAAGAGTAGGTGGTGGTCCCGAAGAAGAAGAAATTGAAGCGCTTTACGAAACCAGTATGAAAATTAAAGAGATTGCTGGCAAATTAGAAAATTTCCCTGACAAGGCCCCTACAATTTGGAATAATATGAATAAAATGAATACAATGAATACAATGAACAAAACTTTCGGAGATTTATTTAGAGAGGATATTATACAAAAAATAGACGAATTGCCAACAACATATGACTTTGATGAAGATCAGGTGAGAGGCATTATGGCACACATTAAAACCGTGGTAGAAAATTTATTAAGTCCGCCGCCGCTGGACCAACGAACTTATGTCGCACTACTTTCGCGCGAGTCATCCACGGTTCCTATTTCTAGACCGCGACAGAGCGTAGCGCTGACAATGTTCAAAGAAAGTTTCCAAGAGTTACAACGTGAATTGAAAAATTTGATTTCCTAGTCCTTCTATAATTTCTATATAAATCAATATTATAAATATTATAATATTTATAAATATTATAAATAATGGTTCGCCATAAAACTTTAAGAAAAAAATATTATAAAAATAGGGAAAACACTATAGTAAAAACGGCTCCTAGAAGAAGAGCTACAAAAAGAAAAAGAGTGGACCACCGGGTCGCGGGTATGTTTAGACGTGCTTTAAGTTTTAATAGACGAACAAGACATGAGTATCCTCCTTCCGTTGCGCCTGTAACCGATATCAGACCAATACTTGGTGATTCTACCCTACGACGCAATAGTGTTGATCTACCCGGTACCTCGTCTTCTCATCGCCACGAACCTGCTATATCTGGAGAATCGCGTATTTTCAATAATACCGTCGTAATTAGATACGGTGCTGAAGCTTTAGAAAGAATATATACGGAATATCCGAGAATATTTGATAGCACGGTGTCAAAATATGATACATGCGATCCTTTTCCTACAATAATACGCAATGGCCCTCATATGTTTAAACAAGTCACAACAAACCTTTATACAAATATGTTTATAAGACATATTAAACCAATTATAGACAGATTACCAAAAACAGAAACAGAAACATTTCACGAAGATGATGTGTTAGAAATTATGACACGACTTCATACCGCGCTGAATAGATTCATACAAGAACTCGAAACAAAAGCAGATTTAATGACGGGTCATACCGTGAACATGGCACACACAGCGCAATTGATGACGTCCATCAGACTATTAACAGAAATGATGCGCAATTCGCATGCTGACCAATTTGTTACGTATCACATATAGCATTTGCTTTCCTAATCCTTCCATTATTTCTATATAAATCATTTCAAAATATAATGAGATTAGTATATTAATTTTTTGAATAATAAAAAAATTAATATATATGTCTCGCCATAAAACAGCAGTTCGTAGAAGAAGGACTACAAAAAGAAAAAGAGTAGGTAGTGGTGTTGGAACTATGCTTAAACGCGCTTTTGATTTTTCAAGAAGAAGACACAAAACTGAAGTTCATCCTTCTACACTTCGCACCCACGAGTGGTTATCTGCCCGGTCGCGCAAATTTGCTGTACTACCAATAAGACGCAAAAAAGTCCTCAGGCGAACAATGTACTCGTAAAAAAGAACTGACTCGAGTTATTGTGGCACACACGATAAAAACAGACCACACGGCAAAATTAATCAAATATAGATTCACTCCGGAACAAATAGAAAAATTGTTAGAAATTAAATGGTGGTTTTGGGATGATAATAAAATAAATCAGTTTTCACCATTATTATGTAATAATAATATTGATAATTTTATAAACACTGCTTTACTATGTAAAAATATTACAACAAATTAATTTTTATATATTTAGTAAAGACTAAAGACTAAAGATTAAATATATTTAGTAAAGATTAAATATATTTTATAACATTATTATATATATGCCTCGCCGCAAAGTTTTAAGAAAAAACTATAGTAAAAAAGCGAATCGTAAAATAAACTCTAAATCCAGAAAAAGACTGGGTCGTGGTGCAGTGTTTTCTAGACGAGCACAAGTTTATCCTGTTGTATCTGTTTCTCGTTCTAGTGTTTCTCGTTCTAGTGTTTCTCCTCGCCTTACTGCATCTACACCGCCTGTTTCTCAACAATATGACACTTATGCGAATTTTGTATCAAATATGCCCATAAATATTGGAATAATTAAACAATCAGCACAAGAGTTAGAAAAAATTTATAATAACAATACCGAACTATTTAATAAAATACGAGACGGATATATGAAGTTTGTTACAGAAGGCTCTATTCTAAGCTCATATAATGATTCTTATAATAGATATTATGACCATGGAAATGAAGTCAGTGCTACGCGCGATAAAGATATAAAATCATTAATAGAATCATTACAATATAAAGAGCAATATAGTAAAGAAGAGAAAGTTAAAGCGCTTAGAATATTGGCCGCTATTGATTCGTTTTCCAAGATATTTCTAGAGGATATAACGGAAGATAAGGATTCATCTAGTAAAAGTTTTGATGAAGATGAGGAGAACATTTTTAATAGATTTACTGACATGTTAACACTTATTAATGGGACTTCGACGACACGCTTCCTTGTAAATCAGTATGTATAACATAATTTTGCTTTACTAACTATCTCCATAAAATTTTTTAACTAACGGATTACATTTAATTTTTGAATAATCAAAATTTGTTAAATATAATCCATCGAGAGATTTTACACGAGACAGCGCGACATATGTTTGACCATCCGCAAATATATTACTACCAATATCAATAATAGCGTTTTCTAATGTTAGTCCTTGTGATTTATGAATAGTAATAGCCCACGAATAAATAAGCGGAAGTTGCATGAGTCCTACTCTTTTATTAAACTCTGACTTCCAAATATAATAATCTATTAAAATAGGTTCTTCAATAGCATTGAATTTAACATATGGTTTTTTTTTATCATTGAAACTTACAACAACGCCTTGACTTCCATTAGCAATTTGTAATTCCCCATTACAATTTATATTGGCAACACACATAACATGTGTTCCAATCTTAAGTTTTAAACATTTTTCAGCCAAAATATTATTGGCTAAAAAATCATAGTCTTTTTTTAATTGTTCATTGCTTTTTAGTAATAGTGCAAACAAATTTGTTTTTTCATCTTCCTCTTCGGAACCGTCATATTTAATATATAAATCAATATAATCTAGAACATATATGTGTTCTTCAAGTGATTTATCTAATTTTAAATATTCTTTTACATTAATGTATTCTACATCTCTCTTAATTGGAGAAAGAATAGTCAAAATTTTGTCTTTTTTAATTAAATTGAGTTCGCGAGCATTAAAAACACGAGACTCTAACGCACTGCGACTAGATGGTGTGATTTGACCCTTTCTAATATATTTTAGAATTTTTAACAATGTTTCATCTTTTTGTCTAAAAATTGTTTTAAGCACTATTTGATTTTCCTCCGTAAATAATTGATTCCATAGTTCATGTTCAAAACAAAACATAGCTTCTTCTTTTTCTATGTAATTATTACATACTGGGGATAGTTGATAAAAATCACCTGTAAAAATAACTTGTAGGCCACCAAACGGAATATTTTTTTTATAAAATTTTTTGGCAATACGGTCTAACAGCAGTAATATTTTGAGAGACATCATACTAACCTCATCAATAATTAGTATTTCTAAATTTCTCCAATTCTTTAATTTATACCTTTTTGCTGTGAAAAGTTCATAAATAATTTCTTCATTTTTTTTATTGGCAAATCCAATGCCTGAAAACATATGTAGGGTTGTTGCTTTACATTCTAATAATATTGCGGCACACCCAGTTAAAGCACATATTTTTATGTTTTTTTTATTTGCTTCCGCGTGTTTAACAATATTTTTAATCAAAAATGATTTACCTGAACCACCTGGTCCTGTTATAAATAAATTTTCTCCATTTAAATATTTTTCAAAACATAATTGTTGTTCATTGCTGAAAGAGGACATAATATTAAGTATATTTTATTTATTAATATTACATAAAAAATAAATAAAAAAATTTCAATTTTATAACAATTAAATATAAAATTGAAATAATTTAAATCTAAATTATTATTTCATAGCACACTATGGAAAAAAGAATTAATGACAAAGTATCAAATTATATTGATAGGTTTAAAAGCGAAGTTAAAACATATATAAAAACTAATGCTAGTATACCATTGCCCGATAAAAGCGATTTGTTGAAATTTATTTATGACTTTGAAACTTTAGAAATTAATAAACAAGATTTTATAAAGCGAAAACGAAGTAAATCAGTTGTTCCTTTTTATAGTCGTTGTATAGCCAAAAAATCATCAGGAGAACAATGTACTCGTAAAAAAAGATGCGATTCTAATTATTGTGGAACACATGATAAAAATAGACCACATGGAGAAATCAACGAGTGTGATAAAGAAGAAAATATATTAAAAAAAGTTGAAATATGGATTCAACCAATCAACGGTATTATATATTATATTGATGGCAAAAATAATATTTATAAAACAGAAGACATATTAAGTAATAGTCAAAATCCTAAAATAATTGCCAAGTACGTAAAAGAAGGTGGGGTTTATAAATTTATTGATACATATATTAGTTAATATATAGTGCGCTAAGTATGTGGTGGGAAAAAATTGATTTTTAATTTTTTCTTTATTTTTTTAGTAATTATAAAACATGCTTTTAAATGATTTGTTAAAATTATTTTCAAGAAATTTTGACATTAGTGAAGAGCGGTTTCTTGATATTATTGAGTCAAATAATATAAAAATGAGTCAAAGACTATTATGTAATATTAATACTGGTAACATTGAAAAAAAAACTGTTATAGTTACAGGCGAACATACCAATTCTATAAATGAAACCGAATCAAAAAATAATTTACAGAAAAAAACGGAAACAGGAGGTCGCGGAAGAGGTCGTCCCCGAAAGACGAAAGCGTTGTGTGATGAGAGTGATGTGTTGTTAGAGGTGGAGTTGTTAAAGTTAAATGGAGAAATGTATTATAAGACAAATGAGAACGTAATATTAAATATGGAAA
>Ga0209768_10000437_pt1 | contig 28712 bp, 27 predicted proteins | sample LauGreSBDMM110SD_3_FD_187564 | JGI IMG/M metagenome (GOLD analysis project Ga0209768, IMG submission 187564) | Freshwater lake microbial communities from Lake Michigan, USA - Sp13.BD.MM110.SD (SPAdes) (version 2) | ecosystem: Environmental > Aquatic > Freshwater > Lake | place: Lake Michigan... | reverse complement strand
AAGCGATAGGCAGCAGCACGCCATATTTCAGCTTGACTTGGTTTAATCCAAGGTTTTAATAGATCCCATATTCGACTCTCGGAAACTATGTCGTCAAGGTTGTCACCAGGAACGGTCATGAACTCCCACCTACGATGATTGCCAGGGCAACAAATCATGGTGCTGGGTCTTTGAGGCTTGCAATATTGAACATTCACATTGGGCAATTGGTTGAGGAACTCTTTCTTCACTTTCATATCAACAACTATCCAATGCTCATCGTAATCAAAATTTTCCATTTCAAAACCAACCTGGCGCCGTATAGGACTCGATGCACCATCACAACCAATTAGATACTTTGCGTTGCACACGGTTGATTGGTTATGACTGTCTTTGATGTGCAACTTCAAATGATCCAGTGATTGCTCAAATCTTATGAATTCTGCACCCAATGAGACATGTATATTTGGCAAATTGGCATTGGCATCACGCAGAGCTTTTTCAATACTCGGCTGGTTACATGTGAAGTGCGGATTCCAAGTCAGTGGATAGGGTTTCTCCATGTGCTTGAAATGTTGCAATATTTGATCATTAGCACCCACATAAATTTCTTCCCGAAAGGGTTCAATATAGGGCTGTATTGATTCACTTACACCCAATCGCTGAAAAAGTCGCATTGCATCATGATCGAATCCTACAGCTCTAGGCTTAGGATAAATCTCTTTAGACTTTTCAAATACTGCCACACTTAAACCTAGCTTACCAAGTAAGCCAGCTAAGGTTGCACCAACTGGCCCGTAGCCAACAATCGCAACGTCGTACATCAAATACTGCCCCATAAATAATCGGCGTTTAGGTTGAAAAAAACCACAATACTGATAGCTTAAACATAATTCAAAATTTATAGAAGTCGTATGGTTGTGAAATCAAATGACCGGTCAATTCTCTCGAAAAGTATCGGAGCATTAGCGATCAGCAAGCCTGTGTTAAAGCGCAATAAGAATCAATTTCTTAACTTAAATTAAGGTCGCACGCCCGGACTTTCAACCTGCATACCATTGGCCCTGCGCATTAAGTAAAACTCCAATGCCAAAAGTTCTGGTGATCCGTAGGCATATTGCTCTGCTCGTACAGCCGAGACGCAGCTACGCAGCCGGCGCTGCAAAGATCCCACCCCTTGCCACTCGATGCGATAAATCGGATAAGCCGTAGGATGAGCCTGTGGAATAGTGCTGCTCGCCAGCCTAAGTCCAGCCCGATCATCATGGCACTGGGCGCAAGAAAGATTAAGTTGACCTATTCTCTGAAAGTACAAGGATTGGCCTTTCCTATAATCCGGCTCAATTGCTGGGTCGATCGAGGCGGCAATTGGAAGCCCCCTAGATTGATAGGCGATCAGCGTGCTAAGCGACAACAAGTTTTTTGATTCGTATGCAAACGCTGGCGACTGTTGGCGGCTTGTTTGGCATTGATTGATTTGCCCCTCTAAATTAAGGAGCTTTCCGTTGACACGTTTTGGAAAGGTGGCAGCAACACTTTTCATCGACTTCTTGACGTCTTGATGGCAATCAGCGCATGCTTTACCTGCAGGATTGCTGCGATTACCCCAAAGAGCTTCTCCGTCCATCATCCAAAACAATGCTGGATTTAAGCTCATGTCGTTTTGCATCGCTTGATTGCTGGGCGTCATCAATGCGGTAGCAGATTGCCGCTGATCAGCATAGGCTGGCAAAGCCACTGCGAAAAAAAAGAACACCACCCCAAGCTGGGCCAATTGCTTCTTGATCATGCAACAGTGATAGCCTGATTCACTACTGTTAAGTAATTGTTATCGCCTTGCCACTTGAATTCAAAATTGCCCGATTGTTCCGCTTTGGCATAGAAAATAAATAGAGGGTTTGAGGCAACCCCCGAATGCAAATCGGCTTTAAAGACTTCATTGCCGTTGTAGGTGCAAACAAAACTCCGAATCATATCGCGCGGCACTCGCTCACCTTGCTCGGTATGCCGAAAGCCAGACTCCATATCGTGTTGTACGATCGCGCGGATTGAAAACACTTCACCCTTTTTTGCCGTTTTAGGCATGGTGACTACAGCCCTTGAAGATCGACTCATACCATCTCCGTGCATGCAGAAAGGGTGATGACTGTATCGACGCTGGTTCGCCAAAATGAGCCATCGCTCATTTGCGCCAAAGCCCACACCCGTTGTGAATCAGCCAAGCGAATTCGGGTACTTGCTTCCGCCTTGCCCGATAGGGGTGTGAAATAGCAGCTCACGACATTGGGCGACGGATTGGCCTCGGAAATAATATGGATGGCACGCACGAAATTGGTTGGCGTCATTGGACTGTCAACTGAAAATTTGACGGCCACTAAATTACCGCTCTCTACCAGGGGTGGTAGCTCAAAGTAAACACGTCCGGTGTTGACGGGGCTCTTACCGACAATCGCTTGCATCGCCTGCATGGCTTCACTGGGTAGCGCAATTGCGCTTTCCCACGGACAGAGGGATAAAGCAGTCAAAGAAACAATCAATTGGCGGCGCTGGTTCATGGTATTTGGATTGTCAATAAATAAGCGAGTACGTCTTCAATATCTTGCCCAGTGAGTACAGTTTTGCCAGCAAATTGAGGCGCAACCCGCTGCAGATGCTCTGTTTTAAAGTAGGCGGGCATGATGGTGTTGGGATTGAATTTTGCCGGATCGACGAGGCGTGCACGCAACTGACCCACAGTTAGATTAGCAATACTCAATCTTAGATCAGGGGCCAAATTGCCTTGAAATCGTTCCTCCGGAAACGGGCCTGCGTGACACAAAATACACAAGCCCGTTTGGCGACTGATCACAACCGAGCGACCCTTGATGGGATCGCCCGGATTTAGACTCAATGGCATTTGGACTGCATCACCATTCCAAATGACTTGACCCACCGAAGGAATGGGAAGCGTCAGCAGCGAACTGATCGCTAGCACAACGCCATATCGCATACCTTAGATCAGCGTAATGCCGCTGTTCTTCAGAGGTATCGTGCGCACACGCTTACCAGTCGCTCTGTAGAAAGCATTTAACACGGCCGGTGCCGCTACAGAAATAGTAGGCTCGCCAATGCCGCCCCACTCTTTGCCCCCGCCCTCAATAATGACGGTCTCTACGGGTGGCATTTGTTTTAAGCGGATTGAACCAAAAGAGTCGAAATTGGTTTGCTCAATTCGACCATTCTTGACAGTGCACTCCTCCTCAAACAAGGCAGATAAGCCATACACAAATGAGCCCGATACTTGGCGCTGAATTTGTGCTGGGTTCACCGCATACCCTGGATCGGTTGCTGCCACAATTCGATGAATCTTGATCTTATTGCCATCGGTCACCGACAGCTCGCACGCTGCAGCAACCCAACTTCCAAATGAGCTTTGTTGCGCAATGCCGCGGAACACACCGGCAGGGGCTGGCTTGGTCCAACCAATCCGCTCCGCAACGGCATTCAGTACTGCCAGGGTACGGGGGTGGTTTGCAGAATACTTGCGCCTAAATTCCAAGGCATCAACGCCAGCATACTCTGCGAGTTCATCCATGAAGCACTCCATGAAGACCGCATTTTGGTTAACGTTGACGCCCCGCCAGAAGCCAGGCGGCACATGGGTATTGCGCATAGCATGGTCAATCATCAAGTTCGGGAAGTCATAACCAATGCCATGCTCACCGCCTTTGGCCACGCCCTGAAACACCAATGGATCCATGCCTTTGTTTTGCGCCACGATGGCAGGACGCACTGAAGCCAAAATCGATTGGCCCGACAAACGCATGTGCACGCCAGTCAAATTCTTCTTGTCATCAAAGCTACCCATCATCTTGCACATCATGATCGGGTGATAACGGCCCTGCGTCATATCCTCTTCACGCGTCCAGATTAACTTGATTGGCGTACCTGGCATTTGCTTGGCGATATTGACCACCTGCGTGGTGTAGTCCTGGAATGCGCCGCGGCGACCAAAGCCACCGCCCAAATTAACCTTGATCACATCGCACTTGTCAGCGGTAAGTCCAGATGCTGCAATCACTGCGGCCAAAGAAGCTTCACCATCTTGGGTTGGAACCCAAGCGCGGCAGCTGTCTTGATTCCAGACGGCCGTTGCATTCATGGGCTCTAGAGGTGCATGGTTCAAGAAAGGATAGAAAAACTGCGACTCAATCGTTTTAGCAGCAGTGGATGCGACCGTTTTAAAGTCACCATTGGCATTGCCCACAAAGGCTTGGTCTGCCTTCAGGCCCTCTTCCAGGCGCTTCAAAATATCAGCCTGCTGCACCGCTGCGTTAGGGCCTTCATCCCAAACAATCGGCAACTGATCCATCGCCAACTTGGCCTGCCAGAAGGTATCGGCAACTACCGCAACTGCAGTATCGCCAACTTGGACAACCTTCTTGACGCCCTTCATACCACTTACTTTGCTGGCATCAAAACTTTTTAATTTGCCGCCAAAAACTGGGCACTCCTTGATGGTGGCATTCAGCATGCCTGGCATCTTTAAATCAATGGCATAAATCTGTTTGCCCGTTACTTTGTCGGCCAAGCTATCGAGGCGATCCACTGGCTTGCCGATGACTTTCCAGCGCTTGGGATCTTTGAGTTGAATTCCTTTTGTATCAGGTACCGGCAACTTGGCGGCTGCTGCGGCAACCTTACCAAAGCTAACTGTACGTCCGCTGGCTTGGTGAGTGATGATGCTGTTTGAAGCCAAACATTCGCCAGGAGATACACCCCACTGATTGGCAGCAGCCTCAATTAACATGAGGCGCGCTGCAGCGCCGCCTTTGCGGACGTAATCTTCCGATGTCCTGATACCACGGCTACCTCCGGTCGAGAAAGATCCCCAAACGCCTTTGCGCTTCAGACTCTCACCGGGTGTGGGGTATTCGACCGTCACTTTGCTCCAATTGCACTCGAGCTCCTCGGCTACCAATTGGGCTAAACCGGTAATGGTGCCCTGGCCCATTTCCGAACGAACGACACGAATCACAACAGTATCGTTTGGCTGAATCACAACCCAAGCGCCTATTTCAGGGGCGCTGGCGTTGCTTGCTGTGGTGGCGTTTGCCGTGCTAACCACGCCGGGAAAGTCCAAGCCAATTGCAAGGCCCGCTGTCACAGCAGAAGAGCCCACAATGAAGTTGCGACGGGATAAATTAGGTACAGGTGCATTCATGGTTTTCTCCTCAAGCCTTTGCTGCAGCATGGATTGCGGCACGCACTTCTTGGAATGTGCCGCAACGGCAAATGTTGGTGATAGCGGCATCGATATCTGCATCCGTGGGCTTGGGGTTCTGCCGCAAAAGAGCGGTGGCAGCCATGACCATGCCGTTTTGGCAGTAGCCGCACTGTGGCGCCTGTTTGTCGACCCAAGCTTTTTGGATTTTGCTTAACTTGCCGCCTACCGAGAGACTCTCAACCGTTTCGACTTTTCTGCCCGCAACAGCGCTGACCGGCAAAACACAAGAACGCACAGCAGCACCATCGATCAAAACGGTACACGAGCCACATTGCGCAATGCCGCAACCGTACTTCGTTCCTGTCAAACCAATTTGCTCACGGATGACCCAAAGCAAGGGGGTGCTTGGGTCTACGTCTACTGTGCGCGCTCTGCCATTGATGGTCAACTTTGCCATGAGGATTTCCTTACTTTTTTGTCGAATTTGGGTGACGGTAGGCGTTTCTTTTTAATTACCTTCAAAAATCTTACCCGAATTATCCAAAAAAACACTCGGGTTTTTGCCTAGTCAGGGATGCCATCCCCATCCGTGATGCAATCTTTTTTGCTAGCCGAGCAAACTGACTCAACTTATTTAGAAATGAATTCAGGAAATCTTTAAAACTACCTAAGGTATTGGTAGTCTTCAAGATTTAGTGTGGTGGTGGGCGATGCAAGTTTCGAACTTGCGACCCCTGCAGTGTAAAGACATAGCCATATCCATAGTCATAGTCGCATTCCAGATTGAAAGTTTAAAAAAATACCGCTGGGAATGTCATTCGGGGGGTTAAATCGCGGAGCAAGTTCACCAATAGACATTCATGCCAATTCGATTTATATTTAATTAAATTCAATAGAGGAGTTGTAATGAAGCGATGCTACTGGTTCTTAATTTTGTCTTTGTTTGTTTTTTCTGCAAATGCCCAAGAGTTTCTAAGGATAGGATCTGGCCTCGCTGGCTCTTACCCAGTTTTTGGTGCCAAAGTAGCAGAACTTTTTAATAAAAATATTGATGGTGTGAAGGCAAGCACCTTCGCTGGGCCCACGGAGCAAAGCCTAGTCAAAATCCAAAGAGGTGAGGCGGAATTGGCGCTGACCTATACCTTTGAGGCAGAAAGTACGGCTCAGGGTAAAGGGGAATTAAAAACTCCCGCACCGTTATTGCGTCATTTGATGACAACCTACGGTTCATTCCATGTCATTGTTGCTAGAAAAAATGTGGACATACAAAGTTTGGCCGATCTGGCAAAAAAACCTTATCGCGTTTGGGTAGGTCCCAAGTCTTCTGTTTTTTGGCCAATGAATATGGCTGCCTTGGGCGCTTTTGGAGTCAGTCTTGAATCGATTACAAAGGCTGGAGGTGTTATCAATACAGCGGGCTATCAAACACTGATGCAAGCATTTCAAGACGGACAAGTGGACGTTGCATTTTTTTCGGGCCCAACCCCCTACAGTTTGCTAATGGAGCTGGATCGCGGCGCTGGCTTTAAATTTTTAGGTTATTCAGATGCTGAAATAAAGCGTTTCAATGCTTTGTTACCAGGAACATCACCAGGGAAAATTCCTGCAAACAGTTATCGCAGCTCTCCTGCTGAAATCATCACGCCTTACGTTGTCAACCAAATTGTTGTCAGTGCTAACCTTTCATCGGATCTGGTTTATAAAATGACCAAAGTCCTCAATGAAAAATTTAAAGAAACACATGGCTTGTTTGCAGGCTCGGAGGAAATCATTCCAGCCAATGCATTGCTTCATAACCGTATACAAATTCATCCTGGTGCAGAGCGATATTACAAAGAAGTTGGATTAATTAAATAAAATTATTTTTCCAATGACGCTTCTTCGATGGAGACTGGTTGCTTTTTTAGCAACCTACCTGGCGCTTTATCACCTTTACATTGGCATTTTTGGCTCGCCAACTAACCGAGTCTTTTTGCCTGTGCATTTGTGCTTATCACTGTCACTTTGTTTTTTGGCATACCCCGCTTCAGCATTCAAAAAATGGACAAATGGGCTTGATTTATTGGGGGCTGCCGCCTCTCTTGGTTTACTGGCTTGGTGTTTAATCAACATAGAAGACTGGGACCTGAAATCTGTTGGCTTATCGACCATCGATTACTTGGCGTGCACTTTGATGTTGTTTCTCGTTGCAGAAGCAGTTCGGCGTACAACTGGGTGGTCATTGATTGTATTGAGTGGGCTTTTTGTCGTTCATGCTCTTTGGGCTAAACATTTTCCTGGAATTTTGAATGGGGCGGGTGTTTCTTGGGAGTCTTTGCTGATTACCTTGGTGATAGGCGATAGTGGAATTTTTGGTATTCCTGTTTTGGTAATTGCTCAGTACGTTGTTTTGTTTTTGTTGTTTGGACGCTTGTTACAAGTCATCGGTGCCGGCTCATTTTTTTCGCGTTTAGCGTTTTCACTATTTGGCTCAAGAGTAGGTGGCCCCGCTAAAGCGGCCGTTGTGTCGTCGGGTCTTTTTGGAACTCTATCGGGCAGTGGTGTTTCAAATGTTCTCACCACAGGTTCGTTCACGATCCCCATGATGATTCGATTAGGCTACAAACCCCCTTTTGCTGCGGGTGTTGAAGCTGCTGCTGCTGTTGGGGGCGCAATTATGCCGCCTGTGATGGGCGCTGTTGCATTCATGATGGCCGAATTTATGGGTGTCAGTTATGCGCAAATTGCAATGGCTGCTGCCATACCAGCCTTCTTGTATTACTTTGCAATTTATGCCACGGTTCATTTTGAAGCGAGTCGTTTGCGTTTGCGCGGAATACCAGAAGATTTGCTCCCAAAGCCTTGGCCACTGATGAAGCAAGAAGGGTATCTTTTATTGCCGTTGGCAACGATTGTTGCTTTTATTTTATTGGGTTACTCGGTTATTCTGGTGGTTGTTTGGTCGGTCTTAACAACTTTCATTATTTCATTTAGAAAAGCAAACAGTGCTGTTTCGCCGGCTCGCTGGGCGAGTGCCTTGATTGCAACGGGACAACTAACGGGGCCCTTGACGGCGACCTGTGCGATTGCTGGATTGCTAATTGGAAGCATGAATGCTACGGGCGTAGGGTATCAACTTTCTCAAGGTTTAATTGCTTTGTCAGGGCAAACACAGGCAGGATTGCTGGTGATGTCCGCTTTACTTGCACTTTTGCTAGGAACAGGATTAACTGCATCAGCTGTCTACATCACAATGGTTGCAACTGTTATACCCATTCTCAAATCAGCAGGTGTGAGCGACATGGCAGCGCACATGTTTGCTTTTTATTTTGGGGTGGTCTCTGACATCACACCACCGACGGCATTGGCAGCAGTCACAGCTGCTGGCATTGCAAAAAGTCATCCCGTTACCACAATGAATCAAGCGTCTCGCATTGGTATCGCTGCATTCATCGTCCCCTTTCTTTTTGTTTACTCACCCGCTCTATTGATGAATGGAACCTTGATAGAAATCGTCAGCTCAACATTGACAGCGGCATTAGGGCTTGCATGCTTATCTGCAGCGCTGACAGGGTATGCTTGGGGAGAACTTAAATGGTGGGAGCGGATAGGCTTGGCGTTGGCTTGCTTGTCCTTGGTCACTTCGGAGTTTTGGATGGATCTTCTGGGTGTTTTGTTGGCTGTGATGTCAATTGCAAGAAGTACTTGGTTCAATCATCGCCAATCCACTGAAGATTTGGAAAAGGGTTGGAGTGAAGAAGAATTAAAAGTCGTGGGTGAATGGATTCGCAATGAAGCGCCGCCGCCGCCGCCTGCAGCAGATTTGTATGTTTGGCGTGGATGGATTACTTTGGTTGTTGTGGTTTTTATCATGGGTTGGATGGGTTCGGTCTCCTTCCATAGCCGAGAGGTTTTGTTTTGGCTTGTGGGATTATTGATTTGTACAGCGCTGACTCTATGGACCATCAGTCATCAGGGTGAGTTGGCTCATTCAAATGCAAGATCACAAGACAGTGTGGAGTAATCAGTGATAGATTTCTCGATAACAGGCGATCAAAAAGCAATGTTGGATGCTGTTGATCATTATTTAAACAACAAGCTTCCGCTCAGCGAAATTCGCCGAAGGGATTCAAATCATATAACGCCCTACGATATCCTTCCTGATTTAGGACAACTCGGTGTATTGGGTTTGGTCGCCCCTGAAAAATGGAATGGTCTTAATCAAGATTGGCTAACTTTAAGTTTGATCCAAGAGCGGGCTGCTCAACATGCCTATTTTGTCGGTTCAATTATCAATCGAGTCGTCGGTTTTGGTCTGATGACTCTACTAAATAATGGAACACAAGCGCAGCAATCAATTTGGATACCGAAATTGATCCGTGGTGAAGGCGTGATGTCGCTTGCTCTTACCGAACCGTCTGCTGGATCGGATGCAGGTGCTCTAATTACACGTGCGGCACCTAAAGGCGACGGCTGGTGCATCAATGGTAGAAAAACTTGGATCAGTGACGCTGATGGCTCTTTGGCATTGTTGGTTCCTGCCCGAACAGATCCAGAAAGCAAGGGGCATCGCGGTATTAGCATGTTTGTCGTCCCTCGCAATACCCCTGGCATCGCGATGACACAGCTGCCTAAAATTGGCAACAATGCAATGCCGAGTTGGGATATTTCATTTGATGATGTTTGGGTCTCACGCGATTCCCTGTTAGGAGAACTTCATCAAGGCTTTACAGTTTTAGGTTCTACGCTTCATTATTCTCGAGCGAGTTTGGCTGCTACCTGCACGGGTTGTGCGCAATCGATCATTGATATGACTATTGCGCATATCAAAGAGAGGCATCAATTTGGTCATCCACTTGCAGATTTCCAAGTCGTCCGTCATCGAATTGCTGATATGCAAATGCGAGTTGATCAATCGCGACTGACGGTTCGTCATCTGGCTTGGTTAATTTCAACGCAGCAAGATTGTAGGCGTGAGGCTTCTCAGGCCAAAGTCATTGCGACTGAAACTCTACAAGATTTGGCCAGTCAATCGATGCAATTATTTGCAAGTTATGGCTACAGCTCAGATAGTGATATTCAACGCATATGGCGTGACTCAAGACTCTACACGTTTGGAGAAGGTGCTAATGAGGTTCATCGTGATTTGATCGCAAAGCAACTGGGTCTGTGATGAAAACGGCGACCTCACTGACGGGACAGATTGCTCATTGGTCGTCAGAGATGACGCTTTCAGACATTTCACCGGAGCGACAACACCGCGCGAAAATTGCGCTGCTTGATTTTTTGGGTTGCGTGCACGCCGCGTCTCAATTTCCTGAGTCTGAAAGTGCATTTGTGTTGTCTCAACCTGGACCTCACAAAGTCCCTGGGAAAAAACAAACCACTGATTTATCTTCTGCCATTGTGGCTTGGGGAACTTTAGGCGCATTGTTGCAATGGCATGATGGATACGGCCGAGGTGGTAATCATCCATCATCCTCGATATTGCCTGTGCTTCTCGCTCACTCGGAAGATTACAACTCTTTGCTTCTGCCTATGTTGGTTGGGTATGAGGTTGCTAATCGATTGGCAGCCAACACGCATCCCAAGCAAACAATGTCAGGCAGTGCGCCTACGTCATCAATGGGCGCAATGGGAAGTGCTGTTGCACTGTGTAAGTTTTTGCGGCTTGATCAGGCGACCACTCAACGTGCAATTGGACTTGCTGGATTTTGGGCGCCTATTGCAACATTTGAAGGTTTGCGCAACCGTGGCAATGGCGTGCCATTGCACAGCGGTTTAGCAGCGCGCGCTGGCTGGGAAGCTGTGTGTGCTGCAAAGTCGGGATTGAGTGCAAGTGAGTTTTTATTAGAAGGCAAGAACGGATCAGGTTTGTTGCAATTTTTGGGTGGAGATTTTCAGGGTGTTGAGTCCCCAAGCCAATGGCGATGTGAAACGATGGATCAGGTCTATCTGAAGCCTTTTCCTGGCTGTCGACATGTTCATCCTGCGGTTGAATCTGCGATGGGATTGTTTCAGCAAACACAACATTTAGGCGTGAAGTGGAAAAGTATCGAAATTCAAACTTATGAATTGGCTGTTAGTTTTGGCGAGAGACCACAAAGCAATTTTGAGTTATACGATTGTTTGATGAGTCTTCCTTGGTGTGTCGCACTTACATTGCTAGAAGGATCCACTTCTTTGGAGACCATTGCAAAAGATCGATCAAGGGCTGAACTACAACAATTGATGTCAATCATTGCCATTAAAAATTCGGTAGAGCATCAATCCGTCTATCCACAAAGGCTTGGTGCAACACTCGTTGCAATTGATAACAAGGGGCATCGGTGGGAAGTGACTGGTAGCCTTGAATACGCGAGTGCGAGCCAGTCTTTTTCGCCACAAGGGCCTTATGGCCCAATTTTGGATGAAGCTGGGGTCATTCAAAAATTCACTCAGCTGACACATGCTTTCTGGGATCCTCATGTTGCATATCAAAAAGCTGAAAAACTTTTGAATAACAATCTTTAAATCATTTTCAAGGAGTTCGGTATGATTAAAAACACTCGTGCAATTGACATAGTGGTCAATATTTGGACAGCGCAAGCTCTCGAAAACAGACCTGACAGGGCTGATTTTTACAAAAAGATGCGCGTTCCATCCGAGCTGTACGAAGGTATTTCATTAGAAACAATGATCCAACGAATGGATGATGCAGGCATAGAGCGTGCAATGTTGATTGCAGCCAAAGTGGGCGATCGCAATCATCCTTATTGTTACCATGTTCCGTACGATTTGGTTAAAGAGGCGGTTCAACAATATCCCAATCGGTTTTACGCCCTGGCTGGACTAGATCCAACTGAAGGGATGAACGGCGTTCGTGCGCTGGAAAAAGCGGTGAAAGAAGACGGTTTCATTGGCGCACATTTTTATCCTCATTGGTTTGAGCTTGCCCCTGATCATGCGCGTTGGTATCCCTTTTATGCGAAGTGTGTTGAGCTGGATATTCCGGTTCAACTGCAAGTTGGGCAATCCATGATTTATGACGCACGCTATCCACGTAAAAGTGTAGGGCGCCCTATTTCACTTGATACAGTGGCGTGCGATTTTCCAGAATTAAAAATTATTGGTATACATGTTGGCATACCATGGACGGATGAGATGATCGCAATGGCTTGGAAACACGCCAATGTGTACATTGGTTGTGATGCGCACAGCCCACAGTATTGGCCCGAGTCATTTGTGAAATTTATCAACAGCTATGGGCAAGACAAAGTGATGTTTGGAACAGACTTCCCTATTCTTCGCTTTGATAGAACCGTGCAAGAAATAGAGGCATTAAACATCAGACCAGGCCCGCTTAAAAAACTCATGCGTGACAATGCAAACCGTTTGTACAAATTAGGCTTAGATTGACGCATGGAAAAAAATCTAGCTGATAGTTTGCGATTGCATGCAAAGACCAAGCCTCAACATATTGCACTCATTGAAGGCGATCAGAGTTGGACGTATGAACAGTTAAACGATCATGTTGATTTGGGTGCCCATTCCTTGCTTCAGCTTGGATTAAAAGCAGGAGACGTTGTTGGTTTATGTCTGAAGGATCACTTTGCGCATGTGGTCCTCATGTGGTCATGCATGCGCGCAGGCCTTGTCATGCTGCCTTTGGATTGGCGCTGGACATACGCAGAAGCCAAGGCTGTCATCGATCACTTTAAGGCTGTCACTGTTGTTGTTGAACCCGATCATCAATTGCAGCAGATGACCACATGTGTATGGAGTGATTTACTCAGTGATACGCTGCCAAAACCTGACGAGATTCCAGAGCTTACAACGATGGACTCGCCTTTGTTGTTGTCTTTGTCATCAGGAACAACGGGCCGCCCCAAAGGGCCGATGATTACGCATCAGCATTTTTTGCGGAGATTTTGGACGCATTGGATTAATTTAGGTCTCAATGCAAGCAGTCGATATATTTGTGCAACACCACTGTATTTTGGTGGTGGAAGAACTTTTACCTTGTCTGTCATGTTCAGTGGTGGTACGGTCATTTTGCACCCACCACCGTTCGAGCCGTTTGAATTGGCAAATGCGGTTCAAAAGTATTCGGCCAATGCTTTATTTTTGGTACCTACGCAGTTGAGGCGATTGCTGGCGTGCGATGCTGAGGTGAAGCAGCGTTTTAATTCTTTGGAATTGCTTATTTCCTCTGGTTCACCCTTGCAACCCAATGAGCGTGAAGCTATTTTGAAAACTATTTGTTCAGGTTTTTTTGAATATTACGCATCAACTGAGGGTGGTGGGGTGAGTTTGTGTTCGCCGCAGGACTTCAAGAAATACTTAACTTCGGTTGGCAGGCCTATATTTGGAGTTGAAGTGTCAATCGTTGACGATCAAGACCTTGATGTTGGCTTTGGTCAGGTTGGAAAGTTGCGATACAAAGGCCCTGGCGTTGCAAACTCTTTTTATAACGACCCGCAGTCGAGTGCCGAACATTTTAAAAATGGTTGGTTTTATCCAGGAGATCTGGCTGAATTGAACGAGGATGGTTATATCTTTCTACGCGGTCGATCTAAAGAAATGATCATCAGGGGCGGGGTTAATATTTATCCCAACGAAATTCAAGACACATTGATGACCATGCCTGGCGTGAATGATTGTTGTGTGTTGGGTATTGAAGACTCTGAATTGGGTGAGCGTGTGGCCTGTGCGTGGGTTGGTGAGAGTCATCTGAGTCAAGAAAAACTGGACTTGCACTGCCGTGAATTTTTAGCGCCGTATAAAGTGCCCAGCCTTTGGATTCAACTTCAGGAGTTACCTGTCAATAGTGGCGGTAAAGTTGTTAAAGACCAAATAAAAAATTTAATCATGCAAGGTCAATGAATTATTAAAATCCACATCCAAAATCATATTCTGGCAACTCAAAGCCGACCGTCCGAGCTCCTTTCCTGCCCGCACTGTCCATCACCAGCAACAACTTATGCTTGCTAGCAGGCAACTTAGCTTAATTTCTACCAATAGCTCATGCTTAACTGTTCGAATTGGGTCTGACTGAAAAAGTGAAGGATTTATTCGGCTTTGATACCGATGTCACGAACCAATTTAGACCACCGCTCAACATCCCGGCGGACCAGGGCTCGGGTCTGCTCGGCGTTGAGGCTCAGAGGCTTACCCCCAGCTTTACGGAACGTTTCTTGCAAATCGGGCTGCGCAATCACCTTGGCCAGTTCGCTGCGCAAACGGTCTTGAATGTCCATGGGCGTCTTTTTGGGCACGAAATAACCAAACCACGACTCCAAGTCCAAGGGTGCTACACCACTTTCCACGATGGTTGGCACATCCGGGTGCATGGGGTTTCGTTCAGCGCCTGATACCGCTAAGGCCTTCACACTGCCAGCATTCACATGGACACGCGCTGTAGACGAAAGATCAAAGAACAGATCAACGCGACCACCCAATAAATCGAGGTAGGCGGCTTGCGCACCCCGGTAAGGAACGTGAATCAAGTCAGTACCGGCCAAATGCCACAAAGCTGCCGGTAGCACATGCTGCCCCGATCCGACGCCTGCAGAGGCGTAGGACAACTTACCAGGATTGGCTTTGGCGAAGGCAACAATATCTTTGAGCGAGTTGATGGGCAGGTCCTTGCGCGCCATCAGCGTGTAGCTGTAACTCACGGCCAGGCCCACGGGCTCAAAGTCACGCAAGCTGTCGTAAGAGAGCTTGTCGTACAGCCCCATGTTGAGCGCAATGTTGGAGACCGAACCCACTAAGATCGAGTAACCATCCGGATCGGCTTTGGCCGCAGCATCCGTGCCGACCAAGGTGCCAGAACCGGACCTGTTTTCCACCACCATGCTCTGACCCAGCGATTTTGCTAGCCGCTCGGCCAGCGCACGCGCGACAAAATCAAAACCGCCGCCTGGTGGCTGAGGAACGATCACCCTCAAGGGACGGTTGGGGTATCCCCCTTGCGCCCACACAACCGGTGTTAAACCCAACAAGCCGACAGCAGGAAGTGCCCGCAAGATGCCACGCCGTCCCGAATCGACCTCATATGTTTGTTTGATGATCATCTGTGTCTCCTTTAGAAAAATAGGACTCAATGGGCTCAGCGCTCTAGCGCACCACCAGCCAACCAGCGCGCTCCGCGTTGATAAAGTTCCTCGACCACCGGCCCTTTAAGCATGGGCATGTCCATCTTGACGGTGTAACCAATCCGCGTTTGAATATAGGCCAAATGGCGGTACCCCTCAGGGAAAGTGGCCAGTGCGGCAGTGTCCAGCTTCAGCACCGCGGTAGAGTCAACGGGGTCGATGCGGTCTTTTTCGTAAATGGGCTGACGATGTAGCAACTTCCATACACCCTCGTGACGGATTACAAAATCATAAAAACGACCTGTACACACCACATCGCACATGACAGGGCCGTTTTCGCCCTCCACCATACCCCTCTGAGAGATGGTCATTTTGGTCTGCGCTATGGCACGGTCACCCATCACCTCGATGGCAGATCCGCCCAAAAAATGCAGAATGCTGACCCCTTTGGCCCAACCCTCTTGAGTCACGCGAATGAACTCTTTGAAGGGCCCCTGAAACCAAGTGGCCATCATCACGCCCTCGGGGTGCCAAACCGTTGCGAAACGAACCCAGTCACCAGCGTCACGCCAAACCGCCCAACGCTCGACCATTTGACGCACCCGTAATTCGTCACTGAAGGAAGGGGTCATGCTTATATCTCCGTAAAAAATCAATGGGGGGGGCAATCCACTTGGAAGCGGTAAGTTCGCAATTCTGCCACCTCTTGCTTCACACGCAAGTGCTCTGGGTGACTGGCGTAGGCATTCAGAGAGTCCTGGTTTTCAAACTGTTGTTTGCACCGTAAAGCACTCCAAGCCCGCTCCAAACAAGGTTTGGCCTAGAACAAATAATCTTGCGATAATTTTTCTGAGATTTACAAACTAGGTAAAAGTAATTACTCAACCTTAAAAACGAACTAAGGGAATTCCCATGTTGCATGGCTTCAAAATCTATATACATTGAATTGAGGTCAAACTACTGGCCAAGGATTCCGCTATGAAAACCATCAGCCAATTCCTAGACCAAAGCAAGAGGCCTGTTTATTCTGTCGGGCCGAATGCCACGGTCAGAGAAGCATTAGAGATCATGGCGCAGCACAACATCGGCGCTCTATTGGTCATGGATGGTGAAACGTTAAAAGGTATTTTTTCAGAGCGTGACTACGCAAGGAAAGTTGCCCTCAAAGGAAAGAGCAGCAACGATGCCAAGGTGAGCGACGTGATGACCTCTAATGTCATCACCATCAATACAAAGCACTCAATTGACCAATGCATGCAAATCATGACGGACAAGCACATCAGGCACTTACCTATCGTCAATGACGTACAAGTGATCGGTTTAATTTCAATTGGTGATGTGGTTCGCGAAATGATTGCCTATCAGAAATCCATGATCGAACAGTTACAAAGTTATATCTCTGGATAAAAACTTAGCAAGTGAATTCCCTATATCTTCTTGAGTTCCCGGCATTCAGAATAGCTTAAGCAATCGCCCATTTAAAAATCGTGCACAAATTTTTCCAAAGGAGAATCTGATGTATCAAAAAATTATTCTGGCCTACGACGGCTCACTTGAAAGTCAGCAGGCGTTGCTCAATTGCAAAGACCTCTCGCAATGGGAGCATGCCAAGGTTCATTTGCTCTCAGTGGTCCCCTACGAAACAATTTCAATGGGCCACGAAACTTCATACTACAGCGAGCCTGATAATAAAATAGAAGAGGAAAGGCGCTTAAAAATTCTGAACGAAGGTGTTGAACAACTCAACACGGCAGGGATCGAGGCTGCCGGAAAATTGCTCAAAGGTGACGCAGTTGACAAAATTGTTGAGTACGCTCATACCATTGGCGCAGACTTGATCATGCTAGGCCATCAGCATCGTGACAATTGGTTAGAGCGATGGTGGGCTGGCTCAATTCCAAAAGCTTTGATTGAGCACTCACCTTGTAGTGTTTTAGTGGTCATCATCAAATAAGAATGATGATGCGTGATTGACCCTGTCAGTTTGCCGTTTTATCTTTGACAGACGCATCATTTGCAGCTGATGCCGGGTTCTCTGGCTTGTGATCGCCCAGCACTTCTTTCAGAGGACAAATTCCAACAGCAGGACATTTGTTGCAAGTAGCCATTAAGGCAATTGGGCAAAGAGTCATAGACCCCCCTAAGGAGTGAGCGGAATGCTCACATTCATAAGCATAGACTCTTTGGTGATCAATAGCTATTGTGTTTAATCCTTAAAGCCTGCTTTGCTTGTCGTTAACTCATCTTTTTCAAATTGAACTACTCTAGTAAACTGAACGCTTGCCAAAGACAAGGTCATTAAACTATGCGCGAACTAGATCAATTCCTTAACGCTCGTAATCTTCTGATAAAGCAACGCACAAATTATGATGCTGCCTACGCAGAATTCAGTTGGCCGAAGTTAGATACCTTTAACTGGGCCATAGATTACTTTGACGCCATCGCCCAAAACAACACTGCGCCAGCACTGCACATCGTTGAAGACTCGGGTGATCAGTCCCTGTTAAGTTACGAAGAACTATCGAAGCGGTCCAACCAAGTGGCGAACTGGCTGATTCAACAAGGTGTTCAAAAAAGCGACCGCATTTTGCTCATGATAGGCAACGAAGTGCCCCTGTGGGAAACGATGTTAGCTGCCATCAAACTGGGCGCAGTTTTGATTCCAGCCACGCACCTTTTATCTAAAGACGATTTATCAGATCGACTTCAGCGCGGCAAAGTGCGCCATATTATGACCAATGCAACGGGTATGTCTAAGATCAACGACTTACCAGCAGACTCTGTCAAAGGCTTGAATTTAATCAGCGTTTCGGGTGGTGTCTTACCCAGTGAATGGACCGACTACTGGCTTTCAAAGCTAGCAAGCTCTAGCTTTACCCAACCCGAGCCAACACGCGTCACCGATCCCTTGTTGGAGTATTTCACTTCAGGAACAACCTCTAAGCCAAAACTTGTTCAGCATACCCAGCAGAGTTATCCAGTCGGCCATTTATCAACGATGTATTGGCTGGGGCTTCAACAAGGCGATGTCCACTGGACCATCAGCTCTCCCGGTTGGGCCAAGCATGCTTGGAGTTGTTTTTTCGCTCCACTGAATGCCCAAGCATGCATATTTATTTACAACTACCAACGTTTCAATGGGCCTGATATTTTGGCGAAGCTGGTCGAGCACAAAGTCAATGCGCTGTGCGCACCACCGACAGTCTGGCGCATGCTAATCCAAGAAGACTTAAAAGCATGGCCAGTCCTACTGCGTGAACTAATTTCAGCTGGCGAGCCGCTCAATCCAGAGGTCATTGAACAAGTCCAAAAGGCATGGCGGCTAACCATTCGAGACGGCTACGGCCAGACGGAAACCACCGCTCAAATTGGCAACCCGCCCAGTGCCTTGCTCAAATCTGGTTCAATGGGACGACCTTTACCAGGTTACAAAATAGTGCTCCTGTCTCCTGATGGCCTGCCTGCTGAAGAAGGTGAAATCTGCATCGACTTGGCACACAAGCCCACCGCGTTGATGAACGGCTATTCAGATGACCATGACAAAACTCAAGAAGCGATGCGCGACGGCTACTACCACACGGGTGATGTCGGTATGCGCGATGAACAGGGCTACATTACCTATGTTGGACGCGCTGACGATGTTTTCAAAGCATCTGGTTACCGAATCAGTCCTTTCGAGTTAGAAAGCGCTTTGATTGAACACCCCGCTGTAGCAGAAGCAGCTGTAGTGCCTTCACCTGATTCTGTTCGTGGGTTTGTTCCCAAAGCCTATGTCACATTGGTGCAGGGATATGCTGACGACGCCTCTACTGCGGCATCCATTTTTAGCTTTATGCGGGAACGCGTTTCTGGCTATAAATTAGTAAGACGCATTGAGTTTAGTGAGTTGCCAAAGACCATATCAGGCAAGATCCGCCGAGTCGACCTTCGCAATCAAGAGAATGCGCGTGTTGGAAGTGATGTGCGCAACGCGCGCGAGTTCTTAGAGGCATAAGCTAACGAGTCCTAAGGCTTCAATCCACGCCTTAGTACACGCGTTTCACCCAAAGCAAACAACACGAAGGCATCGTCCGCCACGCCAAGCTTCCTTCTTGCCTTGGGCAACTCGTCGATAGGCGCATCGATGGCATCGTCGCACAGGCGGAAGGCGCCCCAGTGCACGCCCATTGAGAGCTTGCTTTTGACGTCAAGATGGATTTGCACTGCGTCTTCTTCGTTGACATGCTGTTGCTGCATGAACCAGCGTGGCAGGTAGCAGCCCACAGCAATCTGCGAGAAGTCGAAGCCGCCAAAGCGTGCGCCAATATCGGCAAAGTCTTTCGAGTACCCGGTGTCGCCCGAGAAGAACATCGAGAACGGCTGCTTGTTCACCTCGGCTTGCGCCACGAAGCCACCCCAAAGCGTGGCGTTACGGTCCCAAAGCGTGCGGCTAGACCAATGCTGCACTGGCACAAAGTGAATTGTGACTTCGCCCGTGGCTGCCTTCACGCGAAAGGACTGCCACCAGTCCATTCGGTGAACATTGGTGATGCCCTCGGCCTTCATCCACAAGTCAAGGCCAAGCGGCACAATGAAGAGCGGCGGACCGCCAGGCTGCTCGTTCAACATGCGAACAGTGCGTGCATCCAAGTGGTCGTAGTGGTTGTGGCTGATCAACACCACATCGATCCTTGGCAAGGCCGACAAGGGCATTGGCAAGGGCACCTCACGCTTGGGACCGATAAAACTAAAGGGCGAGGCGCGGCCGGTGAAGTGTGGGTCTGTCAAGATGTTCAGGCCGCCCAGCTGCCACAGCGCCGTGGAGTGCCCCACCCAAGTGACACTTGCGTCGCTTCGGTTGGCTTTTAGGTAGGCCAGGTCGGGCTCAACCAAGCGCACTCGCGCTGGATCTTGCGGGGGCAGTGTCTTCTGCCATCGCTCAAGCTGCCAGTCAAAAAAGTTGGGCTGATCAGCGCGCCAATTGTCGATGTAGTTGTTGTTGAAGCCGTTGGGCCGGTGGTGCTTTTTGGTGGCGTCGTAGTAGGGATTCACTGAGGCACAGCCCCCCAGCAAGCAGGCGGCGGCAAACAGCAGCGTGCCGGACAGCAACTTGCAAAAGCCGCCAAACGTCAGGCTGAATGGATGGCTCATGATCTTGTCCTTTAATTGGATTGAAAAGTCCAACAAATTAGTTTATTCATGCTTTGTACCAGCACCCACTGCGATTGCTAAAGCCCCTACTCTCATGCAGAGATCTAGGGCATTTAACATACCAAAATATCAAGGTAACGTAAGGACTGCTCTAGAATGAGATTGAGAGTAAAGCCTTTAATAAAGCATATGAAACTTTTTTCAAAAGGACGTTCAATGAAATATTTTACTTATCTATGCCTTTTGATACTCTCCCTTCATAGGCATTCAACAGCTGCTCAAACAGATGAAAAAAGTTCTCAGCTGCCGACTGTCATTAACAGTCAAATTTTGCAGAATTCTTTAGCTGCATCCGTACAAATTACGAGTCGCGCTGTAGACAATGCATCATCTGCTAGGACACTTGGAAAAGTCCGCCAAGGCTCTGGCGTTGTGATTGGTACAGACGGTTTAATTTTGACAATAGGCTATCTCATTTTAGAAACCGAGCAAATAGTCATTCGCACTCACGATCGAAAAAATTATCCTGCGCAAGTTGTGGCATATGACCAAGCGACTGGATTTGGGTTAATCAAGCCATTGATTCCTTTACAAGGCGTTGAGCCAGTTAAATTGGGGAAACTCAATGATCAAAAAATCGACAGTGCGCTTTTGGTTGTATCAGCAGGTGATTCAAGCTTTTCCAGCCCCACAAAACTAATTGATGTTCGTTCATTCACGGGTTATTGGGAATATCACCTTGATAACGCAATTTATACAAGTCCACCCGTAGTCAATCACTCAGGCGCTGGTTTGTTCAATTTGAAAGGCGAGTTGATAGGAATTGGAAGTCTATTTGTGCAAGACGTGATGCCAGCAGGCAATCCGTCCAGTTTGGCTGGGAATATGTTTGTTCCGGTTGAATTACTAGAGCCTATTTTTAAAAACATGTTGCAAAACGGTACGGGCCAAAATAGCCAAAGAGCTTGGCTGGGTATCAATGCAGTGGAAAGACAGGGGCGAATTCAAATTGTCCGTGTAACACCCGAAAGTCCAGCTCAATTGGCAGGTGTTGTCCCTGGGCTATGGCTGCTCGGTCTCAATGGAAAACCTGTAGAGAGTTTGTCTGCTTTTTACAAACAATTGTGGGAAATTCCCATCAATTCAAAATCTGCTCAGCTCACTATTTTTGATGGAAAGGGGATTTATCAAATTCCTGTGCCCATCGTAGACCGCTCAACAAACATTAAAAAACCGGCAGGTATTTAGTGACAGCGATTGGAAAGTGCTGGCCACACCAATCACGAGTTGCAAAATGATGGTGATTTAAGCTGGTAAATTTAACGAGTGATCATGACTATTTGGTCAGCATTCACCTGTACCTTTAACTCAACCAACTCACCACCAATTTGAAGCTTTGGAAATCCTAGGCCAATAACGCTGTGTCGACCAGGCTTTGCAGCAGGGACAGGGGCTTTATCGGTTATCACATCATTTCCACGAGTCAATGCTCGGTCACCTTCACACCCAGACAAAAGAGCAGGCTCCAAAAGCTCAACGCCGCGCACTAGTGCTAACTCAGATTTAAGCTTTACGGACAGGCTTCGGCCTGTATCGTCTAACAATTTCACAGATTGGAACTGTGGCGACCAATTTCCGTCAGCGTTCAATCGCCCTGCAGTGATACAAGATGCCTCTGAAGCATTCGCTGATTGCAAAAATAACGCAGTTCCAGTTAGTACGAGGCTTACTTTGAAAATTGAGAACATATTTTTGAGTGATTTTTTAAATAAAACAGTCTAAGCCTCAACCCATCATGCGTCTTAGGCTGGAGAAAAAGAGTTCTGACTGAAGCCGCTCGCCGTGGCTCTGTTCCATTACACGCGCGGCCATCTCAGGGGCAACAGGTTTCAGCGCCACGCCTGTAGAAGCCGCCAGCACCTGCACTTGGCAAGCACGTTCCAAGTAGTACAGGTCGTCGTAGGCGTAATCGACACGTTCACCGCAGACGATGACGCCATGGTTGCCCAAGAACACCACATCCGCACCATGCATTGCATTCGCAATGCGCTCTCCCTCGGTCATGTCCAAGGCCAGTCCGTTGTAGTTCGCGTCCACAGCCACTCGGCCATGAAAGCGCATTGCGGTTTGAGATAAGCTAGTGTCCAGGGCACGTGCCTCCGTCAAGGTGAGCGCCGTTGCGTGAGGCATGTGGGTGTGCAGCACAACCGACTTATGCGCAATGCGATGCACCGCTGCATGAATGAACATGGCTGAAGGCTCCACCGGGTGTCGGCCCGCCAATTGTTCGCCTGCTGCATTGCACATCACGATGTCAGGCGCCTGCACCTCACTCCAGTGCAGGCCACGCGGGTTGAGCAAAAACCAGTCAGCTCGACCAGGTACCGCCACGCTAAAGTGGTTACAGACGCCCTCGCTCAGTCCCTGAGCAGCAGCAGCACGCAAGGCTAGCGCAAGATCAGAACGCAGTGTCAATAGCGCCTCAAAGGTAGAGTTGGATTCCAAGGAAGTACCTCCTGCTGTTCTAAAGTTTTTGGCGACTTTAGATTACCCTTTCCACTTCTACATTGCAAGCGGATAAACTGACACTCTCAATAGAAAATGAAAACGCGACGCATGCCCCCTACTGTCTTGTCCAATCGGCTGGGTCTCGCTTGTCTTGATCGGGTCAGTCTCGCGTGGCAGCGATGAGCGATTCACCCACCGCACGAGGCATGAGCCGAGGGGCACTCGTGCTGGCGGCGGCCACCGTGGTGAATTTGCCGTTCGGCACCGTCTATGCGTTTTCGGTCTTCCTCAAGCCGATGGAGGCACTGCTCGGTATAGGTCGGGCCGAGATGGCAATTGTGTTTTCCACGGCGTCGATCTTTCTCACGGTCGGCATGCTCATCGGACCAGCCCTTTACCGTCGCTTCGCACCTGTGCCCCTGCTGCTGTTTTGCGGAGCACTGAGCGCCTCTGGCCTGCTAATATCTGCCGCTGCACAGGGTATCGAGCATCTGCTGCTGGGCTACGGCGTTCTGTTCGGACTGGGCGGCGGGGTGGTTTTTATCATGATGCAGCAGGGTCTGAATCAGACCATCAGCCCGATGAGCGGGCTTGCCAACGGCTACGTGGTGAGCCTGTATCCCATGGGCGCCATGCTTGGCGCACCGGCCTTTGGCTGGGCAATCGAGGCGTTCGGTCTGCGCGCAACCCTGGCGGGTCTTGCGCTCACGGTGCTGACTTGCTGCGCAATCGCTGCAATGATCTGGCGTCGTGCCCAGGTTCGCATGCAGTATCCAGGCGCGAGTACAGCCGACAGCGAGGCCCGCCACTGGGGCTTGTTTGTCCGGCTGTTTACTGTTTTCTTTCTCGCTGCCTCGGCGGGTCTGATGGTGATGAGCCAGGCCGCTGGCATTTTGCAGGCCTATGGCTCAACAACCCTGTTTGCGCTGGGCGGTACCACTTTCATTACCGGTGCGATTGCTGCTGCACGCATTGGTGGGGGCTGGCTAGTTGATCGTTTCGCGGTGCCTCGCGTGGCCTGCGTGGCGCACCTGATCGCCCTAAGTGGTTCTAGCCTGCTATTGACCTGGCCAGGGCCGGGCATGGCGGTATTGTCCATGACACTGATCGGCTGCGGCTATGGCTTCATTTCGGGTCTGACGGCGGGTGCCATTGCGCGCTACTGGCATCCCAATGCCTTTGGCCGGGTGGCCGGGCAGTTGTACATTGCCTGGTGCATCGCGGCCATCAGTCTGCCCGTGCTGGCAGGCTGGCTGTACGACCAGACCCAGGGCTATGACCAAGCCATGCGTATTGCCGCTGGCGTGAACCTGCTAGGTGCACTGATAGCTTTGAGCTTGCCGGCGACGGCGAGATCTTTAAAGATTCGCCCAATGCTATGACCATCAGTTGGTATTTCCCCAAGTTTGCAAACACTCTTCATAATCAAAATTAAATCGCATTTTTTCAAGACCTCTAACTTTTGTTCAAGACTTTAGCCAAGGTGCATCTGCTCTAGTTAACCCTTGCGGTTGTCGCTGATCCAGTCAGAAGCTGCGAACAAAAGGCCTGAGACCACAAAGGTCAGGTGAATTGCGATCTTCCATCCGATCTGTTCGCCTGTCATCGTATTGCTGACCAAAAAAGCTTTAAGCAACTCCACTGCTGAAATTGCCACGATGGCGCTGATCAGTTTCATCTTGAGGTCTGAAAATCCCACTTTGCCCATCCAAGCTGGTCGATCTTCATGCTCGCCCACGTTGATTTTGGACACAAAGTTTTCGTATCCGCTAAAAACAATGATGATCAGCAACACAGCCAACAAAGCAGTGTCCACCAGCGTCAAAATAGAAATGATGGTGTCGTGCTCGTAAAAACCGAATACCCCCATCAGCAATGAAAACAACTCTTTGCCAAACTTCACCAAAAGCACCAACATGGCGACGATCAAGCCAATAAAAAATGGGGCCAAGATCCATCGGCTGGCAAATATCAGCGCTTCCATGTTTCGTTCTATGGTTTTGAATGGCTTGGTCATGGGGTATTGGTAAAAGCTTGGTTAAACAAAAGTATCATAGTTGCTAAGCGTAACAGCCATCCAAGTCATTTTTGTTGCTGAGGACATCATCTTGATCACCCCTGACAACTTTGACTGATGAGAGGGCTTGCACGAAACTCGGGCTAAGTCTGTCTAAGGCAGTGCTCTCTTGGTGCAAGCACTCGTGCGGCACTCAAATTAGTCCTACTGCGCGTTTTCACCCTTGGGTGCTGGGCTGAGAAGCAGAACCCAACTCAAAACAAACGTAGCAATTTTCGGGCGAGTCTTGTAATCCAAGGTACCGGTAACAGACCGAAAATAGTCTAATCCTAAGACTGAAGGCTTAAACAAAAATTCGGACACCCTCAATCGCTGACTTAATTTACTTTGGAGTTGTCGCGTCAATAATAGGCTGAACTGACTTCAAGGCATCCAATTGCCGTGTGATTTCGACCAATTTGTCAAAGCTTGTTTGCCCACCCGGGTAGCCAGAGACGCAGGATTGCAGATTGTCCGCCAGTGTTTGAAAGTCCCACTCCATGCGGCTGTAAGGGTATTCTCCAGAATAATGAGTCCCATTTTTCATCGTGACGTGAATGGCTGGTGAAAACATAGGCCTGTCTTTTTCTTGGACAAGCGTGATGTGCTTTTCCATAAACTCTAAAACAAGTTGGTCGCTTGCGAGTTGTTTGCCCGTCGGACCAAAAGTGCGACCGCCAACAACAGGAACTCCACCATTAACAGCTGCATGCGCTGCAAAGTATTTGGTTTCGCCCACACGCGCCTTTTGCCAATCTTCATAGAGTGGAAAAGCAGGACTCGGATAAAGCGTTTCAATCCAATTCATGTGAATCGCAACATTGGCAATCTCGTCGGCGATGATTGAATGCTGTGATTTGAGTTCGGCCATTAAATTAATCACGGCTTGGTTGTAGCCAGGGCACGGGTACATACGAAACATAGCAGTGAGTAGTTTGTATTCTTGCCCTAGGCCTTGTGTGATTGCGCTTGGATCAAACTGTAATGGACCCGTAAACGCATAAGTCAATTGGCCTTTGTTGTTACCCGTAAACGCGTTATAAAAACCCGCTTCGCCTTCAATTGATTTTTCGGAGCCTTTCACATGCCCAGCTCTGGCCATCAAGCCAGCAAACACACCATTGCGCGCCGCTTGGGGTTCGTGAATCGCTAGTTCATCTCCACCACTGCGAGGTCCTTCATTAAGTCCTGATGCAAAGTTAGCGGCAAGTGCAATGGTTGCAACCAAACGGTTTTCATCAAACCCCATCAACTTTCCAGTCACCATTGCCGCACCCATAGTTGAATAAATAGGACTGGGTCTAAATCCACGTGCAGCAGTACTAGGAATAAATTTATCGCACAAACGGCATGAAAACTCATAACCTGCAACTAGCGCAGTAATGATGTCTCGGCCATTTTTACCTTCGAGTTCTGCATTCACCATCGCAGCCGGAATGAGGACAGGACCTGGATGCGTCAGCATGCGATAGGAATCCCACAACAAGGATGCATGCATCAATTCTGCAGTGGCAAATGCTGCACCCACACGCGTGGCCTTGCGACCATCACCCAATACAGTTGCACCATCTGCTTTACCCTCTTCTGCAATTGCCAAGTCAACGACTTCGCGCGAATGCGCATTGAGCGTTCCAAAGGCAACACTGGTGAGGCCATGTAATACAAGTGCTTTGACTTTATCAACAACTGCAGGAGATAAATCTTCATAACGAAGACCCGCAGCCCAACGGCCGAATTGACGACTGATCGAAGGTTGACTCATATTCAAATTCAGTTGGGAGAGAGACCTGCTTGTTTAACCAGCTGAGCATTCATCTCAAAATCTTTTTTCAAGTAAACCGCAAAGTCATCAACAGACATGATTAAAGGAGTCATCACAATCGTTTCGTAGCGCGCTTGCAATTCGGGTGAACGCAAAACTTTGGCTACTTCGCGATTAAGCCGCTCCAAAATATCTTTGGGTGTTTTTGCGGGTGCATACATTCCCATCCATGTATCGTATTCTGCATTGACAACGCCCGCCTCAGCCGTGGTGGGAACGTTGGGTAATACATTGGATCGTTTAGATGATGAAACGCCTAATGCAACCAACTTGCCCGCTTTGATGTGCGGTACAGCCAGTCCAATCGGACTCAAAAAGTAGTCGGCGCGTCCGGAGAGAACCTCTGTCATTGCTTCTGGCGTTGATTTAGTTGGAATATGTGTACCTGTAAAGTTGCCCGCAACCTTAAGTCGCTCCGCACCCAGATGGGTGACGCTGCCCATTCCTGCCGATGCATAGTTGATGGAATCAGGTTTGGCTTTTGCGTGATCAATCAGGGCCTGCATCGTGGCAAAACCTTTGGACGTCGCAGTGACAAAGACCGAAGGCGTGAGTGCCAATGGAGCAACACCCACCAAATCACGCGCTGGGTCATAGCCAATTTGTGCCAATGTATAAGTGGATGCGGTGACTGTATGTGAATTGGAATGAATCAACAGCGTATACCCATCAGGTGCTGCCTTGGCCACAACGCCTGCACCAATAGTGCCACCTGCGCCAACCCTGTTCTCAACAATAATGGGCTGGCCGAGTTGCTTGGATAACAAATCGATCACAGCGCGACCCGACGCGTCCGCAGCGGAACCAGGGCCAAAAGGCACGATCACCTTGATAGGTTTGGAAGGCCAAACATCTTGCCCGGTGGATACAAGTGGAAGTAAGCTAATCGCGATGCAAAGCACGCCAGCTGCATATTGTTTCATTGTTTGTCTCCTTGCGTCGATTCAAAGGTTTTTAAATACCGACATATTTCAAATTATGTTTTTAAGTTCCAGCGGCCTGATATCCCGATACGCCTCAAATATATGACTTGTACATCATAAAAGTCAAGGTAAAGATCATGTCTAAGCATCAGCTACAGCCCCTTCCTATGACTCAAGAAGGTGTTTACCGTCAAGGCATGCATTGGCTACTTTTGGAAAGACTCGTGGCTTTTACAGGCAGCCATGACTAAAATTACCCTAGGCCAACTCAAGATATCCATGGCTACGACGCGGTGTACAAGAGGTTGATCAAGGTAGCCGAGTTGTCTGACTTGAGTTCCAGCTTCGCCATCGAACATAGAACCTTAAGCCTTCACGCTCTTGGCGTTCTCCACATTGGCTTTAATCTGGTTGAAGTTCAGGTACTTGTTTGATCGCAGCTGTTCTGCTACTCTTTAATTTCATACAATTTTCTTACAAGTCTGTATGCCAAAATGTTTAATGGACTTGCGCAAAATACACAAATTAACCGTCGAAGGATCGCTCACCATGAAACTGTTTAAAACAATCACCTGCATCAGCCTTCTGGGGGCAGCTTTGCTGAATTTTCACAGCAGCGCCTATGCGCAAACGGAGTGGAAATTCAACAACAGCTACGCACCTTCTCGGCCCGAGTCATTGCAAATTCGAAACTTTGCAACCGACGTGGAAAAGCGCACGGGCGGGAAGCTCAAGATTTCTGTCTCTGAGGGTGGCGCCCTGGGTCTCAAAGATGCTGATGCCCTGCGCTTCATGCAAACCGGCACACCCGAGCTGGGTTTCATTTGGCCGCCTTTTGTGGGCCGTGATGCGCCAGCCTTGGCCAACCTGTACGTCTACGGATTGGTAGCCAATGCCGAAGAACACCTTAAGGCCTTGCCGGTTTTGAAGACCCTGCTCAAAGAAGGCATTGCGAAGTGGAATGTCGAAGTGCCTGGCTTTTTGGGCTTTTCCATCGTGGATGCTTCTTTGTTCTGCCGCGAGCCCGTCA
>Ga0209768_10000436_pt1 | contig 28747 bp, 46 predicted proteins | sample LauGreSBDMM110SD_3_FD_187564 | JGI IMG/M metagenome (GOLD analysis project Ga0209768, IMG submission 187564) | Freshwater lake microbial communities from Lake Michigan, USA - Sp13.BD.MM110.SD (SPAdes) (version 2) | ecosystem: Environmental > Aquatic > Freshwater > Lake | place: Lake Michigan... | reverse complement strand
ATTAAATTTGGAACGAATAGACCAAAGACATTGATGGACACAATAATTGAAAAACTAAATAATTAATATAAACAATTTAAAAACTTAAAAAAATGCCAAATCCAGTTACTACGGGAACAACGTATGCAGGTACATTTGCGGGAAAATATTTATCCGCATCTTTATTATCTGCACCAACATTAGACAATGGTGGAATTACAATTTTGCCAAATGTCGCATACAAACAAGTATTACAAAACCTTTCAACAAGTACACCCATCGTGGCAAATGCCAATTGCGATTTCCAAACGGGTGGTGGTGTTGTAACACTTACTGAAAAAGTATTAACAACAAAAGAATTACAAGTTAACATCCAACTTTGTAAAATGGACTTAATGCAAACTTGGCAAGTTGCTGAAATGGGTTATAGTTCTTACGGACAAATGCCTAAATCATTTGACGATTTCTTAATCGCTCACGTTTCTGCAAAGGTTGCATCTGCAACTGAAACAAACATTTGGAGTGGTGCTTCGGGTTCGGGTACATTTGATAGTATCAAAACTTTAGCATTAGCAGATGGAAGTGTAATTGATGTAGCAGGTTTAGTGGGTAACAATTTAAACGCTTCAGTAATCATTGCTGAAATGGGTAAAGTAGTTGATGCAATTCCCGCAAGTCTTTACGGAAAAGAAGGATTGAAGTTATATGTTTCACAAAAAGTTGCTAAATTGTACGTTAGAGCATTGGGTGGTTTTGGAGCAAGTGGCTTGGGAGCAAACGGAACAAACGCACAAGGAACACAATGGTACACAAATGGTTCACTTTCGTTTGACGGCATCCCCGTTTTTATGGCTAATGGTTTAGGTGCAGACAATATGTTAGCCACCACGACTGATAACTTGTTTTTTGGTTGCGGACTTTTAAATGACAAGAATGTCGTTCAAACAATTGATATGTCACCAATTGACGGAAGTTTAAACTACCGAGTAATTATGCGTTACAACGCTGGTGTGCAAATCGGAGTAGGTGCTGATGTAGTTCTTTACGGAGTATAAGATTAAAATAAAAAGCGGGATGTAAAAGTTCCGCTTTACATTATTCACATTTAAAAACACAAAACGAAATGGCTTGCGAGTTAATAAACCACGGATACGCTGACGATTGCCAATCAAATGTTGGGGGAATCAAAGCACTTTACATTTTTAATTATGGAGTTGTAGGAACTCAACCTTTGGCAAACTATGCTACGGCAACCCCCGATACTTCTGACCAATTAAATACAATTACACTAACATCCCAAACAACTCCATTTTATAAATATGAGTTGAAAGGTGCAAATTCTTTTGAACAAACAATTACAAGTTCAAGAGAAAACGGAACTACTTTTGTAGACCAAACATTAACTTTTACTACTAAAGGTTTAACTGCAATACAAACAAAGCAAATGAAACTTTTGGCTTGGGGAAGACCAACCATTATGATTCAAACAAATAGCAATAAATTTTTATTAGCGGGTTTAGAAAATGGTATGGATGTTGAAACCACACTAATTTCAAATGGTACTGCAATGGGTGACCTTGTGGGATATACCATTACGATGAAGGGACAAGAAATTATCCCCGCCAATCACGTTAATATAGTTGCCCCTTATGGACAAACGGAAATTTTAGCGAAAGTTGGTGTTGGTTCAAGTATCATATATTCTTAAAACTTAAAAAATTATTTTTAAAGCCATTCGTATTGAGTGGCTTTTTTTTTGTCACAAAAATTGAACAAAAACACGAATATTTAATTATATAAATATGATAGTATTAACACCTTCTACAAATGCGCAAACGTTTTATTACGTTCCGCGAGTTTTATCGCCAGCATTTGACGAAATACCAATAACAATGGTTACAAAAGACGAACAAACAAACATTGTTGTTTCAACTATTGACCAATTTTATGGTGGTGGCAATTATGTACATTTAATACAACACACTTTTAGTTTAATAGAAGGACATTTTTATACTTTAGAATTATTAAATTCAAATAACGAAATAATTTACAAGGATAGAATATTTTGCACCGCTCAACCTTTAGTTACATTTTCGGTGAATAATAACCAATATGTGAGTAATTCCACAACAAATGATTTTATAGTATATGAATAAGCATACAAATAATTTACACGTTTTAAGTCTTTCGGCATACATCTCGCCAAAAATTCAAGAATCCAATCGTGATAATTGGGTTGAATACGGGGAAGATAATAATTTCTTTCAGTATTTAATAGACCGATACACGAATTCAACAAGTAATTCAGCAATAATAAACAACATTGCACGATTGATTTACGGAAAAGGATTAAGTGCGTTAGATGCGAATAAAAAGCCTAATGAGTATGCGCAATTTATGGCATTGTTTCACAAAGACGATGTTAGAAAAATTGTTTTAGATAGAAAACTATTCGGTCAATTTGCGTTTCAAGTACACTATAATGCAAAGCACGACAAGATTTTAAAGGTTTATCACATTCCCGTTGACCTATTAAGGGCAGAAAAATGCGATAAAGACGGAAACATTACGGGTTATTACTATTCAGACGATTGGAAGGAAACAAAAAAATACCCACCAATTCGCTATTCGGCTTTTGGTTATAGTAAAGACAAAATAGAAATATTATTTTCTAAACCTTATTCGGTTGGAATGAAATATTATGCAAACGTTGACTATCAAGGTTGTCTTCCTTATTGCCTATTGGAAGAAGAAATAGCCGAATATTTAATAAACGATTGCCAAAATTCTTTTTCGGGATTAAAAATAGTTAATTTTTCAAACGGAATACCAACCGATGAGCAACAACAAATCATATCAAATAAAGTTTTAGACAAGTTAACTGGCGCAAACGGACAAAAAGTTATCGTTGCATTCAATAATAACGCAGAAAGCAAGACAACAATTGATGATATCAGTTTGACGGAAGCACCGCAACATTATAATTATTTGTCGGAAGAATGCTTACGCAAAATTATGTTAGGACACAACGTTACAAGTCCGTTATTATTTGGAGTTGCATCAACAAATGGCTTTAGTTCAAACGCTGAAGAACTTAAAAATTCAAGCATCTTGTTTGATAATATGGTAATAAGACCATTTCAAGAAGAAATAATAGATGCAGTAGACAACATTTTATCATTTAATGGCATTGCTTTAAAACTATTTTTTAGAACATTACAACCTTTGGAGTTTACGGACTTGGAAAACACGCAAACGGCAGACGAAGTGGCAGAAGAAACGGGTACGGCATTAAGTTCAGATAAAAACATATTGACTGGTTTAGGCGAACAACCAAAAGATAATTGGGTGCTTATAGATGAATTTGAAGTTGACTACGATACGGATGACAAAGAAAATGAGTTGTTAAGCAAAGAGCCAAAAAAAAGTTTATTATCTAAAATTGTAAGCTTGGTTAGTACGGGTGATGCAAGACCCAACATAACAAGTAAACAAGACAAAACTATTGATGGGGTAAAATTCGTTGTTAGATATAAATACGTTGGCGCAATAGATTTAAAAAAATCAAGAAGTTTTTGCAAACAAATGATTACTTCTAATAAAATTTACCGAAAAGAAGATATTCAAGTAATGAGTAATACCTATTTAGGAGACGGCTATACAAACAAAGAAGGTAAAGTAATTGGTTGGGGTGCAAAAGGTGCTTTAACTTTCGATAGGTTTTTTTTTAAGGGGGGCGGTTCGTGTTACCATCGGTGGAACAAACAAGTTTACGCAGTTCTTCAAGGAACGGCTTTAGACATAACTGAAGACACAAAAAAATTAGCACAATCAAAAGCGGAAGAATACGGGTATGTAATCAAAAACCCTTCATTAGTTTCAACACGACCAGTTGATATGCCAAATTTTGGTTTTTTACCAAGTAACCCAAAACCACCAAGAACAATAACACGATAATGGCAGAAGCACTTTTAATAACACGATTAGATTTAACAAAGTACACATCATTAAATGGAAATGTGGATGTGGACAACTTTATACAATATATAAAGATTGCCCAAGATACCGACTTGCAAAATTTCACGGGTACAAATCTATTAAACAAGATTAAAGCGGACATAATAGCAAATACTTTGTCGGGTAATTATTTAACGCTTACGACTAATTATTTAAAGCCTATGTTGATACATTTGGCAATGAAATATTATTTGCCGTTTGCTTGTTACACAATTTCAAACAAAGGAGTATATAAGCACAACTCCGAAAATTCAACAAGCGTAGAAAAAAACGAAATAGATTTCTTAATTGAAAAGGAAACACAAATAGCACAACACTACACGCAACGTTTTATTGACTACATAAGTAATAATAATTCGTTATTTCCCGAATATAGTAGTAATTCAAATGGAAATATGAATCCCGACACACAAAACAATTACACGGGATGGTACATATAAAGAACTATAAACCCAAAGAAGTCAACATTGTAAAATTAAAGACTTATTTAAAAAAAATAGAAAATGGCAAATAGCAATGGTTGGGGCGATGGTTCAGCAAACAATAATATTGGTTGGGGTAAAGGAGCAAACAATCTAATTAACTGGGGAAAATCGCACTTTTTATCTTGGGCGGGTTTAACTGATATTGTAGGAGTATCTGCGGGTGGTAATTCTCCCGTTAATTCGGTTGCGCCTATTATTTCGGGTTTAGATTATGTGACAAGTGTTTTAACAACTACTAACGGAACGTGGTCAAATACACCAACAAGTTTTACATATCAATGGTATAGAAACACAACGTTAATTAGCGGTGCAATTTCTTCTTCTTACACATTAGTTCAAGCCGATGCAGACTTTGAAGTAAAATGTAAAGTAACGGCAATAAACGCTTCGGGTAGTGGTGTAGCAGATAGCAATCTAATTTACATTTACGATTTTAATTATAACGAAGTTTATTCAAGTGGTTACGGAACAATACCAAGTTTAGCGGTTTCAAAATTACAAAACAAACTTTTGGTTGATTTAAAAACTGCGGGAGTTTGGGCAAAATTAGATAGTTTATTCGTGTTTGCGGGTGACGGAGATTTAGACTTTGCAAGAATTGATTGGAAGTTATTACAACAAGGAACAAGTAACTCAACTGCTTATTCTACAAATCAAGGAATAAGCGCAGATAGTTTAACAAGCGCTTATTTTGATACAAATTTTAATCCAAGTGTAGCGGGAACAAACTACACACAAAACAACGCATCACGTTATGCTTATGTAAAAAACTTTGGTGAAAGTCCAAGCGCTTTAACAATAATAGACGGAGTAAGCGGAACACATAGAAATTCAATTGAAATAGGAAGTTCAGTTGGACAAAGAATAAACCAAAATGTAGTGGATTTAAGTAACCCATTTGGCTACGACACAACGGCAAAAATGAAGTCTATTCATAGAACTTCCGCAACAAGTGTTACTTTGTTTAACGATACGACTTCAACAACTGAAGTTGCAGTTTCACACGCCGTATCAAATAATAACCAATTTATATTTAGGTCGCACACAATTTATTCAGATGGCGGAACTATTGGACTTTATGCAATGGGTGGTTCAATGATTAGCGAAAACACGAATTTTGTAAATGCAGTTAATACTTATATGAACTCAATTTAATGAAAAGTAATTATTTAGCAAGTCTTTATTTTATTTTTGGATATGCAACTTCAATGTTTATGATGTTTCAAGGACAAGAAAATTACATTGTTTTTGGCGGTATCACTTTATTTTTTTACTTAACTTTCAGTTTGACTGAAGCACTCGAAGATTTAGGATTATGAAACTACAACTTTATTTATTACTTTTCTCAATTAAAAATTCAGCATTGAAACTTATAACAATTTGCTTTTCTTTTTTCTTACCTATTAGCGGAATACTTGGTTTATTATTTGCATTAATTTTAGCAGATACCGCAACGGGTATTTGGAAGGCAAAACATTTAAAGCAGGAAATTACATCCCGCAAACTTTCGGCAATTATTTCTAAATTGTTGCTTTACGAATTGTGTGTAATTCTATTTTTTTTAATAGATTATTTTATTCTTAACGATATAATTTTGGTTTTCTTTTCAGTTCCATTAATGCTCACAAAGGTGTTAGCGTTGGTACTTGCTTCAATAGAAATAATGTCCGTGTCAGAAAATTGGCGCATTGTAAAAGGCACAAATTTGCTCCAATCAGCCAAACTTCTTTTTACCCGTGCGATTGATATTAAAAACGATATAAACAAACTAAAATGAATTTAAGCACACACATTACTTTAGCAGAATTTCAAAATTCACCGACCGCAACAACACACGGAATAAACAACCAAATGAGTGACTCGCAAATTGCTTCCGCAAAACTTTTGTGTGAAAACGTTTTTGAACCTTTAAGAATTCACTTAAACATACCGATAAAAATTAGTTCGGGGTTTCGTTGTGTTCAACTTAATAAAATAATAAAAGGAAGTTCAACGAGCCAACATTGTAAGGGCGAAGCAATGGACATAAAAATAGGTTCTAAAGGTTTTAATTTTATCAAAGACAAATTAGACTTCGACCAATTGATTTGGGAGTTCGGAAACGAAGAAAATCCACAATGGGTTCACGTTAGTTACTCAAAAAGAAATCGTAAACAAGTATTAAAAGCAAGCAAAAAAAATGGGAAAACTATTTATTCTAATTATTAGTCTTTTTCTTTATTCGTGTTCGGCACAATATCACTTGAATAAAGCAATAAAGAAAGGTTACGTTTGCGAAGACATAGCCGACACTTTGACCATTACAAAACTTGATAGTGTTTTAATCACAAAATTTGACACTACTTATTACGAAACGTTTTTAAAGACATTCGACACCATAGTGCAATGGAAAACCCAGTATGTTCCGAGAACACGAATAGAATTAAAGCGAGAATATAAAATTAAAGTTAAGACAATCTATAAAGATAGGATTGTCGAAAAAGCAAAGGCAAAAGCAGAAGGGAAAAAGTCAAAAAATGAATTAAAAAAGAACCGACCTAAAGGAAATTTAAACTTACTTTTTGTAGGTGTTGGAATAGGTTTATTACTTTCATTTCTTTGGAAGTATGCAAAAAAATCATTAATCTAAATTTTTATGGCAAATAATAGCGCAAGGTTTCGACTTAAACAAGACGAAATCGAAATACTTATGCAGTATCGTGGCATCAAAGAAGCAACGGACGAAGCGGGAGTTGATGACAAGGATGTAAAACACGGATGGCTAAAAACCAAAGATGCTTCACTATTTTTTAAAAACCCTAATTTCAAGGTTGAAGAACTAAATGAGATTCAAAGAATCAAAGACGAATGTATAAAAGAAGTAAAAGCATATGCGCCTAAATATCCAACTATAAAAACTATAAAAAGCACGGATGCACATTTATTAGTTATAGACATCGCAGACTTGCACATAGGAAAACTTTCAAGTGCATTTGAAACTGGCGAAGACTATAATTGCCAAATAGCCGTTAAACGTGCAAAAGAAGGGATGCAAGGCATTTTAGACAAAGCAAAGGGTTTTGATATAGATAAGGTATTATTCGTTGCGGGAAACGATATTTTACACACCGATAACGGAAAAACAACAACGGGTGGAACACCACAAGATACGGATGGGATGTGGTTTGATAATTTCATAATGGCAAAGAATCTTTATATAGAACTTTTAGAACAATTAATGAGTTTTGCAGAAGTCGAAGTTGTGTATAATCCAAGTAATCACGACTTAATGCACGGCTTTTTCTTGATGCAACTGATAGAAGCACACTTTAGTAAATCCACAATCAATTTTAACGTTAATTTGCTACATCGCAAAGCATTTAAGTACGGAAACAATCTTATTGGAACGACACACGGGGATGGCGCAAAGGTTGAAAACCTTCCTTTATTACTTGCTACCGAGTTTCCAGTTCTTTGGAGTCAAACAAAACACCGCTATATTTATTCGCATCACATACATCATAAGCAAAGCCGTGATTTTGTCGGAGTAACATTTGAAACGTTGCGAAGTCCTTCATCAAGCGATAGTTGGCATAAAAAAAATGGATATTGTGGTGTCCCAAAAGCGGTTGAAGGTTACATCCATCACAAAGAATTTGGACAAATTGCACGATTAACTCATATTTTTTAATATCTTCGCAGTTCATAGTTAGTTTTAAAGGGCGGGAGTTAGAAGCAACCGCCTTTTTTTTTGCCCCATATATTAGCCAAATTTGGGACAAACAACTATAAATAGATAATATGTTAGATATACTTTACATAATCGGCATTAATCCGATTTTGTGTTGGTTTTCTGCACCATAAACTTTAAATTTACATTACCATAAACTTTAAATTTACATTGCAAATTAAAACCAATACTTTAGATTTGACATTTTGATAAAGGATAAGTGGTAAAAATTGCCACATTAATTAAATAGACTTGTAATTTTAAGGTGATGCTTTTAATTTGTCACGTTTTTTACAACATAAACTTGACATTTTTATGGTTATAACCTTAATAATATTAAGTGTTGTAAGGTTTTAACCTTGCGGTATTTCCGCCAAGTTGTTTAATTCCCTACATTATTATAATATTTAGCGAATGCTTTCCCTAATTATCTTACTTTATTAAGTAAAAATTACCTTTATTATATGTTTTACTTATTTAGAATTAATATAAATTACACTTTTTTCTATTCAGAAAACGTAATAAACACAAGGGTTTTAAAAAATAATTAAAAATAAATTAAAAATAATTGTTAAAAAGTATTGCAGTTATTAAAATAGTATTTATATTTGCATATAATTATTAACGAAAACAAACACTATGAAAAAAAGACACGATTACCGAACAAGAATTAAAGAAATGAATGCAGAGCAATTAATAAGATATATTCCTTCTTTAAAAGATGACTTATTAAATGCAATAGGTTTGTGGGACGCTACAAGAGAATTAAATATATTGTGCTATGCTGAACAAAGATTAAAAAAACTACAAAAATAATTAAATATTAAACAAGGGGTGCGACTTGGTAACGCACACTAATTTAAAAACGATGAAAACACTAAACGAAAAAATACAATCATTACAAGAAGGAACAAAATTTAGAATTCCATTAATTAGTTCAAGCGGTAATTTATATCGAGTTACTGAAAACGCAATTCAATTAAATTGTGTAAATAATGGTTTTGTATGGATTCCAAAAAGTCAAATTATTGATATTGATGAGTCAAATGGCGAAATTCAATTAAGTTTATGGCTTGAAAAAAAATTAAACCAAAAATCACGCACTCAATCGGGAGCATATTAATTATTTATTAACCAATTTAAAACTAAACAAAATGAAAAATTCAATCGAAAAATTAATGAAATTAAATAACTCAAATTACAAATGGACTTGTTTTTGGGGAGTTTGGCAAATAACAAACCTATCCAACGACGAGTGGGTAATTTGTATTGACGAGGGCAGAATTTATTTTACAAACGAAATGGATATGTATTCTACATCTGAAATTTATACCGATTTGGACGAGGCAAAAATTGTTGCTACATCCATTCTTAACTCACATTTTTAAATAACAATAATTAAAACAAGGGGTGCGACTTGGTAACGCACATTAATTTAAAAACTATGAAAACACTAAACGAAAAAATACAATCATTACAAGAAGGAACAAAATTTAGAATTCCATTAATTAGTTCAAGCGGTAATTTATATCGAGTTACTGAAAACGCAATTCAATTAAATTGTGTAAATAATGGTTTTGTATGGATTCCAAAAAGTCAAATTATTGATATTGATGAGTCAAATGGCGAAATTCAATTAAGTTTATGGCTTGAAAAAAAATTAAACCAAAAATCACGCACTCAATCGGGAGCATATTAATTATTTATTAACCAATTTAAAACTAAACAAAATGAAAAATTCAATCGAAAAATTAATGAAATTAAATAACTCAAATTACAAATGGACTTGTTTTTGGGGAGTTTGGCAAATAACAAACCTATCCAACGACGAGTGGGTAATTTGTATTGACGAGGGCAGAATTTATTTTACAAACGAAATGGATATGTATTCTACATCTGAAATTTATACCGATTTGGACGAGGCAAAAATTGTTGCTACATCCATTCTTAACTCACATTTTTAAATAACAATAATTAAAACAAGGGGTGCGACTTGGTAACGCACACTAATTTAAAAACTATGAAAAACTTTAACCAAGTATTAGACTTTTTGGAACTACAACAAAAAGAAGACAAACTAAACACGAACCAACTGCATTTAATTATTCAAACCTTATGTACATTTTTGAACAAAGAGCAATTGCAGGAAGTAGAAAATTTATTTAGCCAATTTAAAAATAAGACGATGAAAGAATTAATAGACACTACAAAAGACTTTAGAATTGAATTTCAAGACAAAGACAAAAACGAACTTTGGACAAACATTTTAACCGCAGTTGATTTGGAAGATGCAACTGATTACGCAAACAAATTAATGGCAGAAACAAAACTTAATGATTTATACACATTTGTAATAACTGAACTATGAAAAATTTAATCAACTACTTTACACCAGCAACCCAAGAACACAAATTGTTTTTAAAGCACTTTTTAGGCGCTTTAACAATGTTTATTGTGTTGGGTGGTATGTTTTATTGTTTAATGTATTTAAAGACCTTATAAGATGGAAAATAGAAATTTGGGTATTTGGAATAGGGGGTGGGAATTAACGTATGAATTTTTAGGTTGGCAATACTCAATTGCGGGAACGTGGGAGTTCAACGACTATGACGAAGTAAGTGAATACGCTTTTATTGAATTAGATGTTGATGTTAGCGAAAAATGGATAATTGAAACGGATGACCATTTACAACCGCACATTTTAGGTGTTCGTATTTTAGAAGATTTAAGACTTGAAATGCAAGAAATCATAAATTCCGATTTAGCAAATTATGACTTTTGGGAATGGAAGGTAAGCAACGATGACTCTAACTATAATTTTTACCACGAACTATGACAAGCGGAACTATTTACGACCAGTTAGATTGGTGGCAGAGACAATGGCGCGGTTCATTTGATTTAGGGTTATACCTTGAGATTTGCAGAATAAAAAAAAACGAAAACCAAAAACAAAAAAATATGAAACGATTTAAAGCGACTTTTAAAACTTGGGCGAATCCAAACGCTCCAATGAAATTAGAAACACGAATTGTTGAAGCATACGATTTTCAACACGTTAAGAATTTAATTCAAAAAAACGATGACATCATTGTCGAAATCAAAGAAATAGAGTTTACAAATAATAACAAATAAACTTTACAAATAACAACATTTTTGTCGCTTATATTTTACATTATGTGACAAAGTAAAACTTATAAATAACAAGTAAAAACTATAAAAATGATAGAACTAATAAAAGAAATAATAGAACAAGACGGGCTTGCAGAAAAAAACCGCAAACGTGAAATAATCCATAGGAAAATTTATTTGTTCACGGCACTACGAAAACAAGGTTATGCGCTTCAAAAAATTGGCAACTTGTTTAATATGAATCACGCTTCAATTTTGCACGGATTAAGAACTTATCAAAACTTGAGTGATGTTAACGACAAACAACTCCGAATAGACACGGAGTATTACGAACTTCTTTTAAATTTGCCAACTACTGGCAAAGTTGAATATGACTTACGAAAGGAAATTAAGGAAGCAAGAAACTTAACGGATTTGCGAAACATACAAGGAAGACTTAAAAATAAATTTTACTAAAATGGCAGAAGAAAAAAAAGGTTTTGTTTTGTACTGCGACATATTGCATACTATTCAAAAATTAAACGATGAACAAGCGGGTAAATTATTTAAACACATATTAATGTATGTTAATGATTTTAATCCAACTTGCGAAGACTTAATAACCGAAATTGCTTTTGAACCTATAAAACAAAGTTTAAAGCGTGATTTGGTTAAGTGGGATGAAAAGATACAAAAACGGAGTGATGCGGGAAAAGTTGGTGCTAACAAAAGATGGCAAACTATGGCAAACGATAGCAAACGCATAAAGGCGATGGCAAAAATGGCTGATAGTGTTAGTGTTAGTGTTAAAGATATATATAGAGCATTCGCTCATTTATCTATTTCTGAAGATGAAAATAAAAGGTTATTAGAGAAAAATACACAAGCACAAATTGATAGTGTTTTAAGCGACATTGAAAATTACAAAGGTAACACCAAGTATAAAAGTTTATATTTAACCGCTTCCAAATGGCTACAAAAAAACGAACCGACTTCTGAAGGTATTTCACCCGAAGAACTTAAAGCAAAAAAGTATGGATATTTTAAATAGTAAAGGTTCAGCACTTGAATACTTGATAAACTACCGAGACGGAAAAATACAACACGGATTAGGAATTGAAAATGGCTTGGATGAATTTATAAAATTTAAACGAAAGCAAGTTTGCATTATTCTTGGACACGATAACGTAGGTAAAACATATTGGATAAATTGGTACTTTTTAACGTTGGCACTTAAACATAAATTAAGATTTATTATTTGGAGTGGCGAAAATCAACACGGACAAATATTGCGAGATTTGGTGCAAATGTATTCGGGAATAAGTTTTAAAGAATTAACTCACGACCAAATAAGAAATTATAGTGCCTATATTGAACAATACTTTACATTTGTAAAAAATGACCGATTGTATAAGCACGAAGAATTATTTAAAATCTTTCAAGATAGTGAATGTGATGTTGCGTTAATAGACCCATTTACGGGACTTGACCGCAATATGACTTACGAAGGTAACTACCAGTTTATGAATTCGGCAAGAGAATTTGTCAATAGAACTGGTGTGACACTATACATAAACACGCACCCGAACACCGAAAGCGGAAGGAGTTCCAATATTTATTCTGAAGGGGAATTTAAGGGACATTTGAAAAGTCCGCTCAAAGACGGAATCGAAGGTGGTAAGGCATTTTTAAATAGGTGTGACGATATGATTGTCATCCACCGACTAATAAAACACGAAGTAATGAAATTTGTAACTTGGATTTCTACGGAAAAAATCAAAGACATTGATACTGGCGGTAAACATACAAGTTTAAACGACCCCGTTTATTGCGAATATAATTATGGACTTGGATTTAAAATTTATGGAAAAGACTCTTTAGAAAAACACCGACCTAAACTAAAATAATATGGAACTTGACTTATTAAGTAGCAGAATAAATCTTAACCACACTTGTTTAAAACTTGAAGTGAGTTTGTATGAGATAAAAACGAACCATCCCAAAAGAACGGATTTAATAACTTCAATGCAATCTTCTTTAAAAGACATTAGACGGGCAATGTTAGTTTATGATACTTTAGAAAAAGAGTTTAGAACGGCACGGCAAATGAACTTTAATTTAGAGCGGTTAAATTTGGAAAAAATACAAGAAATACAAAACCTTAAAAGACAAATTGAACTTAACAATATTGACTTGTGAAAACACGAACTAAAAAATGCTTTAATTGCAAAGAAGAATACACGCCCTTCAACACACTACAAAAGTTTTGTTTAAAATTAGAATGTATAAAAGTAATGGTTGAATCGCAGAAATTAAAGGAGTGGAACAAGAAGAAAAAACGTATGATTGAAGACTTAAAAACAACAAGTGATTATCTAAAAATTGCCCAACAAGTTTTTAATCGTTACATAAGACACCGAGACAATGGATTAAATTGCATTTCGTGTGATAAGCCTTGCAAAAAAGAAAATGCTGGTCATTATTATTCGCAAGGCGGACACTCAAACGTAAGGTTTTCAGAAGAAAATTGTCATTTACAATGTGAACATTGCAACACTTATTTAAGCGGTAACCTATTGAACTATCAAATAGGTATAGAAAAACGAATAGGCTCACAAAAACTAATGGAACTCCAAGCAATTGCCCACGAAACAAAGAAGTGGACAAAAGACGAATTGAAAGAAATAATTAAAACCTATAAACAAAAACTAAAATGATAGAAATAAACGTAACTGAACAACAATTAGAACGTGCAAAAACCTTATATGAGTTTAAAGTCTTAAATAATTCTATCAGTAAAGGCAAGGGGAATTTAATTGGGGCAATTGGTGAAATAGTTGTTTTTGATTATTACACAAACAAAGGTAAAAATGTAATTCACGCACAAAATTTTCAGTATGATTTGATAATAGAAAAATATAAAATTGAATGCAAAACTTTAGCATCAAACGTGACACCCAAAGATTATTATAATTGTCATTTAAGCACATTTAACGATAAGCAAGATTGCGATTATTATTGCTTTTTACACGCTTTAAATGATTTCAGCAAGGTGTGGATAAAGGGTATGCTATCAAAACACGAAGTAAACCAATTAAAAACCTTTAAAAAAAAGGGGGATGCGGATGGAAAATTTACTTTTAAAGAAGACACTTGGGTAATAAAAAACTATCAGTTAAAGAAAATTTAAATGTAAATTGTTAATAACTTTTTTAATTTAATTAGTTTTAAATATAAAAATGTTGTAGATTTGCATATAATTATTTACTAACTATTTAAAACCAACACTATGAAAGCAATTAAATTAACATCAGAGCAATATCAAAGAAGTTTAAAAGCGGGAATGAACCATATATGGTTATATTCTAAAAATGAAACTACGCAACGTACGCATAATAATAGTATTTTTTTATCTCGAACAATCGGACTTCCATTTGCTTGTTTAGTTTTAGAATACGATAGTTGTATTTGTGATGAAGATATTCAAGAAGTATTTGGTAAAGATGCTTTTTATGATGGCGCAGTAAGTCCTAACGATAAAGAAAATATGAATGTAGATGTTTACTACGTTAAAGGATTATCTAATTAATAATAAAAACAAGGGGTGCGACTTGGTAACGCATATTTTTTTAACCTTTAAAAACTAACCAATGAACAAAGAAGAAATGATTAAAATTATTAGAACTTGTAAAGAAAAAGGTACGCAAGAAGAAGTGTCTTTTGATTATGCAGTAGAAAAATTAAATGGCTATTGGAATGACATAGAAAATTTGTTAATTCAAGGCGAGAAATTATTTACTCCTTATGCAACTTACCAACTAAAAAAGTAGAAGAATAAAAACAAGGGGTGCGACTTGACAACGCACTTTTTTAACTAACAAATATAAAAACTATGAAACACTTATTTAAAGCATTAGCACAATTTCAGCAAGAAGTTCCAGTTATCCACAAATCAACTCAAGGGTATGGATATACTTACGCAGACTTGCCAAAAATCCTTGAAGTAATTAATCCGCTACTAAAGAAAAACGGACTTGGATTTACTCAACTTCTTAATTCACGGGATGGCGAAAACTATTTAGCGACCATTCTATTCCACGTTGAAAGCGGTGAAAGTTTAGAAAGTAGCACGTTGATTCCACAAATTGAATTGAAGCAAATGAATTTATACCAAAGTTTTGGAAGCGGTTGCACCTATTTTCGTAGGTATTGTTTGAGTTCGATTTTGGGCATTGTTTCTGAAAAAGATATGGATGCAACTGGCGAACAAGTAAAACACGAACCAAAGAAACCAACGATAACAAACGAGCGTTTTCAAAAAGCAATTGATGCAATAGGTAAAGGAGAATTTACAACCGAGCAATTAGTCGCAACTTATTCTTTGACTCCCGCACAATTAAAAACTTTAGCGATATGAAAAAAATTACTGAACAATCTATAAACGCATTTCTAAACGCAGAGAATTTTAACAAAGCAAATACAAGCGTTGAAGTTTTACCAAACGTAACTATTTTAAAATTGCATAATAATCCAATAGCGTTTAAATACAACGACTCTAATAAAACTTTGTCAATCACTAATTGTGGTTGGTTTAGTAACACGACTAAAGAACGGCTCAATGGTTTACCAAATGTTAAAATCAATCAAAAAAACTTTGAGTGGTTTCTAAATGGTAAACAATGGGATGGCAAATTAATTGATATATTATGAAGATACGTTGTTCAGCATTGGGGCGGTTGATGACCGCTCCACGCAATAAGACCGAACTATTAAGTCAAACGGCAAAGAGTTACATCCAAGAACTTGTTTTAGAACACAAGTATGGCATTAAAAAAGAGTTTAGTTCACGCTACACCGACAAAGGATTACAATGTGAAGACGAAGCCATTTCTTTAGTTAACGATGTTTTGGGTTTGGGTTTTATATTTAAAAACGAAGAACATTTCCAAAATGATTGGATAACTGGCACACCCGATGTAAACACAAACGATATTCTTTTAGAGATTAAATGCAGTTACGAAGCATCAACGTTTCCGTTCTTTGAAACTGAAATCCCAACCCCCGCATATTTTTTTCAACTGCAAGGATACCTTTGGTTAACGGGCAAGACTGAAGCACTACTTTGTTATTGCTTGGTGAACACACCAATAGAAATTGTAGAAGACGAAGTAAGACGGGAACATTGGAAACACAAAGTGATTGACGAAGATTTAGAAATCCGTGACTTTGTACAAAAGAAGCATAACTTTGACCAAATCCCCGACAATCGCAAAGTGAAAGTATTTAAAGTTGAGCGTGATGAAACAATCATTTGGGCAATACAAGAAAAAATTGAAGAAGCAAGAATTTATTATAATTTATTAAACGAAGTAATATGAAAGAAAAAACATTAGCAACAATTATTACAATTGTAGTTTACACTTTTGCAATCGTAGGGTTTGTGAAATTTATAACTTGGGCAATATGAAAACACGAATGAAAAAGATATGGCAATACTTTTGTTACATAAACAAAGAAGTGTTAAATTGTCAAGTATTCACGGGAAGGGGTAAATTTTAAACTATGGACATACAAATAAAAGACAAAAACGTTTTAAGCGTAATGGCACGATTTAAAGAACGTTCAGAAGCGGGAATAAAGAAATACCAAACAACGTTAGAACGAACCGATTTAAGCACGTTAGAATGGCTTACACACGCACAAGAAGAAGCAATGGACTTTGTTCTTTACTTGGAGCGATTAAAACACGAATACAAACAATTTAAATAAATAAACAAAATGGAAACAAAAATGAATACTGGTGCAATTTTCAAGAACGAAAACAAAAAGGCAGAAAACCACCCCGACTACAAAGGAAAAGTAAATGTAAATGGTAAAGAAATGGAAGTAGCGTTATGGCTAAAGACATCTGCAAAAGGTCTTAAATTCTTTTCAGCAAGTTTTAGTGAGCCTTACATAAAGATTGAGCCACAAATTCAAAATAATGAGCCACAAATAAAAGAATACGGAGATGCTAACGATGACTTACCATTTTAATTATGCACATACAAGACGAACAACTACGCAAAGAAGTACACAAAGTTTTAGCGTTTAAAAAACGAAACAACATCGTTAAGGAAATTCAAAGCAATGGGGTGACCTTTCACTTCTTCCAACTCACAAACTTCTTGGAAGGTAAAGATGTTTCACTTTCAACATTAAAGAAAATTGATTATTACATAAACAAATGTTGATAGAAGAAATAACTGAACGATACAATGAAGAAAACTTTTTATTGTTAGAAGGTCTTAACGATGCAATTATCGGAGTAGAAGAAAGAAAAATGGTTTTGATTTATTCAGTAAAAAAATGTCTCAATATACTTTCAAAACAAATGAGTGAAGAAGAAGCGATAGAACATTTTTATTATAATATTTTTGGAAGTTATCTTGGTGAACAAACACCAATTTTTTGTTTTGATGAATTTTAATCTTGCCAGTTGAAAAAAAAGTAGGCGCAGACTTAATTGTTTGCGCTTTTTTTGTTGTACACAACTAATTGTTAATAAATTCGTTTGTTTATTGTTGAAAAATTAATCATACATTTGCTTAATATCTAAACAATATAAATTGGAATGGTTAACTAAAGTTGCAAAGCATCATAACGAATGGGTTAAAATGGTGAACTCATTTGGCGAATACTTCTTTGCTGAAGACATCGTACAAGAAACGTACATAATGTTGTACAAATGGAGTAGCGAAGAAAAACTATTTAAAGACGGACAAATCAGTAAAGGTTATATGTGGTTGGCTCTCAAGAATACTTTTCTTCAACACATAAACAAAAAGAACAAAATCTCATTTATATCATTAGAAGATGTTTGCAATTTAGCAGAAGAAAACAACACCGCAGAAAACGAAGCATACAACGACCTAATAAATAACGTAGATAGTGAGTGCGAAAACTGGCATTGGTATGATAGGCAATTGTTTGAGTTATACAAAAACACGGACAAAAGTTTAAGACAAATAAGTGCAGAAACTAATATAAGTGTTACAAGTATATTCAACACGATTAAAACTTGTAAAAGACGAATTAAAAATAATGTAGGGGAAGACTACGAAGATTTTATAAACAATGATTACGAACTAATAAAAAAAACAAAATGAAAACTGAAAGTAAAGGATTAGGAGACACATTAGCGAAAATTACAAAAGCAACGGGTATTGATAAAGTTGCTAAATTTGTATTAGGGGAAGACTGCGGATGCGATGAAAGAAAAGAAAAGTTGAATAAACTATTTCCATACGCAAAACCAAAGTGTTTGACCGAAGAAGAATTTAACACGTTAGACACATACTTTGAAAAAAACACGGACACCTTGACAAGCGAAGAACAATTAAGTTTTATTGCAATAAACAATAGGGTGTTAGAACAAAAATTAGTTCCTTCTTCTTGCGCCAGTTGTTTAAGAGATTTGGTAAGCAAGGTTAGAGTTATCTATAACGAATACAAAGAAGGAAATTTAAATGCTGAAGAAGAAACAATAGTGAATCAATAGTGAAGAAATGGCAAACGAAGAAAATTTAAAACCATTTAAAAAAGGTGAAGTATCAAATCCAAATGGCAGACCGAAAGGAAGCAAGAACCGAAGCACAATTGCAAGGCAATATCTTGACTTAATAACCAAACAAAAAAACGGACTCACGGGCGAAGTTGAAGAATTAAGCCAAGAAGAAATGATTACATTGGCGATGTTGGTTAAAGCAAGTAAAGGAGATGTGAACGCATACAAGGCGGTTATGGATAGCGCATTCGGACAACCTAAACAAACAACCGATACTAACTTGAGCGTTTCAGACTTTAATGTCAAAGACCTATTCAAAATTGATAGCCTTAAATAAAAAGTTTAATTATCTTGGAAGCGAATCACGATACTTCATTGTAACTGGGGGTCGTGGTTCGTCCAAGTCTTTTAGTGTCACAACCTTTTTACTTCTGCTAACTAACGAAAGCGGACACATCGTATTGTTCACACGATACACTTTGGTTTCGGCATCCATTTCTATCATACCCGAATTTATAGAGAAGATAGAGTTGATGAAAATGCAAGACCAATTCATCGTAACAAAAGACGAAATAATAAACATCGTCACGGGTAGCAAAATAATATTTAGGGGAATCAAAACAAGTAGTGGAATACAAACGGCAAACTTAAAATCTTTGCAAGGTGTCACAACTTTTGTATTGGATGAAGCCGAAGAATTAACGGACGAAGAAACCTTTGATAAAATAGATTTGTCCATAAGGCACAAGACAAAACAAAACCGAGTTATTCTTATTCTTAATCCTACCACAAAAGAACATTTCATATATGACAAGTTCTTTGAGAGTAAAGGAATAGAACAAGGTTCATCACTAATAAAAAACGATACTACCTACATACACACAACGTACTTGGATAATATTGAAAACCTATCCGAGTCCTTCTTAAACCAAGTGGAAAACATAAGGGTAAGAAGACCCGAAAAGTATAAGCACGCAATTATGGGCGGATGGTTGGATAAAGCGGAAGGTGTAATCTTTACCAATTGGAAACTTGGGGACTTTAAAGAAGTTGGAGTAAGCGTATTCGGTCAAGACTATGGGTTTAGTAACGACCCCACCACGTTGGTTAAAACAAACATTGACAAGACAAACAAAATCATTTACGTTCAATTACTCTATTATAAACAAGCATTGACCACAAGCCAAATTGCAAGATTGAATAGTGAGTATGCCGAAAAGAATTTAATAGTGGGTGATAATTCCGAACCACGATTAATAAGCGAATTGAATGCTTTAGGTAATAACGTTGTGGCTACAATCAAAGGAGCGGACTCGGTAATCTACGGAATAACTTTGCTACAAGACTACGACTTAATAGTGAGTGAAGATAGCGTTGACTTAATAAAAGAACTAAACAACTATTCGTGGCTTGAAAAGAAAAGCAAAACACCAATAGACAAACACAACCACGCAATAGATGCTTTGCGTTACGCAGTAGCATATCAACTTGACAACCCAACACGGGGACAATACTTTATTAGATGAACGATTTAGAAATAATGATGCAAGCGGTTCAGATATACATCTTCCAAAAAAAAGGTGTAAAGGTTCGTATTTATTTACGAGACATCCGAGATATTAATATGCTAAAACAAGCATACGATTACATACAAAAAAACGAACACAACAAAAACACCAATAATTAATTATATAGATATGAAGTTAGAATTAAACGTACCGACTACTTTAGAAGAAATCACATTAAGTCAATACCAAAAGTTCCTAAAGACACAAGAAGGAAGTAATGACAATGAATTTATTGCACAAAAAATGGTTCAGATTTTTTGCGGTATTGATTTCAAGGACATCGTAAAAATGAAGTTAACGGATTTGAACGAATTGATTTTACATTTTAAAAGTCTATTTGAGCAGAAGCCAAAGTTTCAACCAACGTTTAAAATCGGAAGTCAAGAGTTTGGATTCATTACAAAACTTGAAGACATAACATTCGGTGAATATGTAGACCTTGAAAACAATCTACAAAAGTGGGAAACATATCACAAAGCATTAGCGGTGATGTATCGCCCAGTTAAAATGAAGTTTAAAGATAAGTATGAAATAATTGATTATACAACTATGCCCGAAATGCAAGACTTAATGAAGTTTGCGCCTTTGGACATAGCGATTAGTTCAAGTGTTTTTTTTTGGAATTTAGGAAGCGAATTATTACAAAGTTCACTTTCTTATTTGGAGACGGAAGTAATGATGAATCCGAAGATGGCGGAGAATATAATGAAGCGACTCAATTTGGAAAATCTTGGGGATGGTATACAAGCCTTTACCGACTTGCAAACGGAGATTTCACAAAATTTAATGACATCACAAACTTCAAACTTACTGAATGTCTCACTTATCTTACCTTTGAAAAGCAAAAGCAAGACATTGAAAATCGCCAATTAAAAAAATATAGAAGATGAGCAATTATTACAATTTATTAGATAGACTTAAAACACACTTTGATGCAGATTTAATTGTAAACACAATAACACAAGGAGACATTTTTAAAGTTGATTTGGCAAAGCAAACGATATTTCCATTGATTCATATAATTGTTAATAGTAGCACAATTGATGAACAAACCATAACTTGGAATGTAAGCCTTATCGCAATGGATATTGTAGATATTTCAAAGTCTGCAACAACCGATGTGTTTTTAGGTAACGATAATGAAATTGATGTGCTAAACACACAACACGCAGTATTAAATAGAGTATACGATATTTTAAAACGTGGGACTTTAATGTATGATTTATTCCAAGTAGAAGGCACGGCAACTTTAGAACCATTTACTGAAAGGTTCGAGAATTATATGGCGGGATGGACAATGACACTTGACATAGTAACACCCAATGAAATGACAATTTGTTAATATGGAACAATCCGAAGTACAAAAAACACTTGAAAAGTTTCGTGATTTTGTTATTGCTGAAGCAAAAAATAATTTAAGTCGTGACAATAAAATTGTGTCTAAAGGACTTTTTGAAAGTTTAAATGGAAACGTTAGGGCAATGCCTAATAGTTTTTATATGGACTTTGAAATGAATGATTATGGAAAGTTTCAAGACAAAGGAGTTAAAGGTAAAGACCCAAATGCTTTACCAAAAGAATCAAAAAATTACGGAGTTCAAAAAGCACCGAATTCACCTTATAAGTTTGGAAGTGGTTCGGGGCAAAAAGGCGGATTAACAAAAAGTCTTGACAAGTGGATAATTAGAAAAGGATTATCACCAAGAGACAAAGACGGAAAATTTATGAGTAGAAAAACATTAAAGTTTTTAATGGCACGAAGTATTTATTTTTCGGGAATTAAACCAAGTTTGTTTTTTACAACACCATTTGAAAAAGCATTTAAAAGATTGCCCGATGAACTAATAGAAAAGTTTGGGTTAGATGCAGTAAACTTATTTATGTACACACAATTTGCAAACGAAAAAAAATAACAAATGCCAATATTCGCACGTTCACCATTTATTGTTAAAATAGCAGAAACAACCCCAACACCACAAAGTGGTTCAAAATTAGAATTGTTTTTGTATAATGGTTCAGTTGTTCCAAATTTACCTACATACACTTTAAGTAAATTAATACCTTCTCCAACAAACATAACAACGCTATATGACATAAGTCCATACATAAGAGAATTTATAAAATTTACTTCTTGTTCAGCAAGTGGAACTGCAACAACAACACCCGCTATAGAAAAGCTTAATGTTCAAATAAAAAAATATAGGTTGAACGGAGCGACATACACACAAGTCGGAAGTCCGCTTGTATATGTAGCATTTGACGGATATAGTTATTATGAACAAGGCGCAAATTTTGATTTAGGAAATATTGGACTTGATGCAGACACTTATTATTACAATCCAACAAGTGATGCGGGAAAAATACGAATTACTAATGCGGGTGTGCAATATAGAAATTTAACAACAAATACAATCGTTAATACAATTGCAGTTGCATCAACAACAAGAGATGTTAGGCGAGTTGATACAACACTTCAACAACTGGGAAATAAAGTTGAGATTGTTGATGCACAAAACAATGTTTTAAGAACATTTATTTTTAAAGCACTTAACGAATGTAGATATACACCCGTAATTATTGACTTTGTGAATAGATATGGAGCGTGGCAAAGGGAGTTCTTTTTTAAAGCAAGTAACGACAACTTCAATGTTGAAAACACGGAATACAATTTAATGCAAACTGATAGTTTTGCTTTTGATATATCCGAAGGACAAAGGAAAACATTTAATACAAATGGAAGTAAAAAAATAAAAGTGAATACGGGTTGGGTTAATGAAAGTTGGAACGAAGTTTTAAAACAAATTATGTTAAGTGAAAAAATATTAATAGATAGTAAACCCGCAAAAATAAACACGAAAAGCACGGAGTTATTCAAGAAGATAAACACGAAGCAAATAAATTATTCTTTGGAATTTGATTTTGCATACGATGTTATTAATTCAGTTATATAATGAAAAGAGAAGTAGCAATTTTTATTGAAACGGCTTTAGCACAAACCGAATTAAATTATTCACGTTTAGAATTATTCAACGATGAAAAAATTAGTGTAAGTTCGACTATTCAAAATATTAGTGACATAAGCAAAATCTATACTGATTTTTCGCAAGGTTTTACAATTCCTTGTTCACCTATAAACAACGCAATATTTCAGCACTTTTACCAAAACGATGTTGATGCCACAATTTTGTATCAAAACCGATACAACGCATATATTGAAATTGACACAACATTTTTTAGAAGGGGTAAAATTCAACTTGAAAAGACAAACCTAAAAAACGGAAAACCCGATAGTTATTCAGTAACTTTTTATGGTGCGGGAGTTTCTTTAAAAGACTATTTTAATGAAGACAAATTAAACCAATTAGATTACACAACACTAAACCACTATTTTACAAACACGGAAGTTTACAACCGAGTCACAATAGATAGTTCAGTAAATGATTATAACGTGCGTTATCCTTTAATAACTTCAAAAAAAGTTTGGCAATTTGGCGCAAGTGTTCCAATGCCGACTGCAAATTTACCGAGTTGGTATACTTACCCAAATGACAATAGTAATAATTTAGGACACTTTAACGGAAGAATTTTTTTAACTGATTTATTTCCAGCGGTTAGAGTTGCAAGTATATTTGATTTAATCCAAACAAAATACGGAATAACATTTAATGGCATATTTTTAACTTCGGATATGTTTAGAAAAGCATTTTTGTGGTATAAAAATAAAAGCCAAATATTTGAAGTGAATTCGCCAACAAATGTTACTTGGGCATCAACTTCAGTAGACCCCGCAGACCAAGTAATTTTTAACACAACAAATAACACGTTTCAAAATGGAATTTTTCAATCATCTGCAAATGGTGGAGTATTTCACGACCTTGCAATTAGTGTAACTTCTACAACTCCAATAGGAGCCGTTGGATATTTAGACCTTTATGTTAATGGAGTTTTTGCAGTAGCATATTCTATTTATGACGGACTGGTAACTTTTCCAATACCTATAAATGGAATAGGAAATGGAATAATAAGTTTTATTATTAGAACAACATCACCAATTGTTTTTAATATTACTTTTGATTACATTGCTTATTCTCTCCCAAACTATATTCCACTTTGTATTGCACAAGCAACATCAGTTACAAATTGTGCGGGAAGGACTGATTTAGCGGGGTTAGCGCCCGATATGAAAATTGCGGATTTTGTTTCGGGTATATGCAAAGAGTTTAATATGACTGCATACTCAACCGAAAAAAACGTATTTACTTTTGACCCGATACCATATTGGTATGGAAGGGGAGTTATTAAAGACATAACAACATATGTTGATGTTAAAAGCATTGAAATTGAAAGAATGAAACTTTACAAGTCTATTGAGTTTAAGTACCAAGATAGCGAATGTTTTATGAATAAAGCATTTTTAGAAAGTCCATTTAATGCAGATGCACACGGATATGGAAATCTAAAAAAAGGATGGAATTATGACGGGGGAGAATATAAAATTGAAAGTCCATTTGAAAACTTACTACACAATAATTTTCAAAACAATTTACAAGTAGGTTACGCATTAAATAAAGAATTTACATCCTACATTCCAAAACCTTGTTTATTGTATATGAACCAAAAAACAAACTTAACAAGTGGACAAATATTTTGGAATGGACAAGCAAATATAACGGGTTACGTTCCATTTGGACAAGATAGTAATATTTTAACTACGCAAGGACTTATTCCATTAACATTAAATTTTGGTGCTGAAATCTCAACTTTTTATAATGTTGTAAACACGAACACCCTTTACGAACTTTATTACGGAAGTTATTTAAATAACCTATACAACAAAAAAAATAGGTTAGTAAAAGTAAAAGCGATTTTACCAATTTCTTTATTGACAACTTTAAAATTAAACGATAGGTTAGTCATTAGGGACAAGCGTTATATGATTAACGAAATGCAAAGTGATTTGACAATGGGAGATGTGAATTTTTCTTTGATTAGTGATTTTGCAGAAGTTAAACCATTTGTGAATACTTTTACACCCGTTTCAACGGGGGGTAATCAAATGATGCCAATTATATTTGGAAATGGAGTTACGGAAGTTTCAGTATTAAAAAGTGCAAATGCAAGCAACGTTACTTTGTCAAACGTTAAATTTACAACTGAAGAATTTTTAATAATCGGAGTTCCGCCAAACGTAGCAAGAATAATTGAAATTTCATTAATAAGCACTTACCAAGACGGAAGCACGGACACAAGTTATATTATAATAAACCAACAATGATAAATCAAATAATTGAAATGCTTTTATTAAGCAACTTTTACGGAGTAAGCGAAAACATAGACATCGCAAAAGGTAAATATAAGTTTACTACAAGCATAAAAGAACAATGGAAACAAGAGTTAAGAAAAAGATTTATAGCAAAAAAATTAAAGAATAATGTCTGAAAAAAAAGTAATAGAGTTAGAAGTAAATTCTAATTTAGGAACACTAAAACAACAACTCAAAGAAGCAAAAGCCGAAGTTCAAAGTTTAACACAAGAATTTGGTGCAACTGCATATGAGACTGCAAAAGCGGCTGAACGTGCTTCTGAATTAAAATTTGAGATTGCAGAAGGTAATAAATTAATCAAAGCATTTGACCCTACAAAAAGTTTAACTTCAGTAAATGGTGCTTTAGGCGGTGTTCAAGAAAGTATTGGGTTAGTTGGAAATTCTTTGCAAATCGTAGGAGTAGAAAGCGAGACTGCAAGTAAGGCGATGGAAAAAATTGGTCTTGCAATGGAACTTACAAGTGGCATTTCAAGCATTGGAGAAAGTGTTGCAAGTTTTAAAACACTTGGTGCAGTAATAAAATCAACTTCTATTTTTCAAGGTATTTATAATTTTGTTCAAACGGGAAGTTTTAGAGCAACTGCACAAGCCACAACTGCAAAAATTGCAGACACAACCGCTACAATAGCGCAAGGGGTTGCAGTCGTAGGAACTGGCACGGCAATTAAAGGTGCAACATTAGCAACAAAAGCATTTAGAATTGCATTAATAACAACGGGAATTGGAGCAATAATTGTTTTACTTGGTACGGCATTGGATGCGATGGGTATGTTTTCGAGTGGAACTGAAGATGCAGAAGTTGCACAAAAGAATTTAGACGATGCACTTGAACGAACAAATCTTGCATTAGACCGACAAAGACTTTTGTATGACGAAACGGACAAAGTAATTACACAACAAATAAAACGTGATGAAATAAACGCAATAAATCAAGGTAAAAGCGAAAAAGAAATACTAAAAATAAAAACTGAAGGGTCAAAGCAACGTATTGATTTATACAAAAAAGAAAATGACGAAGCGTTTAAAACTTACATAAAATATTCAAAGTCGGGGTCTACTAAACAATTTGAGTCGGCAGAGAAGGCTTGGAAGGAGTCAACCAATAAACTAAAAGATGCGCAATTAGATTTTGATTATGAAGAAGCCGAAAGGAACAAGAAAAAAGACAATGGTGAGTCCAAGAGACACGAAAAAAAACATAAGGAAAAAGTACATACAAAAAAAGATAACAACAAAGAAGAAGTTGATTTAGAACAACAAAAAGCCGATAGAATTAAAGAGATTAACGACAATTTATTGGCATATTACGATGCAATAGAATCAAATAGGCAATCTAAATTAACGAGTGATAAAGAAAAAGAAGAACAAGAATTAGCAAATAAATACGATGCACTTTATTTATTAGCAGACAAAGCGGGAAAATCTACAAAAGATTTACAAGAAGAACAAGGAAAAGAATTTAGTGCTATAACACAAAAATATGCTGAAATAGATAGACTTGCAAAAGTAGAAAAAGATGCAAAAGAAAAAGAACGTTTAGCAACTGAAAAAGCGGTTTTAGAAGAATTAACTTTAAGTGAGAGCGATTTAAAACTTGCTAAATTAACAACTGAATACGAAAAACAACAACTTTTATACAAGGACAATAAAGACATTTTAATGGCACTTGATATTAAATTTGATAAAGACAAACAAGATTTAGAAAACGCAGAACTTGCAAGAAAAAGAGAGATGAACAAAAAAGGCATTCAAATGGCAATGTCGGCTTTATCCGTAATTAATGATGCCATACAAATGGGTGCGGGTAAAACCGAAAAAGACCAACGTAGAGCATTTAAAGCACAAAAAGCATTTAACTTGGCTTCAGCGGTAACAAATACTTATTTAGCCGTTACGGGGGCATTAACTGCGGGTGGTAACCCAATTAAATTGGCAACGGGAATGCAGTTTGTTGAAGCGGGAATTGCGGGGGCATTAGGAGCGGTTCAAATAGCAAAAATTGCTAAAACACAATTTGAAGGTGGTGCTTCAGCAGATACAAGTGGCGGTGGCGGTGGCGGTGGTGCAACTGCGCCAACAATGTCCGCACCACAATTTAATGTTGTCGGTCAAAGCGGTGTTAATCAACTTGCCAGTTTAGGGCAACAACCAATACAAGCGTATGTTGTTTCGGGTCAAGTCACATCACAACAAGCACTTGATAGAAATAGATTAGCCAACGCAACTTTAGGCGGGTAGAAAATGCAACAAACAAACAATAATTTAATTAAATAAATATGAGAATAGTAGAACTTATTATTGACGAAAAAGACGAAGAAAGCGGAATTTCCGCAGTAAGCGTTGTTGAAAGTCCCGCCATTGAAAGTGACTTTATTTATCTATCTAAACACGAAATAGAGTTAAAAGAAGTTGATGCTGAAAAGCGAATACTTATGGGAGCGGGTTTGATACCTAACAAACAAATTTACCGCAAGAACGAAAAGGGCGAAGAATATTATATTTACTTTTCAGAAGCAACTATTAGAAAAGCAAGTGAATTGTTTTTAATGAATAGTAATCAAAATAATGCGACTTTAGAACACAAGCAAAAGTTGGAAGGAATGTCAATTGTAGAAAGTTGGATTGTCGAAGGTGACCACGACAAGTCTATGAACTATGGATTTAATTTTCCTAAAGGAACTTGGATGATTTCGATGAAAGTAAATAACGATGACATTTGGAGCAAAGTAAAACTTGGTGAAGTAAAAGGATTTTCAATTGAAGGTTATTTTGCAGACAAATACGAAATGAGTTTTAAAAATATAGAAATGGAAGAACAAGTAACAATTGAAAAAATCAAAGAACTAATTACAAAAAGCGAATTAGCAAATCAAAAAGTAGAGTTAGCAGATTTAAAAAGTTTAGAAAATAGACTAAAAGACATTTTTGTTTATGAAAAAAAACTTGATGTTATAAACCCTAAACTAATTGAATTAAACAAGCAAAAACAAGATGCCGTAAGTCAATTAA
>Ga0209768_10000432_pt1 | contig 28796 bp, 35 predicted proteins | sample LauGreSBDMM110SD_3_FD_187564 | JGI IMG/M metagenome (GOLD analysis project Ga0209768, IMG submission 187564) | Freshwater lake microbial communities from Lake Michigan, USA - Sp13.BD.MM110.SD (SPAdes) (version 2) | ecosystem: Environmental > Aquatic > Freshwater > Lake | place: Lake Michigan... | reverse complement strand
AGGGCGGTGCTCGCCAAAAAGTGATCGACGGCTTATCCAAGCGCACCCTGATCACCGAGGGCGGCAAAGACTGGCTCATGACTGCAGAAGGCTACGAGGCCCTAGGTGTCCCTCGCAAAGCGCCAGTGAGCGCCCAAGTACTCGCAGAGATCATTGAAGTGGCGGAGCAATCCAAGCCACGCACCCGAGACAACAGCAAGCAGGCGCAGGTGACCGCCATGCTCAAGCGCCCCGAGGGCGCCACGATCGAACAGATTTGCGAGGCCACACAGTGGCAAGCCCACACGGTCAGGGGAACGTTTGCCGGCGCATTCAAGAAGAAGCTCGGCCTGGAGATCACCTCGACGAAAGAGGCTGGTGGACAGCGGATTTACCGCGTCGCCTGACCAGGAGCCAAGCCATAAAAACAATGACCATCACGATCGAGAGAAAGCCCCTGACCATCACGTTCGATGGCCAGGAGATGCAGGTTGAAGAGTTGAGCATCCGACTGTCCTTCGGACGCAAGCCCACGGACATCACCGAAATCGCCGCCACGGGTGATTACGTGGTCTATGTGACCGAGACCCGGGTGATGGATCCAGAGGAATTCGATGGCTTTGCCAAAAACCTCTACAAGTCACGCGACTGGCTTAAGGGCAAGGGCGGGTATTTCATGTTGGGCCGGTTGTGCGTAGAAGTCCACGCACCGGGTCGTCCATACCTGTACGTGGATCCGTCCGGCGGGGACAGCGGCCGTTATGTGGCCAGGCTGGGCTGATCGGGATCAGCTACGGCCTCACCTTCAGGGATGGGCTCGCCCACCCGGATGGCCTTGCGACCCGTGAACTCCTCCCAGCGCTTGACGATCACATCGACGTACTTGGGATCGAGTTCAATGAGTCGGGCGCGACGCCCTGACTTCTCACAGGCAATCAAGGTGGAGCCCGAGCCGCCGAACGGATCAAGCACCAGGTCTCGCGTCTTGCTGCTGTTGCGCACCGCACGCTCGACCAGTTCGACCGGTTTCATGGTCGGGTGCAGGTCGTTCTTGGCCGGCTTTTTGACGTTCCAGACGTCACCCTGATCACGGGCGCCACACCAGAAATGATCTGTGCCTTCGCGCCAGCCATACAGAATCGGCTCGTATTGGCGCTGGTAATCCGCGCGCCCGAGTGTGAAAGTGTTCTTGGCCCAGATGATGAAGGTGGACCAGCGACCGCCCGCTGCACGGAAGGCAGATTGCAGCGTGTCCAATTCCGACGAACTCATGGCGATGTAGACCGCACCCTTGGTGTGGGTGAGGATGTTCATGCAGGCGTCCAGCAGGAAGCTGCCGAAGCCTTCACCCAGGTTGTCATTCATGATCGGGCGGTTCTTGCCCCGCATCTTGTCCTTGGCCGTGTTGGCGTAGTTCACGTTGTAGGGTGGGTCGGTGAAGGTCATGTCCACCAACTCCTCACCCAACAGGGCTTTGAAGTCATCGGGCTTGGTGGCGTCGCCGCACAACAGCTTGTGCTCGCCGAGGATCCAGATGTCTCCGGTCTTGGAGATGGGCGTTTCACTGACCTCGGGCACTGCGTCCTCATCGGTCAAGCCATCCGTCGTGGCATCTTCACCAGCGATCAGGGCTTCCCACTCCTCTTGCGAGAAGCCGGTCAGGCCCAGATCGAAGCCAGCGTCCTTGAGGTCGGCCAACTCAATGCCCAGCAACTCGTCTTCCCAGGATGCGTTCTCACCGATCTTGTTGTCGGCCAGGATCAGGGCGCGGCGCTGCGTGTCCGACAGGTGTTCAAGGGGCACCACAGGCACCTCGGGCAGTCCGAGCTTGCGTGCTGCCAGCAGGCGACCGTGACCAGCAATCACGTTATTCTGTCCATCAATCAGGATCGGAGCGCCCCAACCGAACTCACGAATGCTGGCCGCGATCTGGGCCACCTGTGCCTCCGAATGCAGCTTGGCATTGCGGGCATAGGGGATCAGTGCTTCGACCTGGCGGTACTCGATGTGAATAGGATTCATGGGGACCAGAAATGAAAAAACCCGCCGGGTCTTGCCACATGGGCCACCGGGCGGGTTCGTGAAATCGTGTGATCGGAGACGCATCTCTCGCGACCGTAGACAGAATTTATCGCGAATCCGGGTAAAACGCGACACACCCAAATTCGCGTTTTTTCCGCATCTGTTCGGATCGCTTCGCATGGGTCAGTGGTGACACGAAACGCCTATCAACCTCCACGCGAAATATGGTCCGTGATCACCTGAATTGCGACTTCCCAGTGGCGCTGGGCCGTTCGCGGTGCCACCCCGAAACGCTTGCCGATGTCGTACCAGCGCCAGCGTTCGGCCCGCATCCACACCAGCTTTCGCTGCTCCACCTCCAGACACCGGACCCACTGCATGACCACGAGCATGCGTTCAACCTCTGCAGGCGTGGGCGGAAATCGGTAGACCGGCGCATCGTCACTGGCCATACGCTCGTACTCCGTGCGAACGATGGTGGGCCAGACGTTGAAGTGGCCCTGCACCCTCACCGGTGGCAGGCGATGTGCCGTGCGTGCGGCCTCGATGAGCCAGTTGGCGACGTCGTCCGTCGTCCATGCGAGTGTTGCTGCAACCATGTCATCCCTCCTGTGTGTCCAAAGCCCAGTGCAAGAGCGCCAAGGCATCCGCTTCGTTGTCGTCGGTCACCGGGTGCCCCAGTGCCCGCATGGCCTGCATGACCTCGTCCTTGCTGGCGTTGCCTTTGCCGGTGGCGTGGCGTTTGATCGTTCCGACTGGTACGCCCTGGTACGGCAGGTTGTGGTGCTCGCACCAGGCGGTCAGCGTGGCCAACAGGCCGCCATAGACATGGGCTGCATCCACCCCGGCATGCCGGCGCACCTCTTCGAAGTACACGCTGTGGATGTCGCTGGCCAGGTGGCGCATGTCGCTGAGCCAGCGCTTGAATCGCAGGTAGCGCATGCCACCGCCCTCATAGCGGCTGGGCCGGAAGCTGGTGAATCCATGGGCGAGTTGACCGTCCATCGTTCGCATGGCCCATCCGGTGGTGGTGCCCAGATCGATCGCAAGGACCACGGTGCGTGATGCCGGCACCGGATCGACCGAGTGGGCAAGATCCCTACGTAACGGAGAGAGGGCATCAGCCCCCTCTCCTACGTAGTAGGAGGGGGAGATTTCGCCAACTTCAGAAGTGGCAGAAAGTGAATAAAAACAAGGACTTGGCTCAGTTGGCAACTTTTGCCAACTGCCAACTGCCAACTGAACCGGAAAATGGCTAAGTCGTTGATTCGTAATGGAATTAAGTTGGCAACGGTCTGCCAACTGAATCCAGTTGGCAAAACTTTGCCAACTTCCGCCCCTGTTTTTGCCAACTTGCTCCTGCGTGCTCTTGTGTGTGCCATCGCACAGATGCTGGCCAAAGCGGGCATTTTCCAAAGCGCGGCACATGATGGCGCGTGCGTGCGATTGCGCACCAATGCGTGCGCTCGCCAACGCGCCAACCGTGATGTCTCTATCTTGGCAAATCGTGTTCATTCGGACTCCTGTGGGTCATTGCTGGTTTCGGGGTAGACCCACACTTCCGGGTTCTCGACGGGCATAGCCGCCCCGGAAAGCGGGCACTTGTAGTGGGTGGGAAGGACGCGATGCGGCACCGTGGGCACCTCGCCGGTGTCCGGATCTGGGTCGCCCTGGGGCAGGTTGACCACCATGTCCTCGACGCACAGGTAGCCAAACTTGGAACGCCCAATCGAGGGCAGCCCGTAGTCCTGTGCGTTGCGGAAATACTTGATGTAGCCCTGTGTGGCCAGGGCAGACAGACGCTCGCGGATGGTGCGCTCGCCGCCCAGGCCGGCCTTGCCTTCGAAGGCTTCGGCGAACTGGTTGGCGGTGTAGCAGTTGCCCTTTAGGCTTTCGTCGAGCAGGATCTGCAGGATCACATCGAGCTTGCGCAGTCGCTCGGCATCAAGCCGATGACCATATTCCTTGAGGACCAGCCGCTCGCTGCCGTTCACGATCATCCACTGGTTATCGACCTTGTCGACGCAGCGGGTTGGCAGTCCAGGACCGTTGCGCAACTCGAAAATCAGTTGACGCACCGTACTAGCCTCATCAGGCCGGTGCAGCATCAGGCTGGCGGAGTAGTAGCTGCGCAGGCTGCTCGCGCCGGCAAAGGCCTGGAACGGATCTTCTTCGAACTGGCGTTTGGTGATTTTCTTGGTGTGATGGACCAGGATCACGCCCGCGTCCGGATTGACCGCAAGGTGCAGCTTGGCCACGCGACGCGTGAGGAAAAACATCATCGCGTCGTTGTCGTTCTCACCGCCAACACCGCCGCCGTCAAACACGTTTCGAATCGGATCGATGGCAATGATGTCTGGAGGCTCGCCAGCAAAGTGGGCGCTGATGGACTGGATCAGTTGCTCCAACCCCTCGTCGTTGAGGACCAGTTGCAGCTGGGGCGTGACCATCAGATTGCGACGGGCAAGCGCCAATGCTTCCTTGGGCAGGACGATGTTGTGCATGCGCTCCTTGAGGTACGGGTAGCGAACCTCGGCCTGGATGTAGACAACCTTGAGCGGTCGCGCAGGCACCATGTCCAAAAACGCCACGCCAGCGGCCATGTGGGCAAGCCACGCCAGCAGGAAATCGCTTTTCCCGACCTTGGGCGCACCGCCGAACACGGTGACGCAACCGTGCATGACGATCCGGTTGGAGACGAGATCAGTTGGCACAGGGGTGTCGTCATCCAGGATCTCGCCCATGGTGTAGATGGGCAGAGCCGAGGTGCTGGTCTTGACCGTGATGCGGTCGCCAGCTGAGATGAAGGCCTTGCAGTCAAAGCCTTCGGCGACCGCATCAGCTGCATCCCACTTCTCTGGTTTTGATTCGGGCGGCACAACGATGGCGACCGAGCGACTGCCCGCCGCGACGCAGGCCTTGGCTGCACTTTCTGCGTAATCCCAGCCGGGGAGATCCCGGTCAGGCCAGATCACCACATCCTTGCCCCGCAGGGGCGACCAATCGGTCTTGTCGATGGGCGCGCGCGCGCCGTTCATGGCGGTGGTGGCCACCACCCCAAGCTCAATCAAAGCCTGGGCGCACTTCTCACCCTCCACAAGCACCACCTGCCTGGCTGACGCCATGGCTGGCTGGTTGTAAAGCGGACGCGGATCAGGGGCACGCCACATCCGGGCGCGCACATCCCAGGGCCTGAACTCCTTGCGGCCAGGCTCTGGGTCATAGCGGTAGACCCGGGCGATCAGCGTGCCGTCGGCAGTTTGATAGTCCCAGATGGCGGTGTAGGGGCCAAGTTCATCGACCGGCTGCTGCCGGACGTCGCGCTTGATGGATTTGCTGATGGGTGGCGCCACGCCACACCATTGCCGAACCTCTTCAAGGATCCGGGTGAAATCTGTCTTGACGGACAGGTTGCGCGACAGGCCCCAGGCATCGAACACATCGCCACCCATATCAGTGGCGAAGTCGAACCAAAGCCCGCGTCGCGCGCCCTCCATCTCAACCACGAGGCTCTTGCCGGGTGAACCGTCAATGTCACCCACATAGAACTTCCCACCCCGGATACGCCCTTGGGGGAACAGGAACAGCAGGACGGACTCGAGCCGATCGATCAGCGCATGGCGCAATCCTTCGATATCTTCTGTCGTCCCGGGTAAGCGATCCGCTGCATCGTTGAAGTCGAAGTAGCTAGACTCATGCATCAAGACCCACCCCAGCAGCGTTCCTGCCATGAACAGAAGCGGCACTCCTGGTGGGTTGGCGTGGTCGAGAATCGGGGAAGAACTTCCCCCGCATCGGTGGCCGTGATGACACGCACCGCCCGATCGGACATGCGCTGAGCGAGGCCACCATCGAAGGGGACCAACTCGAACCAGATTTCCTGGCTGTCCTTGTTGATGGCTGTGAAGAGCGCAGGGTTCTGCGAGATCCCCGGAATGCTGGCCTCCATGTAGGCCTGATAGATCGCCATCTGCGCGGCATAGACGGGCTTGGACTTGGCCACACCGTTCTTGACTGTGTCGCGCCAGGACTTGTCGTTCATGGTCTTGCATTCCCACAGCGCGGGATAGCCCATACCCAGTGACGCCGGTCCGCTGTTCAGGATGCCGTCGACGTGTCCCTTGATGCGGCCGCGCGCCACGGAAAATCCGAACTGACCACCCTGAGCTTTGCGGGTGTACAGGTCAAACCCGATCAGGCGCAGCCAACGGATGGCGAGGTCTTCCAGTTGGTGGCCCACCTCGAATACCCGCAGCAATCGACCAGAGAACTCCCGGCCTGGATCCACAGGCGTGCGGGTGTACTCGAACTGGAGCGCACGCTCACAGGCGACTCCCAGGCGTGAAGCGCCCAGATAGTCACGCCGCGTTTGCGCGTCGCGCTCCAGCGCCAGCGCGTCATCAATGAGCGAGCCGACCTGTTCATGAAATTTGGGACGGTGATTGAAGTCCAGCATCACACCCGTCCTTGCTGCCGGCCTGCAGCCTGCGTGGCAATACGCTGCTCAAGGAAGGCACGGTCCTTGGCAGCCATGCGTTCATGCTCTTCGAGCATGCGGTCCTGATAAGCGGACACGACCACATCGATGAGTGTGAGAACCTCCTGCCGGCTGTAGTCGGCCAGTGGCCGTTGCATGCCAATGGAGCCCACGTACTCACCCAGCGGGGCCAGGCAGGACTGCATGGCGGCGATCTCCATGTCACTGGGGTCGATCATCTGCCCCTCCGTTTTGTTCATGAGCTTGGAGAAGGCCTCCTGACAGCGACGCGAGCAGAACACCCACTTGTCGTTGTGGCGAGAAGGATCCGAATGGGGCACACGAGGGTTGAACCAGCCGAACCCTTTGGCTTTGCGGTGACAGACGGCACATTTCACGCAGCCTCCAGAACCTGGTGGGCGTGGGCATCGTTGGCCGCATTGACCAGACGAACGATGGCGTTGCGGTTGAACCGGAAGGACAACAGCGCCGAGGCCTGGTAGCGGGTCAGACCAAAGTCAGCCCTCAACTCTGGCGGCAGATACTGGAGCTGCTTTGGTGTGGGCGATTCGTTGAGCCAGCGACGGGTCTTGTGCGCCGAGTCCTCGGATTCGTGGTCGTTCAGCCAGTCGTCGGCCTTGGCCATGCATACCGTGCGCTCACCCACCGCCAGCAGACAGGTGTTGATTCCCTTGCCGCCACCGATGGCATGCCAACGACCGTTGAGGAAGAAGATCCCGCCCCAGGCATTGAAACCCGTGGCCATGAGCGCGTCATCTGCGCCGAAGAGGTCGCACCAGCGAAAGTTCGAGCGGCTAAGCAAGTCGATCTCGCTCATCACGAACTTGTCGAGCACACCAGCATCCGGGGTCTCCAAGCGCTCCCATACGTGGTCACAGAACGGACACTCCATCACTGCCAAAGGCACGATGGCACCGCATTCCGGGCAATCCTTGGTGGGTGCCTCCCCATCGTGGTCATGCCCTTCAAGATTGACCTCTTGCTCCAGTGCGCCGTGCATGAGGCTGGCCGTGCCGAAGTCCAGCACGATGCAGTCGGTCTTGACCAGACCCGGGAACTCCTGCGGATCAACCGTGCGAAGACCCCGGCCCACCATCTGGATGAAGGTGGACTTGTAGGAACTCGGGCGCAACAGGACCACGCAGGATGTAGGCGTGTAGTCGTAACCCTCGGTCAGGACTGCAACATTGACCACCACCTGGGCGTTGCCGTTTTCATAGGCAGCCAACCGATCCTTGCGCTCGACATCAGACAACTCACCATGAATCAGGACGGCATTGATGCCCGCTTGATTGAATGCCGTGCAGACATCCGTGGCGTGCTCAACGGTTGAGCAGAACACGATGGTCTTGCGGTCACGCGCCTTAGCCTTCCAATTGGTGATCACGGACTCCGTGATCAGGGTCTTGTTGAGGATCGACGCGACCTCGTTCATGTCGAAGTCGATGGCGGTGCGCCGCACCTTGCGCAGGGCTTCCTGTGTGCCGACATCAATGACGTAGGTCCTGGGCGGTACCAGATGACCGCTGGCGATCATCTCGCCCAGGGTGATCTGGTCGGACAGGTTACTGAACACCTCACGCAGCCCCTTTCCATCACCCCGGTTCGGGGTGGCGGTCAGGCCACAGATGGCAGCCTTCGGGTTCTTGACCAGCACCTGGTCGATGACCTCGCGATAGCTGGGCGAGACAGCGTGATGCGCCTCATCAATGACCAACAGGTCCAGTGTTGGCATCTGCTCCAGATTGGCCTTGCGCGAGAGCGTTTGCACCATTGCGAAGGTGGCGTTGCCATCCCAGGACTTTTCGTTGGCGTCGTAAACCGAGGTCTTTAGACCAGGATTCACGCGCCCGAACTTGGACCGGTTCTGCCCGGTCAGTTCGGTACGGTGGGCCAGGATGCAGGCCTTGGCATCGGGCTCAACCAGAAGGCTGCCGGCCACGGCCGACAGCATCACGGTCTTGCCCGACCCGGTGGGCGCAACGGCCAGGGTATTGCCATGCTCGCCGAGGGCCGCAAGGGTCCTCTGCACAAGCAAGGCTTGGCGGGGGCGAAGAATCATGGCATCTCCCCCTTACTGAGCCCAGCTGGGACGACCCGGCACCGGTGCGCGTCCGGTGGCCTGCGCATAGGCGTTGGCAGCCGGCGCACTGGGTGCCGCAGGCGCTGCGCCGTTCATGTGCGCCGAGTACTCTTTGTGGTCAGGTGTGACGGCAGACTTGATGACGCACTTGTCCTGGCCGTTCTGGTCCTTCTCCCAGTCGACCTTGCCGACGAACTCAATACCCTCCAGGTCGGAGAAACCGCTGATGCGACGGGCGTTTTGAGCGGACGGGCTGCTGTCGCTGGGGTTGATGCCGCGAGCGGAGTTCAGGATGGCCTTGATGAAGGTCCGCCCCATGTTGGTCCACTCGGCACCCTTGGCGCTGTACAGCCCAATGAGGGACCACATCTTGCGACGGGCGAACGGCCCCTCGAGCACCACGAACTCGCAGTTCAGGTAAACAGAACCGGTGGTCATGCTGCGGGTGGCATAGCCGCCGGTCCAGCCCTGGGACGGGTCGTCATAGCCACCCGGCTTGATAGTCATGCGAACGCGCACCACAGTGCCTTTGGGGATGAGGTCGTAGCTGGATTGCTCGGCGGCAGAGTTGAAATCGAAGAAAGTCATGATCAGGACTCCTGAGAGGTAATTGCGGGGGTGGTGTTGGAGGCGGGTTCAGCGACGCTGGCCTGTGGACGGGCAAAGTCCAGGCGCTCGCTGGCCGGACGCGCGGGGCCGGCGATCTTTCGCATGAGCCGGCCGAGGTCCGGCTCCTCAATGGCATCGAGGCGACCGCTGCGGTCCTTGGCCGGGTAGCCCCACTGGTTGAGCGTTTGGCACACAAAAGCGCGGTAGCTGCTGCCGTCATCGGCCTTGATCTCAGCAAGCGTGATCACCTCGTCGACGATCCCGGGCAACTCCAGGCCGGTCTTGGAGCCATCAATCTGCAGCGTGAAAACACGGCGGTTGAAATCGTCCAAGGCCTCGTTGAGGATCCCGACAAACCAAACGTTCTTGCGCCGGGTGTGCTGCAGATGGGTGAGCCAGCCGATCATTTCCTGGCCCATCAGGCCGTAGGCGCCACGGCTGTCGGGCTTTCCGGTTTTCTCGGAATAGGCCTGTGGCTGGCCCTTGCTCCATTGCAGGCAAAGTCGGCCGGCCACGGTGATCGAGTCAACGAACACCGTCTCGTACTTGTCCAGCGCGGCTGGATCACCAAAGCGCTGGCACACGGCCTGGAAATGAGCCTCGCTGTAGGGCTGGTCATCTCGCAGGGCCGGGTTCGGCCCACCGATGAAGACGGCGAAGTCGCGGCACTCCTGCCATGTGCGGGGACGGATGGTGTCGCCTGCATAGCCCTCGACAGCCAGGTCACCGGCCTCAAGATCGAAGAACAGCGTGGATGCCGGGGGCAGCGTCCAGAGCTGGGAGGTCTTGCCGATGCCGGACTTGCCGACCAGGACGCCCTTGACGCCACGGCGCTCTGCCAGGCGTTGGTCTGCGGTGATGATGGGCAGGTTCATTTGGCCACCTCCGCAAATTCGTCGGTGAAGAACACTTCGGACACCGTATTGGCGCCGCTGCCTCCGCGTTTGCGGGCTTGCTCATAGAGTTCACGCAGGCCACTAAGACCACGACGGGCTTGTGCCACCTGGGCTTCAATGCCAACGATGGCAAAGGCCAGGTCGTCCAGCGTGGCGTCTTCCAGCGCGATGGTCATGTCATCTGGGCGATGCCCATCAAGTGCCGGAACGAAAATTTCCTCGGGCAGTTCGCGCACGTACCAGTCAGGGCGCTCACGCAATTTCTGAACAGCAGTTTTCTTTTTGAAGAACATGGCAATTACTCCTTCATGAGGGCGAGGCGATACGAGGGCTTGCCGGTCTTGACCGTGCGGGCAACCTCGAAGGCGGACTTGAGGGTTTCGGGCCAGGCGTTGAACTTGGTCTCGCTCACGCGATAGGTGATCTCGACGTACTGCCTGGGGTCATCACCGCTCTCGGTAATGCGACGTGTCATGTCGGCCAGGCGGGTCTGGTCCCACTCGACTTTCTTGGGCAGTTCTGCAGTGACGCGCACATCGCCGTCATCGAAATGCACGACCCCGGTGTCCTTGCCAGCGTCGTGGCGCAGGTTGCGGGCGCGCTCGCCCCACTTGAAGTCGATGGCCTGATCGATGTGATCACTCAGGGCTTTGCCAGCGGCCAACAAATCAGCGGCGGCGCTCTTGATGCTGAAGAGCAGTTCAGCCGGTTGCTGCGCCAACGTGCCTGCCGGGGTGGCCAGCACCTGTTCGGGCGTGAAGGTCAGATCGGTGCTCATGCTGCACCTCCGATCACTTCACGCGTGGATGTGCTCCGGCGCAGGCTGTTGACTTCGAAGGCTTCAATGTCCTCGATCCGGTAACGGACCTGGCCTTGCAGTTTGAGGAAGACAGGACCGATGCCCTCAGAGCGCCAGCGTTCCAGCGTGGCCTCGCTAAGGTCCCAACGGTCAGCCAATTGCCGTTGATTGAGGTGTTTAACACTCACGTTTTTCTCCTTTCAAGTGATTGCGAAAACGTGAGGAAAGTTTCGGAAACGACCGGTGGGCAAAGGGGTGGGCAAAGAGGCCTAAAGGGGTGGGCAAATGCGGCAAATACACCTGCCAGAAACAAAAAGGCCCGGAGGGTTAGTCCGGGCCGTTCTTGAAGGTCGCTTATTGGGCAAATCAGCCTTTGGGCGGTGATGGATCGTTGCCATAGCTGTTGCGATCGCGAATGCGACCGTCTCTTCCATGGATCAGAACCTCGCTTTTCTGGTTGATCGCGATCTCGCGCGCTGCGCGCTCTGCCTCGGCCTGCGTGTTGTGCAGCGAGGTGTCACGGGTATTGCCTTCGCCACGGACGGCCCATTGGTCGTCACGTCGAACTACGTGTTGGTTTTTTCCGGTCATTTGTAGTCTTTCAAAAATAAGTGGTTGAACTTGTGGGGGTTGAGTGCTGATCGGTTCACCCCCCTTCGGATAGCAGGTAGTCGGGGTGCAGCCAGTAGTAGCCCTTCTGGTCTGATTGCACAAAGGTCTCGAACACCTCAGCGTGCCGCTTTTTGATGTTGGCAAACTTAAAGTTTTCTGGAATCTCAAGCGCTTTGGCAAGCAGACGCTTGTGAACCTCATCGCCGTCAGCGTCAAGCAACACCTTCAGGAATTTGAATACCTGCGGTGAGAGCGAGACTTCGGCACCGCCGATCAATGCCACCCGTTTGGTTTCCAAAAGCCGCAGCGATGTTTCGTCTGAGACGACGAGAGGGGCAAGGCCATCGATATAGGCTTCAAGGTTTTCAATGACCAAGCTGCCCTTGCGAAGTTGCGCAACGGCCCTCAGGGGCACCAACAACCGACGACCCAGTCGCCCAGGCTGTAGAGCTTCAATGTCACTGGTGGTGATGGTCAGATCCATGCCGGGTGCTGAAGCCTTATCAAGGGCTTTGTCCACTTCGGCTTGGTTTGCTGCCAGTTGGCATCCGAAAAACAGGCTGTGACGATGCCGCTTGTATTCACGCTCCCCCAGATGCCACAGCACGCCGTTGACAATCTCCGTGACCTGATACCGCGACCTCAATCCCAATGACGCGTTGAGCCAGTCGGCAACCTTGGCAGGGCTCGCCTGCCAAAGACGCGCTCGCTCTTTTGCCAGCGGCACCCAGCCGCACTCGCCACAGTAGGCCCGAAGCTCAATTTGTGATCCATGTGCGACTTGTTCGGGCTGGATTGCACCGCTCATGCAGTCTGGGCACAACACGCCGTCGGCCAATTCAGGGCCAAGACTCAGCGCCTGAACATCCCTCAGATGCTTGAACACCTCAGCTTGGCCACTGACCCACACTGCATCTGGCAAAAGATGATGCCCAGGCTGCTCCAGCAACCTGGACAGCTCCGCCAATGCAGGCGCATTGATGGGGCCCACGATCAGGCGCCTTCAACGGCAGTTGCAGGTTGATCGGCTGCTTCTGCGGTCGGTGGCTGCTGCATTACCCCCAATGCCAGTACGAGCTTTTCCGCCAGTCGGGCATCCGCTTCTTCCATGTCCCGCAGGTTGCTGATTCCCGTTGGCTTCAAACCGATATGCAGCGCCCGACCTTTCTTTGAGTCCCCTTCTGGTATGAAATACAGACTCACGGTTGCGCTGATGAAATTGAAGCCAGTGCCCATGAGCGTCGCTGTGTGCTGCATACGAACACACTCCAATGCATCAGGCGCGTCCTTGTCTGCTGGCGGCTTGACCACGTAATCACACAGAGGCCGTTGGACCGAGCGAAGGCGGCACTCAGAGAGCCGGACCTTCAGCACACCATGGTCATGCAGATCCAGCCCGCTGTGCTCGTCCGGTATGACACCTTCACGCAGCCGGTTGAGCAGGAAAAGCGGCTGATTCACAGCCATCGGCTCCAGAGGCTTCTTGAACACATGCGTGCCCAAGGGGCCGATGAGCTTTTGTCGCGCCTTCTCACCGCCCACCACCAACAAGTCAATCACGCCACTTTCGGGGTAGATGATGGCGGTCATTCGCAGGGGCGGACGCACGTCACGCCACATCGTCTTGTCATCTGCCCCAAACTCAAGGCTGCGCTGAAGGTTGTCCTCTACGCGGATGTCCAACTGCACCCCACCATCAAGATGGCGAGTCAGCACATCAATCTCGCATGCACGGGGTCGGCCTTTCTTGGGTGTGAAGGCTTCAGCCAGGGCTTGACGCAGGGGGGCGATATCAGCAGCGTCATGGTGCAGCTCTTGTCCGGGCGGAATTTGGATCCGCCGCCATGTGCGTTTTCCGATTTCCGCATCGGCCTGCATGATTGACTCGGCCTCGGCAAGTTGGGTAGGCCAGTTGATCAATGCCCATAGCGCGCGCTCGGCATCACTGATGTGGTGCTCAAAGTCGTCCAACATCGCATGCCCCAGCGGAACAGTGTTGCGCAATGCCTGGCCCCCCCGCACTGATGCCATGGTCTTCACGCGACGCAGTTCTGCATAGACGGAAGTCAGTCTGCCCTCGTCCAAGGCATCGAAGCCTTTTTGGATGCTGGTCTGGACATCCTTTTCGGGCTGACTCCAAGCCGCCTCCTCGGGCAGTTCGATTTTTCGAGCCTGGAAGTAAAACTCCCAGTACTGGTTGCGCACCTGGCGCACGAGATCGCGATAGTTGAAGGCTGCCATTTGTTTTTTCCTTGTCGCTCTGGCCTGCGTGCGCATCCTTGTCTTGCGCATCCATGGCCCTGCCACCGTAGAGTCAGGGGAGTCGAAATACCCCACCGACCGGAATCGTTCGTTAAAACGAACTTGTGCGGATTATTACTGGCGGCTGCTGATCATGTCAAGCAGGTACGGATTCGTTCGATATGGTGGTATCCTGTGGGTATCCATGTGGACAAGTTAGGAGCGACAAGTGGCATCACCTCTCGGTGAAAAAATCAAGCACCTTCGTAATTCAAAAGGGCTAAGTCTTGAGCAGTTGGCCCAGATGACCGATTCCAGTAAGAGCTACCTGTGGGAGCTGGAAAACAGGGAACAGGCCAATCCATCCTTGGAAAAAATCAACAAACTGGCTGTAGCGCTCGACGTGACTGCTGAATTTTTGGTCAGCTCTCTAGAGCCAACCCCCAACAACAAAGTAGCTGACGAAGCTTTCTTCCGCAAATACCAATTGCTGCCAGACCTCGAAAAGAAGAAGCTGCGAAAAATCCTGGACGCCTGGGAAGACGAATGACCAAGCACAAGCGCCCGATGGCTGTTGCCAACCAAATCTCGGAAATGCTCAACCAGGTGTTGGGCATTAATCGATACCCGGTGGACGTACAACAGTTGGCGCTTGAATACACGCACCAGTGCTTCCCAGACTCCCCTATCACCAAGATCCAGGGCGAGCACATTGATGGCTTCGAGGGAATGCTCAAAGCCAACAAGTCAAAGACCAAGTGGCTCATCGTTTACAACGACGGCAACGGCTCGGAGGGGCGGCAGCGTTTCACGGTCGCCCACGAATTTGGGCATTACATGGTGCATCGGGAACTCCAGAATGAGTTCGCCTGCCTCGACGATGAGATCTCAACGGGTGAACGCAGTAAACGAGACATCGAAGCCGAGGCAGATCAATTCGCCTCGACACTGCTGATGCCCTACGATGACTTCCGTAGACAAGTCAACGGCCAGCCCATCAGTTTTGATCTGATAGGACATTGCGCAGATCGATACGGCGTATCTCTCACAGCGGCAGCTCTACGGTGGATCGACATTGCGCCAGAGCGTGCGATCCTGATTGCAAGTCGTGACGACCACATGCTTTGGGCTAAATCAAACGAGGATGCGTTCAAGTCGAAGGCATATTTCGCAACCCGAAAAAATGTCATTGAGCTTCCGAGAACGGCGTTGGCCCACAGCGCCAATGCAGGAGTAGCCGTCAGCCAGCAGGACATTCGCGCGAACACTTGGCTTATCAATGAGCCGGGCTATGTCCGCGCTCAAGAACTGGTCAAAAGCGCAGGTCAATACGACTACAAGCTCACTTTGCTGCTACTGCCTCAGGCTGAATGGCGACGCCCGACACACGAAGATGAAGAGGCAGAAGAGGATACGTTTGACCGGCTCACGCGCAATGGTCAACCTCTGAATCGATAGCGCCATTAATTCTTGACGTCAATGCCACCCGCTTTTTGCGGCAGTCGGCATTTCTCCGCATCTCTCCGAGCCAGCCCCAAACCTCCCACTGGCCTTGCCATGATCCCCCGGGGACAATTTTTTCCTTCGATCATTGAACATCAAGGACTGGCAACCAATGCAAGAAATCAAACGCCGCCCGCCCGAATCCATGACCGTGTCAGAGCGCATGGACGAGGTGGCTGCCCTGCTGGCAAGGGGCATTTCCCGTGTGTGGGATCAATCTGTCGCGAAGTCCGCAAATGCGGCCTCCAAGAGCCATTTAGGACTTGGCTATTCCGGCCACCAGAGCGTTCATACGGACCCGTCAACCAAAGTCACGGAGTCCAAATGACCACCACGCAATCACCCTACGTCACGTCGCCCTCGGTGCTGGCGCAAATCGCCGGATTGCCCGACCTGTCGATGATCGACATTAAGGCGCTCTGGAAAGACCTGTTCGGCAAAGACACGCCGACCCACAACCGCCAGTTCCTGGAGCGCCGCCTGGCCTTCCGGCTGCAGGAAATCGAGTTCCGCAAGATCGATCGCAACATGGTCGACCGCAACAAGCGCCGGATCCAGGCGATCATGGATTCGGGCCAGAACAAGAAACTGGAACGCGACTTCCATCTGATGGCTGGCACGCTCCTCACCCGCGAGTACCAGGGCAAGGAATACCAGGTCATGGCCACGGTCGACGGCCAGTATGAATTCGAGGGGCGCCCGTACCGCAGCCTCTCGCGCATCGCCAAGGAGATCACCGGCACGGCATGGTCCGGCCCCGTTTTCTTTGGACTGAAGGCCAACGCACCGTCCAAGCCAGCCGCGAAGAAGGGGGCACGCAAATGAGCGAGGTTCTCAAACGCCGTCAGCGATGCGCCGTGTACTGCCGGGTCTCCAGCGACGAACGGCTGGACCAATCCTTCAACTCCATCGATGCCCAGAAGGAAGCCGGCCATGCCTACATCGCCAGCCAGCGCAGCGAAGGCTGGATTCCGGTGGCCGACGACTACGATGATGGCGGCTTCTCGGGCGGCAACATGGAGCGTCCCGCCCTGCGCCGATTGATGACCGACATCGAGGACGGCCGCGTTGACATCGTGGTGGTCTACAAAATTGACCGCCTGACCCGCAGCCTGGCCGATTTCTCCAAAATGGTCGAAGTGTTCGAGCGCGCTGGCGTGTCCTTTGTCTCGGTCACCCAGCAGTTCAACACCACCACGTCCATGGGCCGTTTGATGCTCAACGTCCTGCTGTCTTTCGCGCAATTTGAGCGCGAGGTAACGGGCGAGCGCATCCGCGACAAGATCACGGCGTCAAAACGCAAGGGCATGTGGATGGGTGGTGTGCCGCCGCTGGGCTACGACGTGAAGGACCGGCGCCTGATCCCCAATGAGCGGGAGGCCAAGATCATCAAGCACATCTTTACGCGGTTCGTGGAACTGGGCTCCACCACCAAGCTCATGAAAGAGTTGCGCTTGGACGGCGTCACGTCCAAGGCCTGGACCACCCAGGACGGTAACGTCCGAGAGGGCAAGCTGATCGACAAGGGGCTGATCTACAAACTCCTGGGCAACAGGACGTACCTGGGCGAATTGCGGCACAAAGAGGAATGGTTCAAGGGCGAGCACCAGCCGCTGATCGAGTCCAGCACCTGGGAGGCGGTCCAGTCCATCCTGAAAGTCAGCCCGCGCACCCGAGGCAACAACACCCGGGCCACCATCCCGTTCCTGCTGAAGGGCATCGTCCAGGGCGCAGATGGGCGAGCCTTGACGGTGGCCTGGAGTCGCAAAGGCACCGGCAAGCTGTACCGGTACTACATCCACACGCGAGAGAACAAAGAGCACGCCGGTGCGTCCGGTCTGCCACGGCTGCCGGCAATCGAGCTGGAAGCCAACGTGGTGGCGCAGATGCGCAGGATCCTGCGCGCGCCCGATCTCAAGACCCGTGTGGCAGCACTGATAACGGCCCGGGATCCAGAGGTGGATGAAGGCAAGGTGTGCATTGCCATGCTGCAGATCGACAAGATCTGGGACCAGCTGTTCCCGGCAGAGCAAGAGCGCATCGTCCGCCTGCTGATTAAGAAAGTGGTGGTCACGCCCCACAACATCGAAGTGCAGTTCCTGCCGAATGGCCTGGAGCGGCTAGCCGCTGAATTGAATCTGCCAGCCGCCAAAGAAGAAGTTGAGGTGACCGTATGAACGAGATCACGATCAAGGCGACCGGGGAAGCCGATATGGTCAGCGCCAGCAATGGCAGCATGAACGTGACCATCCCGATCAAGATCATCCGACGCGGCCGGCGCAAAGCCGTGACCCTGCCGGACGGCACTGCCGTGCAACCGCGCGCCTGGGACAACCAGCCCACGCCGATGCAATTGGCGTTGGTCCGTGGGCATCGGTGGCTGGCCATCCTGGAGTCCGGCAAGGCTCGGAATCTGGCAGAGGTTGCGCAGATGGAGGGGATGGACCGGGCCTACGTAAGTCGGATGGTGAACCTCACCACGCTGGCACCAGATATCGTGGCCGCCATCCTGGACGAGTCACTGCCGGACCACGTTACCCTGTTTGACCTGGCATCGGGGACGCCATTGCTGTGGGATGAACAAAGGGCGCTGCTCCATTTATGACATTCGAACAGATCAGAGTCTGAATGGCGGGACGCGACCCAAAGCCGCCACTCGAATTCAAAAGGTACGTTCAGAATCCAAAATGTTGATTCGGCGACAACCACATCAGCTGCCGGCGCTCCTGGGGGGTGAACATCGATTCATACGTGCGCAGCATGGGGCCGTAATCGAGGCGGTACGGCGCCTTCAGGTAAGGCCAGTCCGATGCCCAGACGCACTGCTTCAGTCCGAAATCGCGCACCAGCGCCTGCACATACGGTCGCACGTCCGCAAACGGGTAACCCGCTTCAGAAAACTTGGCGAAGCCCGAGAGCTTGACCACCGCCCGCTGCTCGCGACCCAGCGCCAGCAAGGCCTGAAATCCGGCCTGTGACACCCCATCGGGCAGGTGCGGGCGGCCGCAATGGTCCACCATGACTTTCACATCCACCCGCGAGAGCATGGGCAGAAATCGAGGCAACAGGTCTTTGTCGACCTGGAACTGCGCCCACATGTCCAGCTGGCGCAAGCGCCGCAGCAAGGGCTCTATGCCGGCATAAAAATCAAACCCCATCAGTGCCGCATTGAACGCCAGGCCAATCACACCCTGGGCTTTGAGCACCTGCAGGGTTTCAAGCGGGCAGTCGTTGGGCACCACCGCAATGCCCTTAAATGCGCCTTGCCCGATCTGCAGGGCATGCAGCAGGCAGCGGTTGTCGGTGGCATAGCCCGAGTTGGGCCCCACCAGCAGGGCGTGCTTGACCTCGTAACACGCCATGAGCTGCAGGAAGTACTCCGCCTTGCCCATTTCCTGTCCAGCGGGGTGGTAAGCCACGTCCGGGTTATACGGGAACTTGGCCGGATCGAGCACATGGCAGTGCGCGTCGATCTTGGGTTCGGTCAGAACACCCATCATTGAAATGTGGCCAAAATAGCCTGACGAAGTTCGCCGGTAATTTCCGGTTTGACGCCAAACCAGGCCTCAAACGCTGGCACCGCCTGGTTGAGCAACATGCCAAGACCGTTGACCGTCTGGTGACCGCGCAGACGCGCCGCCTCCAGCAGGGGCGTTTCCAGCGGGATATAGATCAGGTCGGACACCATGGCCGACAGGGGCAGCGCGTCCAGCCGGATGTCCAGCGGCGGCTGGCCGTACATGCCCTGGTTGGTGGTGTTGACCAGCAGGGCGCAGCCTTCAAGCGCGGCTTCTCGCTGTTCCCAATCCAGCACCTGGACGACACCCCCCATGTCCTCGGCCAGTGCCTCGGCCTTGGCGCGGGTACGGTTGATCAGGCGAATCTCTCTCGCCCCCTCGGCCATCAAGCCAAACAGCACGGCCCGAGCCGCGCCGCCCGCTTGACCAGCACCAGGGCATGGATGAGCTCATCGGGCAGGCATTCGGTCGAAATATCGAAATGCTGCAGGGAACGCTGGGTCTGCGCCCCCCACAGGCGCGCCGCCGGCACGCGGATGTCGCCGAAGCTGTCGCGCTCCAGCCGGGTGGTACCGCCGTCGGGCGGGTGATCGGCCATGTCAGGCTCCCGAAGAGTTCGCTGTCATAATACGGGTCGGTTCACCCTAGCAAAGACCTGCGCGTCTTTGAAGCGGCGCACACCTTCTCAAGCCCCCTGGAAGCCCCATGAGCACGAACATCACGCAAGCCGACCTGATCGAATCCATCGCTGCCGCGCTGCAGTACATCAGCTAAGTCTGAGCGTGGCGGAAGCGTCAGCCCAAGCGGCTTTGGCCAGCGTGTTACGCGGCGTGCTGATGGTGTGCAGCAGCGAAGACGGCTTCCGCCAGGGGGTTGCGCAGCGCAGATGGACCAGCGCGACACAATGCAAGTGCTTGTGCCGGTAAGCACTCGAACTCGTGCCTACCCTACTTGGGCACCCCAAACACCGGTCGGAATGCTCAGCGCTATGTCTGATGACCCTAACCGCAGCCCCAGACCCGGAGAAACAAACCTGTCCGCTAAGAACTCTGCAGCTTCTGCTGCGGCCGTGTTCGCCGGCCTTCAGCGAGGGCTTGAGCTTCAGGGCGGCAGCGTCTTTGATCTGGCAGATGTTGTACTGACGGCATTGCTGGAACTCGGGATTGAGATGGACGTAGGCGCGGCGCTGGTCGAAACGGTTGCGTCGAAGGCGCCGTCATGCGTGGAGCTTTGGAACGATCGCTTGGAATACGAGGTTCCGATTGCAACCAACAAGTTCGGCCGCTCCCTTTGGAGGAGACCTCCTGAGGAGTCTTGGGGTCCGCACCAGGCGGAGGTAATCGGTGCTGCGGCGTTGTTGCCCGATCGAACTTTCAATCCCTGCAGTCCAGCCGAATTGGAGATCTTTCGCTGGACGTACGAAGGCTGCATGGAGGACGAGCCGAGTGCCCAACACGAGAGGTCAGACGATGCTCTCGTAATCGCATTAGTCCGATGGCGCTCGTGCAGGCCGACTTACTGCGAGTTGCATCGAGAGGGCTTGTGGATGGTGGAGGGCGGCAGATGGGTGATGCGGCAAGGCTTCGCGAAGAGACGTTCTTACTGGGTCCATCGTGCCGGTATGTAGCGCGCCCCCTTACGCCAGTTTGATAGCCTCTTGCACCGGCCGATGTGCGTCAGTATAGGTCAAAAGATGTACCGAATGGGACTTGGACCCATTCAGTACATCAGCTAAGTCAGAAGTCAGCGAAAGCGTCGGCCCAAGCGGCTTAGGCCAGCGTGTTGCGCAGCGTGCAGGTGGTGTGCAGCAGCGTGCGTCGAAAGGGGTACTGAATGGGTCTTGGACCCATTCAGTGAAGTTGACCCCATCCCACGGACGGGTATTTGCTTGAGACTCAAGCGGTCACTGGAGCGCGGCTTTGGGCGGGGCATGCTTCTCCTCGAACACGAAGGCTGGGACGTAGCCGAGTGCGGAGTGGCGCCGGCGCGGGTTGTACCAACCTTCAACTCAGGTAACAGCGCGGTCCTGGCTTCTGCTTTGCTTGGCGTTTTTAACTGCGGGGATTGAGCAACTCGCATTCAAGCGTGGCGAAGAAGCTCTCCACTATCGTGTTGTCGTAGGCATCGCCCACCGTGCCCAAGGACGGACGAACGCCCATCTCGTGGCAACGGCTGCCGAAACGCCACGCTGGTGTTTTGGCTGCCCAGGTCCGAGTGATGGATCACCGACTCGGGCTTGCAGGTGTGCGGTGCCATGTTCAATGCGGCGATCACCAACTCGGTGGCCATGCGTTCGCCCTTTGACCGGCCACCACCTTGCAGTTGAAGGCATCGACGATCACTGCGAGGTACAGGAAAACATGTCAAGTGGGCACGTAGGTCATGTCGGCCAACCAAAGCTGGTCTGGGCCTTGGGCAAGGATGCGCCGATTGACTAGGTCGGGCGCTGGCCGCTGGCGCGGGTCGCGCTCGGCAGTGACCGTAAAGGCGCGACGCCGGCTGACCCAGCGCAGGTGTGCAAGCCGCATAAGGCGGGCCACCCGCTTGCGGCTGATGGCATGGCCAACAGCTCGCAACTCCGCGCGCACACGTGACATTCCATATGTCGTTTCGTACTCGCGGTGGATCCGCCGGATGGTCTCGGTCATCACGGCATTGGCTATCAGGCGTGCGCTGGGCGTCCTGCGAAGCCACTGGTAGTCGCCGCTGGTGGAGATACGCCTAGGATGCGGCAGATGGCATGCACGCCTGAGCTGTTGGCGTCGACCTGGTAAGCGTTCACGAGTTCGTAGACGGCGTGGACGTCTTCTCACTTTTGGAGACGAACCAAGCCGTAGCCTTTGCCAAGATGTCGCGCTCTTGCTGCACTTGGCGCAACTGCCGGCGCAACCGCACCAATTCCTCACGCTCGGCGCTGGTCAGTTCCTCCTTGCCCGCAAGAGGCTTACCCCGGTAACGCGTCCTGCGCGATCCAGTTGGCAATGCTTTGTGCGGTCGGTCCGAACTCGCGCAACAACTCCTCGGGCGCGCGACCGACGCGAGCCAGTTCAACGATTTGTTGGCGGAATTCCGCCGGGTACGGCCGTTTGGATTTGGGCACTTCGGACGCCTCGTTCCTGAACACTATGGTGTCCGCGAAGGTGGGTCAACTTCACAGTACATCAGCTAAGTCCGCAGTCGGTGGAAGCGTCGGGGCAAGCGACTTCGCCAGAGTATTGCGCAGCGTGCAGACGGTGCGCGTGTCCGCGCTCAGAAGCAGAAACTGCATGATCATTGCAGCGGCTGGTGGCGACGGAGGTTTGACAAGACTGCAGCTAAGCCCGGGATTGCGGTTGTAGACGCTGCGGAGTGCAGGGTCACGAATTTGCTTGCATCTCGCGGCGTAGCTGCTTTGCGCTTAACGAGTGCATGGGTCGGACGATGCCCCGAGTGACCATGGCGAACAACTCCGCACTTGGCGCTAGCGTGCGGTTTCTTAGCCGAAGCAATCCAATTGGCATGCCGATGGGCAGATCTATCGGTAGAACCCGCAGGAATCTCGGCACTTTCCCGAAGCGAAGCACCGAGCCGTACATGGCTGTGAGAAACCCGTTTGTCGCAATCAGCTCATATCGGACGAGCATTGACATAGACGTGACGACGGAGTGTGGCAGCTCCAACCCGTGCTTGCGCAGCTCAGTTGCCAACTGTGCTGTTACCCCGCCGTCTGTCACTGGAAGCACCCATTGTTGGCGGGCGGCTTCCTCCAATGTCGTCGTTCTTCGACTTGCGAGTGGATGAAGTGCTCCAGCGACTATGAACAATCGATCATCGAACAACCGGTCGAAAGTCAAGCCATTGTTCTCAACACCCAATTGCTCGCGGCCTATGCCGATGTCCAGCGATCTCGCAAGTACTTCGCTTCCGAGCTTTCCCGACTCAAGTTCTGCCACATGGAAACGGAATTTAGGCCGCTCTTTGAGGATGGTGGTGAGAGCCAGAGGCAGCATTCCAGCACACATGCTTGGTGTGCCCCCGAGCCGCAACTCTCCAATGCTTGCATCTGCCAACGCGCCCAACTCGTCTACAGCTTGACGCAGCTCCTCAAACATTCCCGTCGCCCGCCGTAATAGAACCTCGCCTTGAGGAGTGGTAGTCACGCCCCGATTCGTCCGATCGAACAATCGAACGCCGAATGTCCGCTCCAGTTCGGCGATTGACTTTGAAAGTGCCGGCTGTGTGAGGCCGATCTCGTTCGCGGCCTTCAAGATGCTTCCAGACTGCGCTACCGCGAGAAAAAGACGCAGCTCGCGCAGCGTCACCCTTCTGTCGATCAAACTCACGCTCATTCGGTATAACCCACGGTGGATATCTAAACGCCCATTATCGATACTTGAACTATACCCCGCATGCTAGACTGCACCCCTCATGACACTGAAGGAAGAAGCATGAAGAAACTCGTATGCACCTTTTGCGCTCTGCTGGTCGGTCCGGCCATTTCCAATGCGCAGGCCTTAGCTGGGGCAACAGGCGAGCGCGCCGGCATCACTGCTGTAGCACGGCATGTTTTCGACGACATAACTATGCCGGGCAAGGAGTTTCGTGTGCTTCACACGACGTATGCTCCGGGCGGTCAAAACCCGAAGCACTACCACCCTTCCCATGTGGTGTTCTATGTGCTCGAAGGATCGGGCGTTTGGCAGGAGGAGGGAAAGGAACCCGTCACGCTGAAGCCGGGGGACAGCCTCCACGTTCGGCCCGGGATGATTCATGCGCACCGCAATTTGAGCGCAACGGAAAAACTCGTTTTTCTAGAGTTTGTTATCGTAGACAAGAGCCAGCGCAGCACAGTCCCGATGCGATAGCAAGAACGGCAGCCGATCAATACGGGGGACTCCTCCGAGTTGGACCTAGATATCGATGCGAAGGTCAAGTGTAGATGGCTCCTGGCTCTCGTATCGGCTCTGCCAGTGACTTGCAACTATCAAAGTGGTGTCTCCGCATTGCGCCTCCTTGCCTGCCGGGCTTAGAGCAGTGCGGGCACCTGACTATCGGCAACGCAAGGTGCCCTTCCGAGATGCTTTCTTTGTGAGCTTGGGTTTTTGACACTCCAGCTCGGCTCGCGCTCATCCTGTCTCGAGTGCAAGTTGAAGGTTGTCGCCCCAGCTTGGCCTCCCGGCTGTTCTCCTCACAGGCCTTGATCTCCACGTTCCCCACCGCGTAGTCGCCCAGGTCGTTCTTGCGCGACATGCAGAACTTTCCGCGCCCATTCCCTCGCAAGTGCAGCTTGCCGCTCTCCGTCCAGACCTGCAGCCACTCCTCGAAGGTCATCGTGACCTGGATTCGGTGGCCGTTCCGATCTGGTTTCCGGCGCCGTTGCGTTTTCTTCTGTACGTTGTATGCGTCGCGCAGCTTGCGCAACTCTTGATCCGTCAGCTTCATGCTGATCTCCTTTTGAAGTCGGCCTACGCTGGGCCGAACTCCAGTCTGCGTTCGCAGCCCTTTCCCAGCAATATTCCTTCGCGCAGCTAGCCTGCACCCCACGCTCTGCCCGCGCACCTTACAGCCCCAGGGTGACGTCTGGCTGCCCCATCGCTTGACGATCAGCACTCTGCGTACGCGGAGCACTGCTCTACATAGGTGCCGTCGTGGGCCACGCTGCCGGCCAGCTTGAGCGAAACGGCCAAGCCGACAATCGGAGCCTAAGTTCAGCCGCCTGGTCTGTGGACAAGGTGAAGTCGAAACGAAGATTGAACTCCCGCTCTACGAGCGACTTGCACGGCATGCCATTCGGCGGGATAAGAAACCTATGTGAGTTGCTGACCTCAACCTCACCGATCTCATTCACGAACTCCATCTCACCGCGATGACCGACTGCCGGTACGGCTCGTGCGGAATGCTCGTTGAGGCAGTAGTGCCTCGCGTGCTTTGCGCACACCCGAGAAGGTATCCAAACCGGCAATCGAAAAGGTCAAGCAAGCGGTCATCGCTACTGGCTACATACCCAACATGCTAGCGGGTGGCTTGAAGTCGCGTCGCAGCATGACTGTAGTCGGTTTAGTTCCGATCATTTCCGTGCCGCAGTTCCTGCCCACAGTACGGGTCATGACGGAAACGTTGGATACGAGCGGATATCAACTTATCCTTGGGCAGACCGGTTATGACCATGCGCGCGAGGAAAAGCTAATTTCAAGTTTGATGGGGCGTAGACCAGACGGCGTAGTTGTTGCCGGTCAGGTGCACTCGCCCAAGGCTCGCGAACTCCTGAAAAATCTTGGTGTTCCAGTTGTGGAGACCTGGGACCTTAGCGAGCATCCAATTGACATGATTGTTGGCTTTTCGCACATCAAGGTGGGCAATGCGGTGGCTGGTTTTTTCCTGTCGCGCGGGTGGAAGAATGTGGCCTTAGCCACGGGTGATGACGAGCGAGCCCAACAGCGACGCCAAGGATTCATGGCCACTTTTGGTCACGACGTTCCCACGGTGACGATTCCCGCCCCTAGCAACCTGGCAAGCGGGCGACGGGCGCTGAGCGAAATCCTGGAAAAAGAGCCGGGCATCGAGGCCATCTTCTGCAGTTCAGACGGACTTGCCCAGGGTGTGCTGGTCGAGGCGCTTGCGCGTGGCTTGCGGGTTCCGCAGGACTTGGCACTGTGCGGTTTCGGCGATGCCGACTTTGCGGCCCACTTGGTGCCGTCACTCACGACAGTGCATGTGGACGGTGCGGGAATTGGCCGCATGGCAGCCGAACTAATCCTGAGCCGCTGCGCCGGGAAAGAAGTCCCTCAGAAGATTAACGACATCGGTTTTCGCATCGTTGAGCGGGAATCAACGGCCTTGCGTTCAGAGTAGCCGCCAGCCCTGATTCCGGTAATCAGCGACGAACTGGTCCATGCTCTTGCGCTAATGACTTTCTGCTTCTGGCCGATCTGCTCCACGAGCTACTGCTATCGGCAAGTGCTGTGACCGTCAGCTAATGGCCGAGAGCCGCCATAACCTACGTCGGTTCAATCAAACTGCATTCAGCCTCCCTACGCACGACGAGCCCCGGCAGCACCCTCCCACCACCGTACACCCACCGCCTCAGTTCGAAGGCCACGCCAACCCAGTCCCGCTGATTGATGCGACGTCTAAGAGTAGAAGTTTGCAGCCGGCCGGCTCCCAGATTAAACGTGAAGTCGACGATTGCGCCCAAACGACCAGCCGGCTCCGTGGCCAACACAGGGCAATAACGTAGGGTTGCTTTCAGAGCGACTTGCATGTCCTGCGCCAGGTAGGCTTCGCCCTCAACCGTAGTTATTGGTGGATGCGATTGGTCACACAGGTGGCCATACCCAATCGTCCAAAACCCGGCCGGGCAAATGTACGGATAGGCCCGTCCAGGATCATTTCTGGGCACACGGCAAAAGCCCTCAAAGCGCTTGGCGAGTTCGATTGCCACATGGGGAACCGCAGTCATGACCGCACCCGATCAAAGACGCGTCCGAGGAACCAGAAATTGAGAACCCCAGCCCATAGCGCCTGATCGGCCTCTGTCCATGCATGCAGGGTGGCCTCGCCCCAGCCTGCGCCAGCGGTCAACGCGGCGGCAAAGGCCGCTGTCTTAGCAGCGCAGTAAAGGCCCATGAACCAATAGGTGATCACTGGACGCACACTGGCAGAGAGCGCATCGGCCCACCTGACACCAGACTGGTGCCCTTGGGCAGCCACCGCTTCCTTCAAAGCGTTGATAGCGCCGGTGTTCCAGGCAGCGTCAGCTGCCGCTCCGATCTCAGCCATGCGCTGGGCGCCGCGGAGTTTCTCGAACTCAATCGCCTTATCCTGCATCGCCAACTCGTGGCCGCGTTCGCCTTTGCGGTCGAGCCACTTGAGGATTTCCGGAGCCAGACGAAATGCACCGCCCAGAAGGCCTCCGAGAAGGGTCTCGATCATTGGGCGCCTCCCATCAACTTGAGCTTGATGGCAGCGCCAACTAGCAACATGGCCAAGATGGCCGTAGTTACTACCTTGATCGTAGTCCGCCAGGCAGTGCGGCGGGCATCCCTCCAGGCCTCCAAGAGTTCGCGAAGTTCACCAATATCGCGGGCTGCATGGCCGTTCTCGAGGCCAAGCCTCGCCAAGGCTCGTTCGGCACCACGCTCAGCGGCGCCGTTGAGGAGTTCCTCAAAATCCTCTTTGCGCATCAGCAGGGTGTCATCACGGAGTGTGGGCTTCTCGTCTTCTTCCATCAGGGGTCTCCAAAAACAACAAGGCCCACGCTGGCTGCAACCAGGTGGGCCGTACAAGAAATGAAGAGGTGCTTAAGCAGCGACTACGGGAATGGGAAATGGCTTGGTCTGTGACGAAGGCGAAACCTCAGTCGGCTGCATGAATCCAAAAACATCCCTCCGAGCTTCAGGCAGGTCGCCCTCTATGTAGACCGGCACCAGCCCGGTTAGAAATTCGATCCCCGCAGCAAAGATCGGCAAAGCTGTGCGCGAGAACTGCGATCAGTTAAGGTTTAAAACTAGAACATTTGACGAATAGTCTAAAAGATGTATCAACTCTAACTGCAGGTCAGTCTGCACCACTCGTTCCACCTGGGGTGGCTAATCGGTACGGCACCGAAACCCCGACTTTTCGCCTCCCCCCTCCTGCCGTACCACGGCAAAAAAGTCAGGAGGTTCTGAGACGAAACGGGGTTTGAGACGGATTTCGGGGGTGGGTGGCCATGGGGTCAGTCAGAAGCCCATAGCGCAAAGCCCCGCGTGGTGCGGGGCTCTGAGCGCCTGACAACCCAGCTGAGCAAGTTAGCAGGATTTATTCTGGCGGTCTAAAAGGGATTCGAACTAACGCTCAAACCAGCTCGACAGCTGCCTTTAACTGACTTGGGCTGCTATAAAGATACGCAGCGGTAGTGCTGATTGAGCGGTGACCAGCAAGCGTTTTTAAAATGTGTATCGCTGTGCCTTTATTTGCAAGGTTTGTTAAAAAAGTTCTGCGTCCACTGTGACTGCTGGCACCCTCAACACCAGCGCCCTCGTACAGCAGGGCAAAGGCCTGAGCCAAGCTGTTTGCACCGAATCCTGACTTGATGCTCTTTTGGCTGGCAAAGAATGGGTAGCTGCGATCCACGCACCGAGCCTGTGCTGCATACGCTGCCAATTCCTCCCTCAGCCGGATGTTGACGAAAACAGTCCTTGGGTGTCTGCCCTTGGTCATGTCGGGCAGCAAGCGGATTTCCTCCTTGACTGTGCCGTCCTGGTTCATCACATCGCTCCAGCGCAAGCAAGCCACTTCGCCGATCCTCAAACCTGCCAGGTGCGTGAGCAGCATCATTGCTCTGTTGCGTGGCGCGAAGCGGCGTGTGCGGATGTAGTCCAGTACCCGTGTCAGTTCTTCTTTTGTCAGTGTTTTTGCCTGTGCCATTCAAGATCCCCTAAATCATGTGTTTGCGTTAAATGCATTGTGTTTTCATATATTTATCTGGGCAACCTGAGCCCCGCCAAAGTCACGGGTTACTGAGCTAGATTAGTGCGAAATGAACTGGATGTGGATAACTTTTTCACTGCAAAAATCCTCAGCAATTTCAACGCTCAAACGGCGAAATCATTGGAAAGTTATGTTTTCATAGATTTCCGCATCGCTTTCGCACTCTTTTAGTGCCCAAAGCAGTACTGCATCAAATCAGCCCTACAAGCGTAGATCGGCGCTGCCACCACCCAGAGTATTCGGGCGGGTAGATTGATGCGCTGTAGGGCGTTTTAGCCCTGGGGTTTTTTGGCTAGACAGCTGCTGATTGCAGCTTTAGGGAAAATCTGTGAGATTTACGCCACGAAGCAGCACAAAGCCCGAATGGGGCCTGCAGCTTTCGATTTCACAGATGCGGAAATTTGGGGTCAAGTACTTGAATTTCTGCCCAGGTTATTTTTCTTCGGTACCCCGCCAAGGCATCGGGACACCACGTATCGGTTGTTCATTCTTGCATCTGAAACAAAACTGTGGTCATGCAAACAACGCAGGACACAGCAATGAAAACACAACATGAACTAGAGCAACTGGGACTGGACACTCTGAC